>VOFD01001212.1_pt1 | contig 22390 bp, 23 predicted proteins | sample 5384101 | NCBI WGS metagenome assembly VOFD01 (sample SAMN12384723, study PRJNA508395) | human gut metagenome | isolation source: healthy gut C | host: Homo sapiens
ATGGCCAGACCGATCAAAGAGCAGTCCTGACCCTATTAAAGGTTGCGATGCACAAATTCTATACAACGCTCCATCAGGTGGTTACGATAATTACCCATGGAGTGGTTGCGATCGGGATAGATATACATCTCGAACGGTTTGTCGTGTTCCACCAGACGCGCTACCATTTCATAGGTATTCTGAATATGTACATTGTCATCAGCCGTACCGTGAGCAATCAACAATTTCCCCTTGAGACGGTCGGCAAAGTGGATCGGAGAGTTATCGTCATACCCGGACGGATTCTCATTCGGATCACCGTTATAGATTTCGGTATAGATCGTATCGTAGAAACGCCACGAGGTTACAGGCGCCACTGCAATAGCCATTTTGAATACATCGTTTCCTTTGAGGATGCAATTCAACGCCATGAACCCACCGTAACTCCAACCGAAAATTCCAATTCGATTGGCATCAATATAGGGCAACGATCCCAAATAGCGTGCGGCATGGATCTGATCCTCTACCTCATATTTACCGAGTTGTTTGTAAGTGCACTTTTTGAATTCCGAACCCCGACAACCGGTTCCCCGTCCATCCACACAGGCAACGATATAGCCCTGCTGAACGAGTACATCCTCCCAGGCCATACTCCAGCTGTCGGCAACCCGCTGTGATCCGGGACCACTATATTGCACCATAAAAGAGCGGATAGGTTCGTGTCGAATCGAAATCATTCGGACGAATCATATAGCCGTTCAATTCGGTCCCTTCCTGTGTACGGAACGTGAAGAACTCTTTGACCGGCACCTTCAGTTCAGCCAACCGCTCTTTTAAAGCGGTGTTCTCCTCAAGACACGCACCAACTTTCCGTCAGCCTTATGCAGTGTCACCCGATTAGGGGTATTGACATTGGAAAAATAGCTGATAAAATAGCGGAATCCGCGTGACGGTGCGATCGAATAGGTACCATCTCCGCCGGTTAACCGTTTTTTATCTTTGCCGTTGAGTTTGATGCTGAAGAGATCCCGTTTGAGCGGAGAGCTTTCGGTCGAAATGTAATATACTTTATCACCTTCGATGCCAACCAGCTCTGTCACCTCCCACTCGCCGGAGGTGATCCGATTCAGGAACCCTTTCGCAATGCTGTACAGATACAGGTGGGTAAAACCCTCTTTTTCGCTGCGTACAACAAAACGGTCACCGTCGGGCAGGAACGTAGCACACTGATCATCGACCCGCTCCACATAACGGGGATCCTGTTCATCGTAAATAACACGCGTTGGAACCTGCTCCGACGCAGCACGTTCTGCGGAGAGTGCAGCTGCATCCGCCAACAAAAGTTCAAAATGGTTCTGCGGGCGGTTCAAGCGGTAGGCCAACAGGCCGTTTTTCGGCGTCCATTTGATACGGGAGATATATTGGTCTATCTCAGGCCCTACATCGATACGACTACGATGTCCCGTCTTGAAATTGTAGTTGTAAACCTCAACAATAGAGTTTTGCTCTCCGGCTTTGGGATATTTAAAGGTGTAATTTTCCGGATAGAGTTTCCCGTTGAATCGGTTCATGTTATACTCTTTGACCCGACTCTCATCGAAACGCATCCAAGCGATATTCTGACCATTGGGAGACCATTCAAAGGCACGCGAAAATCCAAACTCCTCTTCATAGACCCAATCCGGGATACCGTTAATAATATGATTGAACTGACCATCCGTCGTCAACTGCGACTCTTCACCCGAAGCCAAATCCACAACAAAAGGTTGTTATCGCGCACGAAGGCCACACGAGTGGCATCGGGAGAGAATTGCGCCACCTGCTGCGGACCATTTTTCGAGAGCGGAATCAATGTTTTGGTATCCCGATCGTAGATCCAATACTCTGCCGTGAACGAACGACGATAGATCGGATGCACCTCTGTGGTCAACAGAATCCGACGCTCATCGGAGCTGAAGGTATAGTCCGAAAATTTCCGTTCTGGCTGCTGATCTTTGCTGTCAAAAACCACATCGGTCTGTTCACCGGTTTGGTAACTGAATGCCAGGATTCGCCCATCACTCATTGTCGTATAGTGCTCACCATCGTTCAGGCTGCGTACACCCTGTACTGTACGGGGAGTAAACAGTCCCTGTTTCATCTCTTCGTAACCAAACGTTCCCTGACCGGATTCAGCAGCTACGGTCGGCCCTACAGCTACCGATGAAAGAATCCCCGCCATCACCATCGTTTTTATGTTCATCTCTATCCGTCTCTATTCGTTCACAAAACACATGCATTAACAAGCCTTCAGACTCAAGTCCAAACTCTTTGATCTGATGGGTCAAAGCTCCGACCGAAATAAAATCGACTCCACACTCAGCGTATTCACGCAGATTTTCAGGGTAATTCCACCCGAAGATTCGATTTCGATCCGTCCGTCAATCAGCTTAACAGCTTCACGTGTCATCTCCGGAGTAAAGTTATCGAGCATGATCCGATCGCATCCTCCAGCGGCAAAAACATCCCGAATATCATCCAGTGAACGCACCTCCACCTCGATAGGAATATTTTCCCTTTCTCTTTTAGATATTCGCGCACACGGGGATTGCCTTGAGAATTCCACCGGCAAAATCGATATGATTATCTTTGAGAATGACCATATCGAAAAGTCCAATACGGTGATTCTCTACCCTCCCCGAGTTTGACCGCCATTTTGTCCAACACACGCATTCCTGGTGTAGTTTTGCGGGTATCGAGCACCTTTTGTTTTCAGGCCTTCGAGTTCTTTAACATAGATAGCAGTCTGCGTAGCCACACCGCTCATGCGTTGCATGATGTTGAGCAGAATACGCTCAGCCTGCAACAAGGAAATCAAACGGCCTTCCACATAAAAAAGCGATATCCCCGGGTTTGATTCGTGCGCCATCCTCAAGCAACTGCTCAAACTTCACCTCCGGATCAAGACGTTTCAACACACGTTGTGCCACCTCGACCCCGGCCAGGATTCCCTCCTGTTTTACCAAAAGTTTCATACGTCCACGTTCATCGTGCGGGATGCAAGAGAGTGAAGAGTGGTCACCATCTCCAATATCTTCGCGAATGGCCAATTCAATCAGGTCATCCACAAAAGGAATATACTCTTTTTTCATAACAGTCATTTTTGCGGAGCTTAGCCTCCTTTTTCTACTCAATTTTCGTCCGCAAAGTTACATAAAGTGATGGCAATTCAAAAGCTGTATCTCTTTGAGACCTCATCTTTCAATTCATAGCTATTATTTGCTTATCACTTCGTTTTTTCAACGAATTTTCATATTCGACATCACAATTAAAACTAGAGAAAATAAATTATCGGATTTCAGGCAAAAAATTCGTATCTTGAAATAAGTTTTTTCATAATCCGACCTCTAAACTTCGTATAAACTTTTGTCATAGTAAAAAAATTTTTTATACAAAAACCTGATTATAAATAAAAAATATCAAGATCAATTGCTATTGGACATCATAAAGAGTCAAAAAGATATTCGTTCTGAACGTTGTCCGATTTATTTTGTAGAACACTGAAACAAAACATCATGAAACCACTCAGAAGTAATATAACCACTCAGGGACGCCGTATGGCAGGCGCTCGCAGCCTATGGAGGGCGAATGGCATGAAGGATGAACAGATGGGTCGTCCGGTGATTGCTATCGTCAACTCATTCACCCAATTCGTACCCGGCCACGTCCATCTGCACGAGATTGGTCAACAGATCAAACAGTGGATTGCTGAAGAGGGGTGCTTCGCAGCAGAATTCAATACGATCGCTATCGACGACGGCATTGCCATGGGCCATGATGGCATGCTCTACTCACTTCCATCGCGCGATCTGATTGCAGACAGTGTCGAGTATATGTGTAACGCACACAAGGTCGATGCAATGATCTGCATTTCCAACTGCGATAAAATTACACCGGGAATGCTGATGGCCGCTATGCGACTCAATATCCCGACTGTCTTTGTTTCAGGAGGACCGATGGAGGCCGGTCGCGCAGCAGGCAAGGCTTACGACCTGATTGACGCCATGGTCAAAGGTGCTGATGAACATGTTTCCGAAGAGCAGTTACGCCAAGTAGAACATGCAGCCTGCCCCACTTGTGGCTCCTGCTTTGTTATGTTCACCGCCAACTCGATGAACTGCCTGACCGAAGCGCTCGGCCTGTCACTACCCGGGAATGGAACCATTTTGGCCACCCATGCTGCCCGTACCGAACTGTTTCGCAAAGCGGCTAAACTGATCGTCAAAAAACGCAAACGAATACTATTTTCACGATAACGAAGCGGTGTTGCCTCGCTCCATTGCGACACGTGCAGCCTTTCTCAATGCCATGTCAATGGATATTGCAATGGGAGGTTCATCCAATACGGTTCTGCATCTGTTAGCCGTTGCCCAAGAGGCCGGAGTCGATTTCACCATGAAAGATATCGACATGCTCTCCCGCCGGATTCCAGTGATCTGCAAGGTAGCGCCCAACTCTCACTTCCACATTGAAGATGTCAACCGGGCCGGAGGAATCATGGCAATTCTCGGAGAGTTGAATCGGGCTGGGCTGCTCGATACGACCGTTCATCGCGTTGACTACCCCGATTTGAAGAGTGCCATTGCCGAAAACGACATTCTCTCCCCGACAGCCAGTGCCGAAGCCAAACAACGGGCCCTGATCGCTCCGGGAGGGGTATTCAATCTCAAGCTCGGCTCTCAGAACAACACGTACGCCAAAGCCGACACAGACCGTACGGAAGGTTGCATTCGGGATGTGGCCCATCCCTATCTTAAAGATGGTGGGCTGGCCGTCCTGTTTGGCAATTTGGCCGAAGATGGCTGTATTGTTAAAACTGCAGGTGTAGATCCGTCGATTCTCCGTTTTGAAGGTACCGCACGCGTATTCGAATCACAGGAGGCGGCTTGTGACGGCATCCTCGGAGGGAAAGTTCAAGCGGGAGATGTGGTTATCATTCGCTACGAAGGGCCCAAAGGCGGTCCGGGAATGCAGGAGATGCTCTACCCCACCTCGTACCTCAAGAGCATGAAGATCGACAAACAGTGTGCCTTGGTTACCGACGGACGTTTTTCGGGAGGCACTTCGGGGCTTTCGATCGGACACGTTTCGCCCGGAAGCGGCCGCAGGCGGCAACATTGCACTGATTCGAGATGGAGATCCTATTCTGATCGACATTCCCAACCGAGCGATCGAATTAGCATCCCTGACGAGGAGTTGAAACGGCGCCGTGAAGAGACGACGCATTTCGAACCCATCGGACGAGATCGGGTCATCAGCAAGGCACTGAAAGCATACGCCAGTCTGGTTACCTCAGCCGATCGCGGTGGTGTTCGAGAGCTCCGTTAAAGACTCTTCATCCACGTCAGGGCAATCATTCGAAACATCTCTTCTCCAATTTATTGAGACTACTTGGGAGCCATACCCGATCGGGCTAATACACCCGATCCTGTACCAGCCATCTCTACACAATAAAGATTCTGACAGCATCTCTGCTTCCGATTGTCACCATTAATGCCAATCGGAGACAGAATTGAACAACAAAAACTCTGTTTTGAACACAAACAGATTCAAACAAAGGTGCGCAGAGACACTTAACCGTTTCTGCCAATTGTAATCAACGAATGAAAGAACTCAACGATATGTCCACAACTGAAAACGAGAAGGTAAGAGTAACAGGAGCTGAAGCCCTGTTGATGTCACTGTTGGCCGAGGGTGTCAAAACGCTGTTCGGCTATCCGGGTGGCGCGATCATTCCGGTATATGACCATCTGTATGGATACACCGACCGTTTGCACCATATTCTGACCCGCCATGAACAAGGGGCAGTACATGCCGCACAGGGTTTTGCCCGCGCAACGGGCCAAGTGGGGAGTATGTTTAGCCACCTCTGGACCGGGAGCGACCAATCTTGTCACCGGTATTGCCGATGCCATGATCGACTCAACCCCGCTGGTCTGCATCACTGCACAAGTAGCGGCTTCCGCGCTTGGCTCCGATGCTTTCCAGGAGGCAGACATTATCAGTATGACGATGCCGGTTACCAAATGGAATTTCCAGATCACCCGTGCAGAAGAGATTCCGGGAGCAATTGCCAAAGCGTTCTACATTGCGCGTTCAGGGCGTCCAGGCCCCGTTGTAATTGATTTTACGAAAAATGCGCAAACAGAAATGCTCGATTTTCATTATACGCCCTGCACCTCTTTACGCAGTTACCAACCGGTACCCCCTCTACCCACTACGGCCATAGCGCAGGCCATCGAAATGATCAATACAGCAGAAAAACCGTTACTGCTGATTGGACAAGGTATTTTACTATCGAATGCCGAAAACGATGCGATCGCTTTGGCTGAACAAGGGGGCATACCAATGGCGACTTCATTACTGGGCATTTCGGCAGTTCCGACCAACCATCCGCTCTATGTAGACAATATCGGCATGCATGGTAATCTGGCTCGAACGAAATGACCCAACAAAGTGATCTGATCATTTCAGTTGGCATGCGTTTCAGCGACCGTGTAACCGGTGATGTAAAAAGCTACGCTCCACATGCGAAAGTGATTCATATTGATATCGATGCAGCGGTATTGAACAAATGTATTCCGGCTGCATTGCCTATTCTCGCGGATGCCAAACAGGCCCTGCAAGCTATGCTGCCAGAAATCAAACATAAAGAGCGTCCCGAATGGCTCACATTTGCAGCTCAAAAACGCAACGAAGAACACGAATCCGTCGTTAAAACCGCCATGCATCCTGCAGGAGGAGGTATCACCATGTGCCAGGCTGTCCAAGCTCTGGCAGACGCTGAGCATGGAGACGCCATCATTGTGACCGACGTCGGCCAGAACCAAATGTTCGGTGCCCGTTATTCCCTGTTTCAATACGACCCGCAGCTTCATCACCCTCTGGAGGTTTGGGCACCATGGGCTTCGGCTTACCGGCAGCCGTCGGTGCAAAATTGGGCCGACCCGATCGTGAGGTTGTGGCCATTTTGGGCGATGGCGGCATCCAGATGACTATTCAAGAGCTCGGTACAATCAAACAAGAACATTTAGGAGTCAAAATCGTAGTTTTGAACAACTCCTATTTGGGTATGGTTCGTCAATGGCAACAGCTCTTCTATGAGCAACGTTATTCGTTCACAGCCATGGATAACCCGGACTTCACGATGATTGCTGCAGCTTACGGAATTCCTGCCGCTCGGGTCAGCCAACCCGAAGAGCTTCCTGCTGCGATGCAAAAATTGGCCGAAGCAGACGGGCCTTACTTCCTTGAGGTGGTTGTACGTCCTGAAGACAATGTATTCCCCGATGGTACCTGCCGGAGCCTCGTTATCAAACGTCATGTGTAAAGAGTAAAAGGTTATGAAACAAGAATATATCGTAATTGCCTTCACGGAAAACCAAATCGGTGTTTTTGAACCGCATCACCAGCCTGTATCTGCGTCGTAAAAATCAACATCGAAAGCCTGAAGGTTTCCGAAAGTTCGATTAAAGGTATCAGTATGTTTTGTCATCTCGGCCTTTTCCACGGCCGAAACGATGGATCTGCTCGTCAAACAGCTGCGTAATATTATCGATGTAATTCAGGTTGAGTGTTACACTAACGAGGAGCTGATCACACAAGAGATTGCCTTTATACAAAATTTCAGCACAAATCCTCAAACAAAGTGACACGGCTGACCGCTTGATTCGTCAACTGAACGCCCGCATCATCGAATTCAATCCCGATTACGTTGTAGTTGAAAAGACCGGTACTCGGGAGGAGATTGATCGGATGCGCCAAATGTTGTCAGATGAAAATCTTCTTGAAGAGTTCACTCGTTCAGGCAGTGTGGTCCTGCATCGAGAATCTTGGGAAGACAAACTGCAAGGAAAAATCTAATTATTATAAACCGGGAAATACATATAGTTATGTCAGTTAAAAAGGATGGCCAGCTTATTGGACACCGTTTTGCAGACAGAGCGTATATTTCCCAAACTGATCTTGAATAAACCAACAACAAAATTTAATTCTGAGAAATCATGGCAAAATGAATTTCGGCGGGGTGGAAGAGAATGTCATCACCCGCGAAGAGTTTCCGCTGAGCAAAGCGCTTGAGGTGTTGAAAGATGAAACCATCGCCGTTATTGGTTATGGCGTACAGGGCCCAGGTCAAGCCTTTGAATCTGAAAGATAACGGATTCAATGTGATCGTTGGTCAACGTAAAAACTCTAAAACCTGGGACAAAGCAGTTGCTGACGGTTGGGTAGCCGGTGAAACGCTGTTCGACATCGACGAAGCATGCGCTCGTGGCACTATTATCCTTTACTTGCTTTCTGACGCAGCACAGATCGCCGTATGGCCCACAGTTAAGAAAAAATCTGACCGCAGGCAAGGCTCTCTATTTCTCACACGGTTTTGGAGCCACCTATTCAGATCGTACCGGCATTGTTCCTCCACAGGATGTCGATGTGATTATGGTAGCCCCCAAAGGTTCGGGGACCTCATTGCGCCGCCTCTTCCTTGAAGGCCGTGGTCTGAACTCCAGCTATGCCATTATGCAGGATGCTACTGGCAAAGCCTGGGATCGTGTCATTGCATTGGGTATCGGTATCGGTTCGGGTTACCTTTTCGAAACAACCTTCAAAAAAAAAGAGGTTTACTCTGACCTGACGGGTGAACGTGGTACTTTGATGGGGGCAATTCAGGGAATTTTTGCTGCACAATATCAGGTATTACGCGAAAATGGCCATACTCCTTCAGAAGCATTTAACGAAACTGTTGAAGAGTTGACTCAAAGTTTGATGCCTCTGGTTGGTGAAAACGGTATGGACTGGATGTATGCTCACTGCTCGACAACCGCACAACGCGGTGCACTCGACTGGTGGAAGCCATTCCGTGATGCATCGCTCCCGGTATTCCGGAAACTGTATCAGGAGGTTGCTTGCGGCAATGAGGCTCAACGTTCAATCGACAGCAACAGCAAACCGGATTACCGCGAAAAGCTGAATGCAGAATTGAAAGAGCTTCGCGAAAGCGAGATGTGGCAAGCTGGAGCAACTGTTCGTGAACTTCGTCCTGAACGCAAATAAGCTTTACAACATACCGTTAATAATAAAAGCCTGCTCTTCATAGCAGGCTTTTATTGATATATAACGTTGTTACTTGATCTACTCGGTGTTACTTTTTAGATTGAAAGACAAAGCCAACCGACTTTATTTCTTCAACACTTTCGACATGCAATAAAAAGACTCAAAAAATCAGACTGCCACGCGAAGCATATCCCAATCTGCAAAACGATTAACAGTTCAAGTCTTTAAACGTTGACGGTTTTCCTTTTTTCAACTACATCTCCCAAACCGTTCACAAACATCCATCAATAACAATCATCAGATGTTTATGCTTTGGAAGCATTCAAAGTCTCTTCAATATAAGGTTCCCAAAATTTCCAGCGGCGACGGCGATGGTATCCATGACAGCCAAACGGCAGCTTTCCACCACTCATGCGGAAACAGAGATGAGGATAGGTATCAAAAGAAAATCCCAATGCCTCGTGCACAGTTGGAATTCGGAAAGCGTGATTCAAAGCCGGAGCCTCTACGGCATAAAAGACATCCTCATAATATCGGGAACAGAGTCCAACCCGCTCTTTGTAGTAGGCAACACGCTCCGGATGATTTTTTGAGCAGGTCGTAAATTGTTCGAGTCCGACGCAAAGAGAAGCCGCCATTACCCACTTTATTGCGAACAATATGACGCTGTTCATGATCTTTTCGCAACAAAAAACTCTTCAATCTGGAGCCAATTTTATACAACGGATTCGAATAGATCGGTCGTAACGGCCACGGTGCACCGATGTAATCATACCCACGAGCGCACCAGTCAGCCAGTTCATCCCGAAATACAAACGCATCGGTTTGACACAGCAAGATATAATCCCAAGCTAAAAACGTTCGTAAAACTCGGCTGACAACATCAAATGATTATATCCGTCCCGACCTGCAAAAAAAGGCTGGATCGAACCCTCTACACGAGCCGTTGGAAAAAAAGATCTGTCACTGGCGTCAAATCGAGGCTTTCGGGAGACACAAACGTAATAGGATAAGATTTCAATACCGAAAAGCAACGCTCTAATGCAATTCGTTCATCGTCGGTCAATGCCGTTCGATAGATAGGAATAACGATATTGGCCGGGGCTTGAGATGGTGAATCCGACATACGTATGTAATATTAAAAAAAGATTGAAGATTTACGAAAGAGATAACACCTTACTCAGATGCGCCTGCAATTGGATCGGTGTCAAACCTGACGGATATGCCCTTTACGAGCCACCGAGATCGTGCCGCGCTCCTCTGAGACCGCAATCACCAATGCATCGGTCACTTCCGAGGCTCCGAGCGCTGCACGATGACGCATACCGAATTCTGCAGGTACCACCTCTTTCAGTCGAAGGCAATACGCAACGCGCTGCAGCAATTCTTCCGTCTGCGATGACAATCGCCCCATCATGCAGGGGTGAATTTAAAAAAAAATTGTTTTGATCAATGCAGAAGAGATCAAAGCGTCCACCACTACCCCCCGATGAATAATGGGTTCCAAGCTGATGCTTCTTCCAATCACAATTAAGGCTCCCTGTTTTTGTAGCCGCCATATCGGCACAAGCACTGACCAGCGGTTCAATCCATTCTAACGAGCGGTCTTTCGCCTTGCGTGACTTTAACAGGCGGCCTAACAGCGTATTTTTACGATGGGAATATTGGGTACCCAACAAAACCAAAAATCGACGTATCTCCTGTTGAAACACCACAATCAACGCGATTACTCCCACACCGATGATCTGTCCCAGGATCATGCTCAACAGCTCCATCTTCAGCAGCCGAACAACAATCCACAACAAGTACACGATCAGGATACCGATCACAATGCGTAATGCATTCGTACCTCGTGTCAGGCGATAGATCTGGAACATGATCATCGCGACCACGAGAATATCGATAACATCGATCAGCGTTATGTTGATAAAGCCCATATCGAAACAAATATAAGAAGTAATTTAGAAAACGACAAAGAAAAACGGCAACCGCTTGATGCGATTGCCGTTTCCAATTATGAACTTTTAAAAGAGTTAGGCAACACCTTTATCACGTGTCTTCTTACTAAACAAATCGTATGCGATCGGAGTTGCAACGAATACCGATGAGTAGGTACCAATTACCACACCGAACATCAATGCGAAGATGAAGCCACGGATCACCTCACCACCGAAGAGGAAGATCGCCAACAGTACGACAAAGGTAGTACCACTGGTGTTAACCGTACGGGCCAATGTACTGTTGATTGCATTATTAATGTTATCGCGAATGCTGCGTTTCGGATAGAGAGTTTGGTATTCACGGATACGGTCGAAGATAACCACCTTATCGTTGATTGAATAACCGATGATCGTCAAGATAGCAGCGATGAACGACTGATCCACATCCATGGTGAAAGGCAAAATACCATACAACAAGGAGAAGATACCGATCGTGATCAAGGCGTCGTGAGCCAACGAAATGACACTACCGACACCCCACTGCCAACGTTTGAATCGAACAATGATATAGAGACCGATTGCGATCAAGCTGAACAATACAGCGATGAACGAATTGACCGTAATATCGTGAGCCACGCTCGGACCTACCTTATCAGAACTGATAATACCGTAAGGACTGGTCTGAGTTGTCTGGAACTCAGCTTGGGTCAGCTGCTGTGCCATCAGCGGAGCCAGCGCTTTGTAAAGCATACCCTCGATCTCAGCAGTTACATTATCACCTGCATCATCATATTTATACTGCGTAACGATACGCATCTGATTCTCCTTACCGAACTGTTTTACTTCGTAGCTTGTACCCTCAAATACAGGATGCAATGCAGAACGAACTTCATTTGCAGTTACAGGCTGATCGAAACGTACCACGAATGCACGACCACCAGAGAAATCTACACCGTAGCTCAAACCACGAGATGCCAAAGAAACAACCGTTGCCAAAATCAACAAACCAGAGATGATGTATGAGATCTTACGCATGCTGATAAAGTTGACATGCGTATGAGCAAGGCAATTTTCTGTATAGCGGTTCGAGAAGCGGATGTTCTTACCCTTGTTGAGCATTGCAGAGAAGATCAATCGGGTAATGAAGATTGCACAGAAGAGTGAAGTCAGAATACCGATGATCAAGGTAGTTGCAAAACCCTGTACAGGACCTGTACCAAAGATAAACAGGACGATACCAGTAATCAAGGTGGTCAAGTTACCATCGATAATGGCTGACATAGCGTTCTTGAAGCCCTCTTTGAGAGAGAGAGCCAAGCCTTTACCTGCACGTAACTCCTCTTTAACACGTTCGAAGATAATCACGTTCGCATCGACGGCCATACCCATCGTCAACACGATACCGGCGATACCCGGCAAGGTCAATACGGCACCGAATGATACCAGTACACCCAACAGGAAGAAGAGGTTGCAGATCAAAGCGATTCCGGCAACCATACCGGCAGTGTGATAGTAGAATACCATATAGATCAGCACCAGGATGAACGCCAAGATGAACGACATCATACCTGCGTTGATTGACTCCTGTCCCAAAGACGGACCCACCACAGTATCCTGAATAATACGAGCCGGAGCAGGCAACTTACCAGATTTCAGCACGTTTGCCAAGTCTTTCGCCTCCTGGATAGTAAACTGACCGGTAATCGAAGAGCGACCGCCTTCGATCTCGCCGTTTACACGCGGAGCTGAATATACATAACCATCCAATACGATAGCGATGCTACGTCCGATATTGTCAGCAGTCATACGAGCCCAGGTACGAGCTCCGGTTGCATTCATCACCATGCTAACCTCAGCGGCAGCACCATGTTGAGAATACTCCTCACGAGCTTCTGTTACGACTCCACCATCCAGCGGAGCTTTACCGTCGCAGTATTGGCCTTGATAGCATACAAATCATAAACTGTACCGGCAGGATCTGCTGATTTGACACCCCAGAAGAGTTTGATATCACGAGGCAGCAGCGCTTTTTACCTGAGGCAACTGCATATAACGGTTTACCGCAGCGGTATCAAACGACATGGCACGACCGATCACCGGACCGCCATAGATCTGACCCTGCTCGTCAACCATCGGGTGCAGTTTGGCGAACAACGGGAACTGCGCTTCAAAAGCAGCTGTATCTTGAGCCTGCACAGCGGCTGTATCGGCAACAGCAGTACTGTCCAATTTCGCAAGCAGTGCCGGAGAATCCGTTGCTGCCTGAGCAGCGCTGCTATCAGCTGTTTCAACCTTAGCAGTAGTATCGGCAATCTCGCCTGCCTCTTTCAGACCGCGGATAACAGCATTAGCCTGCTCCAAAGCCGGATAGATCTCATTATTTTCATAAGTTGCCCAGAACTCGAGGCTTGCGGTACCTTGAAGGAGTTTACGCACACGTTCCGGTTCTTTCACACCCGGCAACTCAACCAAAATACGACCTGAATTTTCCAGACGCTGGATGTTGGGCTGAGTCACACCGAAACGGTCGATACGGCTACGCAATACGTTGAACGAGTTAGCAATCGCGCTTTCAGCTTGTTCACGAAGAACAGCGATTACCTGTTCGTTCGTACTTGCTGGAGTGATCACCTCACGAAGTTCGGGCGTATTGAAAATGTAGCTCAATTTACCGCCGTTTGACAGCTTTTCATAAGCAGAAGCGAAAAGAGCGTAATATAATCGCTGGTGCTGTTTTCTGATCCTCGCGAGCTTGTGCGAGAGCCTGATTGAAAATGGGGTCTTTGCTGTCGTTCGAAAGCGCCCGGATCACATCCTCGATCGAGATCTCCAGCATGACGTTCATACCGCCGCTCAGGTCAAGACCGAGGTTGACCTCCTTCTCCTTGCACTGCTTGTAATTGAACTTTATGAACCCGATTGACCGGATCACCGGCGGCATAACGGGCGGCTTGATTCTCGACGTGGCGCGTCACAAACGTGAACGAAAGCTGGTACGCGCAGGCTATTGCGAGAACAATCGCCAGAAATTTTAGTGCACCTTTTATTCTGCATGTTTGTTTAAATTTATTGACTTTAAAAATGTTTATCGTTCTATATACAAACGGCATTTGGAGTGCAAATCTACGAAATTTTTCCTCAATTGCAACCCTTAACGGCTTTTCATCGTGGCATTTTTTCCTCTTGTACAGACCGTCTCTCACGCTGCTGATAAAATATCGCTATATTTGTCTTGGAGCATTGGCACCACATCAAATGCTCCTACCGTAAAATCCGTTAATAATCGCTTTCACAACTAACCCATGGAACACACCTATAAACCCACATTTTTTGTTCTGAGTTGGATTGAAAAAATACCTTCATCTTTGGGGGCTTTCTGACTTCATTGCCAACGTGATTACCTTCGTACTCGCATGCGGGTTGATTTTACTGATTCTATGGGCATTAAACTATATCGGAACCTGGACATTAACCCATGTGGTTACACGTGCCGTCCGACTCAGTAAAACGCAATGGGACGACTTCCTGCTCCATAGACACTTCTTCAACAGAATCATTAAATGTTTAACTGGCGTTTTATTGCTGGTGACAGCACGACTCATTTTTGCAGGATACCACCCCTCAATCATTACAGCCGTCGAGGTACTCTCTCGCATATTCATTACCGTAATGGGGCATTGACCTGTGGAGCCTTTCTCAATGCCCTCAATGATATTTATGAGTCCAAACCCATTGCCCGCCGCAAATCGATCAAAGGATTGATTCAAGCAGCTAAGATCGCGCTATACTTCATCATGGGTATTGTCGTGATTGCCATCCTGATCAACAAAGACCCGACTCAGTTGCTGGTCGGTCTGGGTGCCTCAGCCGCAATCCTCTCCTTGGTATTCAAGGATACTATTTTGGGATTTATCGCATCTATCCAGATTTCAGCCCAGGATACGGTCCGACCTGAGACTGGATCGAGATGCCTCAAAAAGGGGCTGACGGTATTGTTACTGACATTAATGTCACATACGTCAAGGTGCGCAACTGGAACAATACGATGACCATGCTTCCCATCTATTCAATGGTTTTCGGAAGCCTTCACCAACTGGAGAGGAATGGAAGAGAGTTCTGGCAGACAATTCAAACGTCCTATATACATCGACACCTCTTCATTGGCCGAGCTCATACCTGAACAGATCGAAGCCATTGCGACTCATCCTTATACAGCAGCGGCTGCCAACAAAATGAAAAGAGTTGTTCCAACAAACCAACTCCAATCAGGCAACATTAAACATCGCTCTTTTCCGTTGTTACGCCGAAGCCTATTTGAGTCAACACCCGCTGTTGGCTACAGATCAGACATTGGTTGTACGCTACCTACCTTTCGATGAGAACGGCATTCGGTTAGAGCTATATGGCAGCACTACCGAAAGCGTTTTGCCTTCTTTGAGCGTGTGGTAGCCGATATGCTCAACCATCTGTTGCTGGTCATTCCACTTTTCGGCTTAAAACTCTATCAACGTCCTTCTGCATCTGTCATTCGCGACATCTCGGACAACAACAGCGATCCAGAACCAATTGTTTCAAGTAATTCAGACAACACGCCACAGACAAAAAATTAATACATACTATCGCCCCGCTGATTATTCATCCGCTAATTGTGTTGTTGCACCTTAGCCAACACGAGCAGGGATTGATATAAATTTTCAAACCCAATACTAATTAAACTTTAGGCAAACTCTCTATACTTTCAAATCTTATGATTTCTGTAACGAAACGAACAAAAGCTTTAAGCCTAATCTGTACCATGATGCTAATATGCATTCTGGCATTGGGCTTTGCCATCCCCATCGGTTTGACCCTATGCTCGTTAACAGGTTTAGTTTACAGTATCAAATGCAAGGACAGAGCGGTTAGAATATGCTCCGCTATTTTCTTAATCATCGGATTGTCCGGGACTATTTACACATTGCTCAACATAAGTTCCATGTAAGAGTCCAAATGATTTCATTTCAGTAAAAGACCTTCTCAAGAAGACTCACAACGGTATATTTAAATTAAGCAAGAAGGCCAAATCAATAAAAAAGCAGTATGGAGATTGGGATTCCATACTGCTTTTATTTTTTCGATCAGCTACTCTCAGACTTGCTGTTTTGCAGCCTCGGTCTCAGCAATAATTCTCAATGCGCAATCGAGTATTGCAGAATCATCAAGGGTTACCACACCACCATCGGGTCCTTTTTCCATATGTATACCCACTGGAGACCCACCTTCACTATCGAAATGTCTACCGCCGAAATAGTTACGTACTTCGTCAACGCTCACTCCCACTTCGTCTGCAATACGCTGCGAACTACCACTGGGCAGTTTATCTTTGATTCGACGCAGCTCATTGAATGTTATTACCATGATTCGTGAAATTTTAGTTTATAGACACCGTCTAGCGGTATTATTTGTTCTGTCTTAAAATTACATGAAATAAACGTTAATTCAAAATATTTCATCACAAAAAAATATAGATTTAGACAAATTCACAGTTAGTTCGGACGATTTGTCAGTCGAAGGTGTCAAACTCTCTGCCAAAGGCAGTCTTCATGACAGACAAACCGACCAATTTGGTCACTTTTTCACTTGGCACAAACCTTGATTGGAAGGAGGGCGTATCGGTTGACGATACAGAACCAACAACGAAATAATAACTAATAAAAATTTACATAACTATGGGAAAGATTATCGGTATTGATTTGGGTACTACGAACTCTTGCGTAGCGGTTATGGAGGGTAACGAACCGGTTGTGATTCCTAACAGCGAAGGACACCGTACGACTCCGTCTATTGTAGCCTTCGTAGAGAACAACGAACGCAAAGTGGGTGATCCTGCCAAACGTCAGGCCATCACCAACCCGAAACGCACCATCACCTCGATCAAACGTTTCATGGGTGAGACTTACGATCAGGTTCAGAACGAGATTAGTCGTGTAACTTATCCCGTTGTAAGAGGTGAAAACAACACACCGCGTGTCGATATCGACGGACGTCAGTACAGCCCGCAGGAGATTTCGGCCATCATTCTCCAGAAGATGAAAAAACTGCCGAAGATTATCTGGGCACCGAAGTAACCGAAGCGGTTATCACTGTTCCGGCCTACTTCTCAGATTCACAGCGTCAGGCCACTAAAGAGGCCGGTGAGATTGCAGGTTTGAAGGTTCGTCGTATTATCAACGAGCCGACCGCCGCTGCACTGGCTTACGGTTTGGACAAAGCCAACAAGGATATGAAAATCGCGGTTTACGACCTGGGAGGTGGTACCTTTGATATTTCTATCCTGGAACTGGGAGATGGCGTGTTCGAGGTTAAATCAACCGATGGTGATACTCACCTAGGAGGTGACGATTTCGACCACGTGATTATCGACTGGATGGCCGACGAGTTCATGCAGCAGCATAATATCGATCTGCGCAAGGATCCGATGGCCATGCAGCGTTTGAAAGAGGCGGCTGAAAAAGCAAAAATCGAACTGTCAAGTTCGACTACTACCGAAATCAACTTGCCTTACATCATGCCGGTTGATGGTATTCCGCAGCACTTGGTTATGACCTTGACTCGTGCAAAAATTCGAGCAGTTGGCTGACAAATTGATCCGTGCGACGATCGAACCTTGCAAGAAAGCGCTTGCAGATGCCAACTTGTCAACCAGTGACATTGATGAGGTGATCCTCGTCGGAGGTTCAACTCGTATCCCAGCCATCCAGAAGGTTGTTGAAGACTTCTTCGGCAAAGCTCCCTCAAAAGGTGTTAACCCCGACGAGGTGGTAGCCGTAGGTGCAGCGATCCAGGGAGGTGTGTTGACTGGTGAGGTTAAAGATGTGCTGTTGCTCGACGTGACCCCGCTGTCGCTGGGAATCGAAACGCTCGGCGGCGTATTCACCCGCCTGATCGACGCGAACACCACGATCCCGACGCGCAAGAGCGAAGTCTTCTCGACCGCAGCCGACAACCAGCCTTCAGTTGAGATCCACGTATTGCAGGGTGAGCGTCCGATGGCCGCGCGACAACAAAACGATCGGTCGTTTCCATTTAGACGGCATTCCATCAGCTCCGAGGTGTGCCTCAGATCGAGGTCAAGTTCGACATCGATGCTAACGGTATAGTAAATGTTTCGGCTAAGGATAAAGGCACTGGCAAAGAGCAGAAGATCCGTATCGAGGCATCTTCAGGATTGACCGAGCAGGAGATTCAGCGTATGCGTGACGAGGCCAAAGCCAACGAGGCTAAGGATAAAGAGGAGCGTGAGCGCATCGACAAAGTCAACGCTGCGGACAGCATGATCTTCTCGACTGAGAAACAGTTGAAAGAGTATGGTGACAAGCTCTCAGCTGACAAAAAGGCCGCTATTGAGGGTGCACTTGGCAAATTGAAAGAGGCTCACAAGGCTCAGAACATTGCCGACATCGACAAGTACACTACTGAGTTGAACAATGCATGGCAGGCTGCATCACAGGATCTGTACAATGCACAGCAGGCAGCAGGAGCTCAGCAGGCACAAGCCAATGCAAATGCAGGTAACGCTTCTGCAGGCAATGCAGGCAACGGCAATAACGGCAACGTTACCGATGTTGACTTCGAGGAAGTGAAATAATTCTCTGACAATAGATAGCCAAAAGAGGAGAGATCTATTATAGACCTCTCCTCTTTTGGCTTAAAATTAACACGTAAAACTATTTTATTTGATCACAAGCAGATCACTAATAATAAGCATTACCATTCATCACTATTATCTTGAGCCTTGATACCTGTAAGTAAATTTGATATATAATTTTCAAAAAAAAAGGCTTCTAACGAATTCAATGCCATTTCATTTAGAAGTTTTCCTTTAAGATTAAACACACAAGTTTTAAAAAACAATTCACGCCCACGAACATAACAATCAAGATCTAATGCTGAATTTCTCATGGACACTACATATGGAGCATTGATTCGCAACTTACCGTCTTTTATTTGCAAGGATAGACTATACGTCATATCACAATATACTTTTTTTTTTGCGAACTGAATAGCATTATTAGTAAAAGCATTAATTGTAATTGAATTATTTTTGTGCGGTACTTAACACCGCATCTGGATTCACATATATTGAATAAAGATACGCAATTGCAGCATCATATATTTCTTGTTGACTTTTTCCCGTGAATTCATATACAACATAATTATTATCTGGTGAATCAGGATTAATAAATCCATTCGGGGTCAAAGAAAATTGAGCTGAGGTAGTCTGTATCGCAGCGAAACAAATAACAATAAAAAGTCAAGTTTTTTTCATAACTAATAATTTTAACTTACAAAAACAAATTTATAAAATAATTTTAAACACCAATAAATCATTTCATGTAATTATTATCGTAGCTTGGTTCTAAGCCAATTAGTCTCTTTATTGCGTCTAAAGCAATTTTACATAGCAGAAAGGCAACACTCCATTCTCAGGCACCTACATAAACATCCAAAAACTGAATACAGCATCACACTTCAACGCGATAAAAATTACCTGCGAGGCAATTCATTCCCTTCACGATCGATCATAAATGTACGTCCGTGCAAAGTAACTTGCGTCTGCTCTGCATTGCCAAAGTCAAAAGCGTCGTCATATTGAAGCGGAATCACCACTTCGCCCGTATGACGGATATAGCCACACTTTCCATCCTTACGCACCAACAACAGATCCGATTCCCGAATATCACCCATCCAATCATACTGCGGAGCCACTCGTTCTTTGCCATTGCGATCGTATAGTCCGACCTTCCCTTCGTAAGAGACACATGCCACACCGTGTCGGCAATCCCAATCGACCGTTTCATACACAGGAGCCAATATTTCGTTTCCTTCCTTGTCGATCAACCCAAACTGATCACCAATCCGCACAACTGCACGTCCCTCAAGAAAATCGTCAGCCCAATCATAACGCAAAGGGATTGCCACTGTCCCGTCGCTGTTCAGATAGCCCCACTTCATACCCCGTTGCACACAGATCAGCGCCTCACACATGGGACCCACCCAATCATACATTGACAGATCAGGAGATGGAACGACCGTCTGAGGAACCTCCGATTCCTGGCAATATGACATAGGTTGTATCAACTCTGTCCGGAGTCGGTTTACGCTGTTGACCGGGATCTTCAGTTCTGTTTTGTCACAGGCTAAGATCTCCAACGCATCTGCCAGCTGTTCCCCGATCCAAAGCAAATCCTCCCTGCAACAACATATTCACAATTTGCGACAAGGGTGTACAGGAGGCTTCCCGAGCCACATCCGACACTAACGGCAGCAGTGATGAACGGAGCAACGGCGTATGGAACAGGCTGTCACCATTACAGATTCGATAAAACTCAGGAGCCGCACACAGCAACGAGAGGCCGATTGCCAAATTGGCCACCGCAACGGTATCGTCACCCCAATGTTCGCTCAAATCTTCCATACCGGGAACCTGCATCGCTTCATAACGAACCAATCGACACATTCCGTCGGGTGTCACAACCACATTGATAGGTTTGAGCGCACCGTGCACAATGGGAGATTGCAACAACCAACTGGCCATTTCACAGAAAAGAGTTTCGCAAGGCAAACAGCGGCCCCTTTTTCTCCTCGATCACACAGTTCGGATAACATTTTGTCCAACCTCACCCCCAAAGGACGTTCCGTCAAGACAACATCAACATCGAAAGGTCTTCCCATCGCATCAAAGAGTAGCATCTCCTGCCCATGGAACTCATAGTTGATCAAATAGGGAGTACTGATCCGCTGCAAATAATTAGCGCGTTGACAGGCTCGCACACTCCGTTGTTCTGTATCTCGCAACGAACACGACAATTCACAGGAACGCTCTTCGAGCCAAACCCGGAACGTTGCAACGGAACCGCCACTACGTAACACATAATTGGGTTCGCCATTCTGATTTTCAAGATGAAGCCCCGTCAATGATTTAAAGCGACCCTCAGGATTACCGAGAGTTTCGAGCAATTGATCTATCGAAATCATCATTTTCAATCCATTAGTGTTACAGAGACCGAACCAATATTCATCATGCCGATCAGATCGGTCATTGATGCATTATAACTCATTCCACGGAACTTTTTCGGGTTGGCATCCACGCAATGCAGCTATACTTTCATTGTAAAGAGGGGGCATTTCGCTCGAAACACGATACAATAGACGTGCATACCGCTGATCAGGCAACTCCTCTTCACTTGAAGCAAAAACAACAGGTACTTTGGAAAGATCTGATGAAATGTGAATATTCATCAACAGCGTATTTCCATCCGATGTCCCCACCTGACGGATACGGGCCGCTATCTCTTCAAGGCCTGCCTCATCGCAGTCGGAGGCCTCGCCATCCGTAATATTGAACACAACAGGCGGATAACATGCACCGTGAGCGCGTATTGCACCAATCGCGCACCAATTCATAAGGCTTTCAAAAAAGCGGCGTGCATCGGGGTTTGCCCTTGAGCAAAGGGGTAATCCATTCTCGTTGTTCAACCACAGAAAAGAGTCCGTCCATCCGGCAATTTTCGTTCCCGTTGAATTTGCAACCGTGGGTATCCCTTTCGTACAGTTCGAAGGCTTTACAAACAGACGTTTACCTTTGCACAACAGTGGTTCCACAACCTCATCGTGATATCCCAATACCGCTATATCGAAATAATCCCGGTATCCCTCTTCCCGACGACTTCGATGCAACAGTTCACCGATCAGCATATTGACCGTTGTGGCAACTGCTTCGGCTTTGAAACAGACTTACCGTATAATGTTGTCGGCTCTTCCATAGAGCCTGATTGATCAATCAGGATTACAAAAAGTGCAGGAGTTTTTCTGCTGATGCGGGCGGAATACATAGGTCAGAAATTTAGGCGATGCCACAGCAAACGATTGACATCGAAAAGAAAGTTACAAATTTTGGACGAAAAAATATTCCATTCAGGCTAAAAATCGAACTTACACACCCGGATTTATTCCTGCTCTACAAATCTTGGATTCATTTTATACGGTTACCTTGCTTTGTCAATTTGAAAAAGATTCACCATGTAAAGACACTTTGGCCTTACCCTGGCGAAACAGGCTGGCCCTTTCATAAGTGGGAGCAATGATCTCTTTCCCTTCTGCATCGGCATACCCATACAGGCCATCCCGACAGACCCGTACCAATCCTTCCCCGTAATGGAGCCACCTCGCTATATCCAGCGAAACGCACCACTACCTGTCCCATTTCATCGATCGCATACCAGCGGCCATTCCCATACACCACTGCCAACCCTTTCGGAATAGGGATGAGCCTCGGTCCATATCGGATAGACGGTCCAACACTTTGTAACAGAATTGGCAAGCCGTACCTTCCTCGA
>VOFD01002345.1_pt1 | contig 22344 bp, 62 predicted proteins | sample 5384101 | NCBI WGS metagenome assembly VOFD01 (sample SAMN12384723, study PRJNA508395) | human gut metagenome | isolation source: healthy gut C | host: Homo sapiens
GAAACAGAATATTTGCATTATGAGACAAATTTTGGGATTAATCCTCGTGGAGATTCTTTTGTTATTGGATACTCTTTGGTTGGGGGTTAAAATAAGTGGAGTTCCCTGCAGATCATCCTCGAAAGGTTGCGTTTACCACGAAAAAAGTTAGGCGATAATACATTGGGGATTGTATGTCCGGAGGAATATTATGTCCCGGCAGACACGGGTGTTGCTGTGTTTAAAGTTTTGATAAAACGTCCGGAAAAAGCGAAATACGGAATATTCTGCCTATCTGACTTTTGATTACGAGAAATCGGATTTTAAAGCGGGGACTGCCGAAAGACAAACTTTTGAATTGAGGGTAGAAAATTTTGTCAATTTGAATTGTGGGGGATCTTTCTCAAGAAGAATGGGATGGATACGCGATGTTTTTTGAGATTATAGTGAGACGAAAGCTCGTTATTTAATCACGAAATACGGAGGTACGGTATTGAATGAATGGACGATGACGAATCAATTTTATGATGTTCTTTTACCTCGAATGGTTTTTATCATGATTTTGAAGAGTATAAAGCAGATCCTGATAATGCACCCTTTGATAGATGAAAATACGGGTGAATGGATTGAGATTCCTGATATTTCAGAATTACTTTTAAAAATAAGAAATTATGAGAAGATTAATTTATATACTGGCTTTGTTACTGTTTGTGTCTTGTTATGATGATAAGGGAAATTATGATTATGAAGATATTAATACGGTAGCAGTTGAATTGATGAGTTGTATTCCGTGCGCTTGGACAAGGATACCACGCTTACTATTGTTCCCCGGCTGTCACAGCTTCTTTGCAAAAGGACGATGAAAATTTGAGTTATGTTTGGTTATATTCTACGATAAATCATAATTTCTATGGTTTGGCGGTCGTGAAGGTTTTGACACGGTGAGTATAGAACCTAGTTTACGTTTTCATATAGACCCGGAAGAGAAAAAAATTTGAAATACGAGCATTTTTTTCGTTTGAATGTGTTTGACAAGGTAACGGGAATTGAATATCCGGTAAATACGACGATCAAGTTGATTAAAACTTATGATGGAACTTGATGGTTTTACATAGTAAAAACGGACAGACGGAATTGGGGTCGATTGAATATATCGGTGCTGATATCGTGGTGAATGAAGATGCCTATTATAAAGAATCAGGCAAGCGATTGACAGGTAAAAGCCACTTTGTTTGGGACAATATACAACGTCGGTTAAATATTATGGAACCGGGAGCGGCTGGAATATGTTTTACGTGCTTACGGATGTAGCCAAAGAGGCCGGAGTTTATTGTCAATGGAAAAAATTTGAAAAAAAGGATAGTTTGTCTCGAATGGTTGCCCTGATGGCTCAAGCAGGTTTTGATTTTCAACACGTGGAGATGATGGATGGTGATGGAAGTGCCAGTGCGCTTTTTGTTGTCCAATGGAGTTTTTTATCAGATCCCTAGGGCCGGTAAAGTGTATAAACCGGGGAAGCGGGTTGACCGGTGATGTGAAGATTACCTTGGCATCTAAAGTTATTAACAATGCTTTGTTGTATGATGAGGCTGGACATCGTTTTGCATTTTATTACAATAAAAAGTGATGGGTTAGGCGTGAAGAAGTATGATCCTTTTGTACTTTAATGAGAGCGAGGAAAATAGTGATTTGATTCAATCTATTCCGGTTCGAGATGGTAATGCTACGGGAGCTGATCCTAACAAGTTAGCTCCGGATCAAAAAGTGTTGTACGTGGGAACCGGATATCAATTTGATCAAAGTTGGACAAGTATGTATGGTTATGGTTTGGCTAAAAGTGATGATAAATGTTTTGTTTATGAATTTAATCCAAGAGGGTTTACTTATGCTGATTATGCCTCTTTTTAATGCTTATTATCAAATTGATTTACCTAAAGGATTAGATGAAAATGCTTGTTTTGCTTCCACGCCGCCTTATAGTGGTATTATTTTTTACGCATCGGGTAATACGGTTTATCGTTTAGACTTTTTAAACAGGCCGGAGGGAAAAAGCTACTGCAATCTATACTCATACAGGGGGGAAAGGCTACGAAAATGAAATTTGCCAAGAGAAAGGCTCCAGGAGAAGGAGAGTTTGCAGCCTATGAGTTTGATTTGCAACGTAGTTTAGAGTTTCTTTTGATATGGGAAATGGCAAGAGTGATTTTGTTATCTTGAATTTGTCATCAACCGGTAGTGTTGGGGCTAATAGTGTAACTTATCCGGCAACACAGGTATATTCTGATTTTGGAGAAATAGCTGATTTTGTATTTATTTAAAAAGGTATTAAGATGAAGTGGATGATTATTATATGGGGTTTACTGTCGCGAGTGGGATGCCAGAGTAAGCCTGAAGGATTAAATGATAAAAAGGAGAATTTCAAGGTGCACGGAAAAATGAATGGGTATATTTAACGAATACCGGGCAGACGATGTATTATGATAGTGTACAGTTGAAAAAAGGAAAGTTTGAGTTTAAAGGGAAAGTGGATTATCCGGAATTACGTTGTATTACTTATTTTAAAGATCCGTCGCAACGAATTTATGGATGGGATAAGATCATGGTGTTACCGATATATGTGGAAAATTCTACTATTCAGATTTCTTTACCTTTTGCAGAGCTACCCTCAAAATGGAGAAGAGAAAAAGTACCGGGTAATTTGCGTGTAGAAGGTTCTGATTCTCATGATTTATATGCGAAATATAAAGAACAGGTAACACCTTTTTGTTGTAAAAAGATGACAGCTTGTTTGATGCTTACCGTCGTGCTTATTATTATAAAAAGGGACGGAAGATGATGTGTTCCGTTGTGTGAGGGGATGGATGCTATGCGTGATAGTGTTTTTGCCGTGGGTGTTGAATTTATCCGGCAACATCAGAGTCTCCGGTAGCTTTATATGTGGCAAAAAATCTACGGGTAAGAGCTACGATAGAGATAAAGCGAAAGAAGTGGTTGGTTTTTACCGGAAAACATGAAAAGTTACCCCGATGGGACAACAAGCTATGAAAGCTTTATTGGAACAGCCGCTTTACGTGGGAGATGTATTGCCTGATTTTGATGTGTTGAATGTAGATTTGAAAACAGTAAAGTTGTCAACGCTATTAAAAAAAGGGACATTATACGTTGGTAGAATTATGGGCATCTTGGTGTGGACCTTGTCGGGCAGATATCCTCATTTAAAAGAGACTTATCAGCGCTATCATGAAAAAAGGTTTTGAAATGGTTAGTATCTCTATCGACGATGATATGGATGCATGGTTGAAAGCTGTAAAAAGAGGAAGGTATGCCTTGGACCCAGGTTTGTGGAGCAAATGGTGAAGGTTATAAGAAAGAATGTATGAATTTGTTTGGTGTTAACGGTGTACCTTCTTGCGTGTTGATTGATAAGGAAGGGCGGGTCATTAGCACAAATGCACGTGGGGGATGGTTGAACGAGAAGTTGGCGGCATTGTTTAAAGAATAAAAATTCGGTTTTATAAAATTTGTATTGTATGAAAAATGTATTGTTATTGTTCCTACCGTGGTTGGTATTGCCAGCCACGGATGGGGAAGAACGTGCGGGTTGCATGGTTCTTTGAAAGAGTTCGGGGCCTAATGTAGTATCTATGGATTTTGATGGTGCTGCAGGTGAATTATCTAAGGAATGGAGCCAAAAAATTACGGTGAATAAAGATGGTAGTTTTGATTTTTCTTTTGACCTTGAAAAGCCGGGATATTATTCGGTGGGACGGAACACGCTGTATTTGACCCGGGGGATGATATGGAAGTGTATCTAGAACGTCTCAACCACAAAGTTGGTTTAAGGAAAAAGGTGCGGACGTGAATAACTATATGAAAGGACGTTTGTTCCCAAAGGCGGGATCATTTTTAGAGGCGGGGAGAAGTGTGAAAGGTAGTTTCGAAGAGACGAAAAATATATTGATGAGCAGGCTGCCCAACAGGAGAAAGAATTGAAGGCATTGCCGAATGCGAGTAAGGAGTTGTGGAGTTGGAAATGATGCGTATCAAGGCGGATGTTGCCAATAGTTATATGGCATATTTATGGTATTCTGATTTGTTGAAAGATTGCAAGACACGGGAAGAGGGAGAAAAAGGTTGCTAATGATTTTAATAAGTCTATTCGAGAATATATAAATCCAATATTGAAAGAGATTTCTGCTAAGGATGAGTATTTGGAGGTTGCCGTGGTGAGAGATGTGTTGCTGAGTTGTTATGATATGGATGCTTCTATTTTTGATTTTCCGAAATCACAACGGTTGAAAAAGGAGTTAAATGATGCTTACGTGACCGGGGATCGAATGAATGAGGAGATGACGCAATCTCTTTATGATGAGTTACATGCATTCGGCTCTAAGTTGAAAAATGCTGATTTTTAAGCAAGGCATTTTTCTAGGACGGTTGGAAAAAAGGGCAAATTGATGGAAGGACGCCCGGCTATTGATTTTGCTGTTGTGGATATGAACGGGAAAGAGGGAAATTGAGTGATTATAAAGGGAAGGTGTTGTTTGTTGACTTTTTGGGCAACTTGGTGTATGCCTTGTTTGGGAGAGATGCCTTTATTTTAACGAGTTGAGTAAAAAGTATTCCGAATATTCAGTTTGTTGGTATTTCTTTGGATGATAATACGGAAGTGTGGTTGAATAAATTGAAGGGTGATTCGGATCATGGGAAAGTATTGGAGTTATTTTCAAAACCGATCCCCGTTGGTTCGGACTGGTTGGGATATTACGGGAATTCCTCGTTTCTTGTTGATCGATAAAGATTTCAAGATTATTTCAGCTTCGGCACCTCGTCCATCAGAGAAAGATGTGATTGTTCCTCTGTTGGAAAAAATATAACAAGAAATAATGTTATGATGAAGTTTATATGCGTTTACGTTGTAATCTTGTTGGCAAGCATAAGTTTGTGTCATGCTGATGGTTTTAAAATTAAAGGGAAAATTGGGGGTGGAGAAGGTGTGAAATGGTGAGTTTGAATTTAATGGGAAAGTGGATTCTCCTGAAATGCGTTCTATCACGATTTATAAAAATGACAGTCAGCGGGGGGGAATGGAAAAGTACGGTGAAGTTACCGATCTTTGTTGATAATTCATCCATGACGTTGGAAGCTCCTTATGATAGTTTACCTACTAAATCGAAAAAGATAGTTCGGGATGTATTAAAATTACTGGTTCTCCGGCTAATGATTTGTACATGAAATATGATAAAGGGTTGGAACCCTTGTCCACCTTGAATTCTGAATTGTTCGAGAAGTATCGTGTGGCTTATTGTGCGCGAAGGCCGACGAGTTGGGACGTAAGAATAGGCAACCCGCTTATGACGCTTTGGAAGAATTGGAGAATTGCAAAGATGAGATTTATCGTTACAAGGTGAAATTTTATTCAAGAGAATTCGGATTCTCCGGTAGCACTATATGTTGCTGGTACGTTGGCGATAACGAAATACGGGCGGGTGAGATAAAAAAGGTGTTGGCTTTGTTGTCGGAACCGTTGCGGAAATAGTCCGAAGGGAAAGGCGCTGGAGAAAAGATTAAATAGCATCGGTTTACGTAGGGGATCAGTATCTGGATATTGATATGTTGGATAAAAAGAATAAGGAATAAGATTTATCGGATGTGATAAACCCCGGTCAATATACTTTGTTGGAGATTTGGGCTTCCTGGTGTGGTCCGTGTCAGGGGGATATTCCTCATCTGAAAGATGCGTATTCGGCTTATCATGCGAAAGGGTTTGATATCGTGAGCGTGTCAATTGATGCTAATAAAGAACAGTGGAAGAAAGCATTGGAACAGGAACAAAATGAAGCGGTTGCAGGTTTGCGATAAAGGAGAAGGATTTGACGGTTTTATCGTGAAAAAATACAGGATCAGCGGGGTGCCGAGTTCTTTTCTGATCGATCCCCAAGGTAAGATTATCTTGACAAATGCTCGTGGAGGATGGTTGGATACGTCTTGAAAAATATTAAAAGAGTTATCTTAAAATAATTTGTCTGTATAAAATAAAATCATACCTTTGTATTTATAATGTGAAGGTGTAAGAATGAATAAGGACAATGGATTATTAGCTAAACGAATTTTTTCAAGGAGACGAAGAAGCGTTTAAAATTTTGTATGAAGAGTTTTTTTCATGCATTGCTTGCCATTGCCTTGTAAATATGTGGAGAGTGAGGTGGCGAAGGATATCGTGCAGGACACTTTTTTAAATTGTGGACCACACCTCATAAGTTTTCTGCGACCACGGATTTACGTTTTTATTTGTATCGTTCCGTACAGAATCAATGTTTGAATTATATTCGGAATAAGAAAGTGGAAGATCGTTATCGTGATCGAGTAGAGGTCGTTTCAGAAGATTTCTTTTATAACACGGTATTGGAGGAGGAAATTTTTATTCGTTTGCAACAAGCCATTGAAGAACTTCCGGAGAAATATAGAAAGTGATTAATCTGAGCCTGGAAGGATTGAGCGATAAGGAAGTTGCCTTGCGTTTGGGAATATCTATTGATGCGGTTAAACAACAGAAAAAGAGGGGAAAAAGAGCAGTTGAAAGAAAAAACTAAATCACCCGTTTTTGCTTTTACTAATAAATTTCTTGTAGATTTTTTGTCACTTTTTATAATGCTCCGTGTCTTGTAATAAAACACAAGAAAACATGACGGAGCAGGATAAACATATTACTCATATTGCCGATTTGATTGTGGCGGAATTGACTGGGAAAATTGATGATTCTGGTCGAAACGAGCTCGAAAAATTGGAAGCATGAGACACCTGAACATTTACGATTGTATGATCTTTATCAATCACCGGATTTTGTCGCTCGCAAATTTGAATTTCATTAAAGAATACAGTGCTATAGAAGCTTATCAAGAATTTGCAGGGCGAGTGGTACAGGCGAAACGTCGGAAGAGAACCTGGGCATTATATCGTTATGTAGCAGCGATATTATTATTTGTGTTAGGAGGAAGTTATTATTTGTTTCACGGTGCTAAAAATGAGCCATTTCTTTCGTTCAGAAGATACAACCAGGATCTTATAAAGCGATATTGACAGAACCTGACGGGACAAAAATTGATATTTCAGATACGACTTTTCTAGCTTTTATTCAAAAGGAGGCAATATCAAGGAAGAGTGAAAGACGAGGTGACAGAAGTTCTTTATCATACGATTACGATTCCCCGGGGGAGGAGAATATGATTTGTTATTGAGTGACGGTAGTCGCTTGAGAATGAATTCAGAATCAGAAGTTCGGGTTCCCGGTGACATTTGAGAAGGGGCAACGGGAAGTTTTTTATGAAAGGGAGATTTATTTTGATATAGTGCGGGATTCTTTGGCTTCTTTTTGTGGTTCATACTCGCCAGGGAGATATTCGTGTGTTAGGTACCTCTTTTAACGTGAGGGATTATCAAGATGAAGATTTTTTAGAGACGACTTTGGTAGATGGGAAAGTTGCTTTTGAAAGGAAGGAGACTGTAGTTATTTGAAACCGGGAGAACAATTACGATTGAATAAAAAATGGAAAGACTACGGTAGAGGCTGTTGATGTACTTTTTATATTGCTCTTGGAAGGATGGAAGGTTTGTTTTCGAGAAACAACGTTTGGAGGAGATCATGAATACGATTGCCCGGTGGTATAATATTGAAGTGTTCTACGAGAGTTCTTCCGTGAAAGATATTTTGTTCACGGAAATATAAAACGATATAGTGATTTGGATCAAGTTGTTAATATGCTGAAACTTATTAATAAAATAGATATAGATATTAAGGATAGAAATGTTTTTTTGTAAGAAATAATGAATGAAAAACAGGTGATACGCCAATATCACCTGCCTAATCCTGAAACAGATTCAGGACAGTAACTTATCTAATTTACAAATGTATGAAAAAAAAGTTCAAATGCAAGGGCTGGTATTCTGGCTTGAGAAAATGTTGTCTTATGATGAAGTTTTTCATGTTATTCATGTTGCTTACGGTACTTCAAGTGAATGCCGTGGTGAAATCGCAGGAGACATTGTTAAATGTAAACGTGGCTCGTGTTTCTTTGGTGGAGGTTTTAAAAATGATCGAATCAAAGAGTGACTATACTTGCCTTTATAGTCATGAGGATGTAGCTAAAGTAGATAACTTAACGGTTGAACTGAAAATGTGACCGTTCGGGAAATACTGGATGTTTGTTTAAAAGGAACTAGATTGGGATATAAAATCGTGGATCAGACGATTGTGATCCGTAATTTGAGTGAAATGGAGCAAAAAAATGGAGAGATAAAACAAAGAACTATTACGGGGCGAGTGACAGATAAGAGTGGGGTACCTCTTCCGGGAGTCACGGTGATGATTAAAGGGTTGTCAGTAGGGACGGCTACAGACGTGAATGGCGATTATAAGTTGGCAATTCCCCAAGGAGAGAAAGATTTTGTCCTTCAATTTTCTTTTGTCGGAATGAAGACACAAGAGGTGAAATATGTGGGTAAAGATACGATTAATGTGGTGTTGGAAGAGGAGGTGAATACGATGGATGAGGTTGTTATTACCGGATATCAACGTATTGATAAACGTAAAAAAATGCCAGTTCTGTGATCAGCGTGAAGGGATCTGAGTTACAGGAAGGTGCTGCTATTTCGATTGATAATATGTTACAGGGGAAAATTGGCAGGGGTGAATATTATCAATCCGACTTCAACTCCGTGCAGCTCCGAAAGTGCGAATCCGGGGAGCCTCTTCTATTTCTGGAAATCGGGAACCGGTTTGGGTGGTAGATGGAATTATTTTAGAAGATTCGGTGCCTATTTCTGCTGAAGAGTTGAATAGTTTGGATAACGTGAATTTGATTGGTAATGCAATTGCCAGTATTAATCCGGAAGATATTGATCGTATTGATGTTTTGAAAGATGCATCAGCAACGGCTATATATGGAGTGAAAGCGGCTAATGGTGTGATTGTGATCACGACAAAAAAGGGTAAATATGGAAAGCCAACAGTGCATTATTCTGGTAATGTGGGAATTAGTTTGAGACCGAGTTATAATAATTTGAATCGGATGAATTCCAAAGAAAGAATTGATGTGTCTAAGGAGATTGAGGAGAGGGGATTGACGTTTGGAATAAAACCTTCTAATATCGGTTATGAGGAGCTTTTTTTGTATGATTTGTATGCTAAACGGATTACTCAGGAACAATTTGTGGATCGGGTGTATGATCTTGAAAAAGTAAATACGGATTGGTATGATGAACTTTTCAGAACGGACGTGTCTCATAAGCATTCATTATCAATTTCGGGAGGTTCGAGTTTGTGAATTATTATTTTTCTGCAGGATATGCAAATACAAATGCCGTGGTGAAAGGTTCTGATGTGGAGAATTATAATGCTCTTTTGAAGTTAAATTTAGAATTGAGTAAAAATTGAATGTCGGATTATCTTTGAGGGCTTATGCAGCAACAAAGAAATATTTGCATGGTTCTATCGATCCATATGGATATGCTTATAATACTTCTCGTGCAATTTCCTGCTTATAATGAGGATGGATCTTATTTGTTTTATAATAAAACAGAGGGGTACGAAACCATTTTGAATTATAATATCCTTAATGAACGAGATAATACTGGCTCGAAAGATAAAGAATCAGACAATTGATTTCATGGTGGATGTAAATTATAAAATATTGTCAGGATTGACATTCTCCGGAGTGTTTTCTTTATCAAAAGCTAATACGAAGGATTCTGAATGGGCAAACGAGAAATCATATTATATTGCGGATTTACGGGGTGTGAATTATGGTGATGAATTGCCGACCGATCGTAATTTTGTTGAAACTAGGGTGCCGTTTACCTTATGGTGGGGAATTAAAAAAATGATAATACATTATCATCTACATATACGGTAAGGGCTGGATTTAATTATTTCAAAAGGTTACATGAAGGTGCATGAAATAGACGTGAATGTGGGGGACGGAAGCTCGTTCTGTAAAAATATGATGGAATATCTACTGTGCAACGGGGATATTTGCCGGATAGAGGTAAGAAGTTTGTTGCTATTAATGCAACTGAATGGCCTTTTATATAACGAATGGTTGATGGCTAATCCGGATGTGGTGGTGGATCGTTTGACTAATGTGGTTTCTTTCTATGGAACTTTCACGTATACTTATGATGATCGTTACACGGCTAATTTTAATATCCGTACTGATGGATCCAATAAAATTCGGACAGGATAAGAGTACAAAATTCTTGCCAGTATGGTCTGCTGCTGTTCGTTGGAATATTCATAACGAGATGTTCTTTCGTAATATCCAATGGATGAATTTATTGGCATTGAAAGGATCATACGGGGTACAAGGTAATGTTCATTCAGATCAGACTCCGAATCTGATTGTGTCAATGAGCGGAATGGATGATGTTTCCAAAGAGTATATATCATCTTTGAATAAACTTCAGAATCCATATCTGAAATGGGAAAAGACAAAAATCTTATAATTTAGCTTTAGAGTTTGCATTTTTGAATAATAGATTAGTGGTTATGCTGAATATTATTTGAAAAAGGGTGAAGATCAGATTATAACTAAGCGAGTTTCAACAGTTTCCGGTAAGAGAGATGTTTCAATTAATGGAGGTGATGTGGAAAATAAGGGTTGGGAATTTACGTTAAATGGAACTCCTATAAAAACAAAGAATTTTATATGGGGACTCTCTTTGAATATGTATCAGAATTATAATAAAGTAACCAGTAAGAATCAGACGCAAACTTATGATTATAAGGATTATTTTGCAAGGGAATCTGATCATGAGTCTAAACCTTTGGATGGCTTTTATTCCTATAAGTTTGATGGTTTGGATGAAGAGGGGTTACCGAAATTTAAAGATATAGATGAGCCGGATGGTATCTCAAAAGAGGAAATGTTTGCTAAAGCATTTGCGTATTCCGGAAAACGGTGGCTGATTTTAACGGAGGATTTTCGACTTATTTCAGTTTTAAAGGTTTTACATTGAACGCATTATTTGCTTTCTCTGTGGGTAAAAAAGTTCGATTGAATAATTTATATGAATCTACAGGACAGATGTTGCCTTTGCCTCAGCAAAATATGTCAGATGAATTTGTAAATCGTTGGAGAAAAGGGATAAAATGAGAATACGAATATTCCAGCGTTGTCAGATTTGAGTTTAGCTTATTCTGATATGGATCGTAAATATACAATATCCAGTAATAAGTGGGAGATGTATAATAATGCAGATTTACGGGTTGTGTCGGGTGATTTTTTGCGGATGAGAAATATTTCGTTGAGTTATAATTTGCCGGAACATCTTTATAAACGCATCGGAGTGTCTGGAGTTAGTTTGCGTTTAGAGGCTGGGAATCTTTTGGTTGTGGGCTAATAAGAAATTACGAGGACAGGATCCGGAACAGATGACTTTGGGATCCGGAACGGTACCCCCGACGAAGAGTTTTACTTTTGGATTAAATATTTCACTTTAAAACGAGACTGTTATGAAGAAATTGATATATATAATAGTTGTAGTATTTTTTCTCTTCGTGTGGAGATTTTCTGGAAGAGAGTTCTCAAGACCTAATTATTCCTAAAACGGTAAAGGACTATAGTGAATTTTTGTTTGGGGAGGGGTATATCCGAAATAATACGTCGATTCATACGTATTTGGATATTATGACGGATGATGTTGAAGAAAAAGCGAATACATGGCCCGTTATGCAGTCAGATATTCGGGGGATGGGTATGGTTATTTTTTGTTGGCAACCGAATCCGGAGTATCGTTTTACCGGGGCGTTGAATACGGATAATGCTTGGGAAACGTATTATAGTAAGATTCTTATTGCTAATAATGTCATTGATTTATTGGATGATGCGGAAGGAATTCAGAGCGATAAAGATGATTTACTGGGGGGAAGCTTATTTTGCGTGCGTATTGTTATTTATGCTAGTAAATTTGTACGGTGAACCTTACGAGAAAGAAACGGCTGATAAAGCTTTAGGTATTCCCTTTAATTACGAGCATAGTGTGCGGGGAGCGGACATATAAACGGGAAACATTGGCACGTTCTTATGAATTGATAGAGAAAGATCTGATAAAGTCTATTCAACTTCTTGAAGCTACGGATTATACGAAAACGGTTTTTCGGATATCCAAAGGTGCTGCTTATTTGTTAGCCTCTAGATTTTTATCTATACAAAAAGACTATGAACAAGCCATTTCTTATGCGGATAAGGTTTTAACGGTAAATTCGGCTTTATATGATATTCGAACGTTAACGGAAGAAGATTATGTTTTACGAAAGAAAATCCTGAAATTATTTGGACGTATGGTGATTATGAAGTGAATTATCTTAGTGCTGCATATCGTGGGTGTTTTTCCTGTTTCAATGGCGTTTTATAATTCATTTCATGCAAATGATGCCCGAAAACGGACTTACGTGAAAGATGATTGGGGTGATTTGATTGTTGGGAAGGGTGCTGCAAATACAGGAGTATATGGTTTCGCTTTTCGTACGGCAGAGGCCTATCTGAATCGAGCAGAGGCTAATGCGGAGTTGGGGCATACGGATTTGGCTTTGGATGATATTGAACATCTGCGGAAATATCGTTATGAGGTAGAGGTTCCAATAACAGTTTCTACGAAAACAGATGTTATTCAGTTGGTTCGGCAGGAACGCCGTTTCGAGTTGTGTTTCGAGCAACATCGTTGGTTTGACCTCCGGCGTTGGGATCGTCCAAGGATAGAGCATATTTACACGACAGACATGAATAGTTCTCAAAAAGTGAAATTTGTACTTGAAGAGAATGATAAAGCGTACACTTTGCCTCTGCCTGTGGAGGTAAAAGAGTTTGACTATAATCTGGAGAATATCAATCGTCCGGAGAGAAAAGGGTTATTGTACAATAATTAAAAGATGAATAGGATGAGAACATATAAATTACTATCGTTAATCATTGTTTTGGGGTATAGGATTTTCAGCCTGTTATGATGAGGATGACATTCATACGACGAAGGGAGATATCCCTTATGAATTGAAGGAAGGAGGAGATGAGGTTGATCAATATATTTATAAATTTTATCGAGAAAACGGATCCATTATTATGGTTGATTACGATACGATTGATTACCAATGGAACATGAGTGGACTGGCAAAAATGTTTACCTGACAAAACAGGAAGACCGTGTCGTTTTGATGAAAGGGTTTTCTATGTTGGAAAAAACATTTTTGAATATTTATGATATAGACTTTAAAAAAAGAAGTATTTTCCATTGAAATTGTTGATTGGAAACAAGTAGGGCCGGATGAATTGGGGAGTATTGGAGGATAATGCAGCCTTAGCAGGTCTGGGGGCTTAGTTATTTGGCTTTTAGGAAAATACGGGAAGGGGTAGAGAATTTATCAGAAGAAGAGTTGAGAAGCATTATTCGAGAGTCAACTAACGGGAGTGTTTTGGCAAGAGTATCTATTACAAAATGGTATTATTCAGGTGCCGGAGAGTTTTTATGAAGTGAGTAAGGGGTATTATCAAGCGTTTTTAGAATATTTGCCGGAAAAAGGAGGGTGTGACTGATGTGGATGTAAGAGATTATGGTTTTTGGTATAGGGATCCTTCAAATTTTATTCATTGGTGACACCTAATAAAGAAGGTGATTTAAAGATTTTATGGGAGTAATTCTGACGGTTCCTTATGAAGAGTTAAAACCCGTGCTAGATGCTCATAGTAAATTGAAAGATAAATATGACATTTTGGTAAATTATTTTAAGATGAAATATCAGATTGATCTTGTTGCTATTGGAAATAAACAGTTTAAATAATCAAGAATGAATGTAAGGACAGGAATACTAATCTTTGCCGGTTTATTATTGGCAAAAAGACTAGTGAAGCTCAGTTGTTTGGCAAAAAAAGTTGGGAGAGTTGAGTCCCGTGACAACCAAACAAGATTCGGCGGTGAGTGCCAGTAGTTATGCCGATATTTTAAAAGATGCGGAGGTGCATGAAGGGATGTTTAAAATATTCAAGAAAAAACAGAAGGTGTATTTTGAAATACCTCAAAGTTTGTTGAATAAGGATATGTTGCTTTCTTCACGGGTAACCGCTACAAGTAATAATACCGATGTGTCGGGAGGAGAGATGCCTCTTCATCCGTTATTGGTAAAATTTACACGGGATGATGAACAAGTGTATTTACATCGATTGAGTCCGTTGAATCAATGTGACCCGATGTCTCCGATCTATCAATCATTGCAAAGAAATAATGTAGATCCGATAATGGAGGCTTTTTAAAATAGTGTGTGAGAATGCTGATTCTACCGGGGTTGTGATTGATGTTTCTTTTTTTTTTGTTCGGATCAGAAGGAATTAAGTCCTTTTTTAAGCCGCGAACTCCATTGAGTCTTTATTCTTGGGGAGAATCCTTTGAGGGTAGTTTCTCTAGTGATAAATCGACGATATTAGGAAGTGAAATCATTTCCTTTAAATCTGAATATTAAAAGTCGGTTAGTGTATACCGTTGATGATTATCCTTTTACGGCTATTATGACTCGTTCGATCATTCTGTTACCGGATAAGCCTATGAGACCACGTATATCTGATGTCGAATCGGTATTTTCCGTTACGAAAACATATTTATACGGAAAAAGGTGGACGAGTTGAAAAAAGTAGATTATATCCAACGATGGCGAACCGGCCTAAAGATGAGGATGTGGAGGCGCTATCGTAATGGAGAACTTCAGAGGTGGAACCGAAGAAGCCGATCGTATGGTACATTGATCCCGCTATTCGGAACGATGGAGAAAAATACATTAAGTTAGGGGTTGAAGATTGGCAAGCGGCCTTTGAAGAAATCGGTTTTAAGAATGCGATAGTGGCTAAAGATTATCCAGCGGATGATCCAAATTTTGATCCGGATGACATTCGCTACTCGTGTTATCGTTATATCACGACAGAAACGGCAAATTCAATGGGTCCGGCTTGGATTGATCCTCGTTCAAGGAGAAATCATACAAGCTGATGTATTATTCTACCATAACGTGATAAAGTTGTTGCATAATTGGCAATTTGTTCAATTAGCTCAGGTTGACCCTAAAGTGAGGAGGACAAAAGTGTTTGACGAGGAAACGATGGGGCGAGCATTGCATGATGTTGGTCATACGTTGGGATGGGTTGATGCATAATATGGGGGCATCTTATGCTATTCCAGTAGGATTCTTTGCGTTCGTGACATTTACTCAGAAATATGGAACAACTCCTTCTATCATGGATTACGCTCTCGTTTTAATTATGTGGCGCAACCGGGAGACGAAGGTGTAAATTTACTTCCCCACTTTTGGGTGTTTATGATAAATACGCCATAAAAATGGGGATATGCGCCTATTGCGGTAGAGAGATCCGGAGGCAGAACGTCCGATTCTGAATCAATGGATACAAGAAAAAGCAAGATGATCCGATGTATCATTATGGACCTCAGCAGTTTTCTTTGTTTTCGATTGTAGATCCGTCTGCTTTATCTGAATCTTTGGGTAATGATTGTATGAAAGCTAATCGTTACGGGATTGAAAACTTGAAATATATTACGAGCCATTTGTTAGAATGGACGTATGATGAAGGAGAGACTTTGAGAAACCAGAAGAACTTTATCGGGAAATATTCGGTCAATACAGGAGGTATATTGAACATATTCTCGTTTATTTGGGAGGTGTTTATTTGGATGCTCCGGTTATGGGTGATCAAAAAAAGCTTATAAATTCGTGAGCAAGGAAAAACAACAGGAAGCATTAGCTTTATATATTAGAACAATTACGGGCATTCCCAGATTGGTATTGTCAACCTGAAATAGAACAGAAATTTCTCATTCGGGAATACAAAAGTGGCAGAGTATATGGGATTGGTTGTTGGTTCTTTAACGTCAAGTGGTATATTATCAAATCTTTCAGTATGGGAAAAACAGGATAGTAAAGATGCTTATACGCCAGTCAGTATATGGACGATGTTTATAATCTGGTGATGGAACCAACGCTAAAACGTCAGGATCTTAATCATTACGAACGGGTGATGCAGTACAATTACATCTTGTCATTAATGATGGCTGAGGAAAAGGGATTACAGGAGAAAAGGACGACGTTCTTTGGTTGAAGGTGATCATGCTGATATATGTTCTTGTTCGACGAGCCATTTGCATGAACGTATGGCTATGAGTCCAGTCGATGGTTCTGACACGAGAATAGTGGCGAATGCTGTTTATCATTATGAGTTGGAAAAAAGTTTATAAATTATTAAAACGAGTAATGAATTCGGAGATCGGGATACACTGGGCTCATTATCGTAATTTGTATTTCGAGGTATCGAAGTTTTTCGAGAATTAGAAAGGAGGGCAGATTGGTTGAAAAGTTAAATTTCGGTCAATTTCGCTAATACAATCTTTCGTTGTCTATATAAAATAAAAGTCATACCTTTGAAATTTTCTTAAAATCAAGTGTATGGGACGGTTATATGTATTAATTCTTTTCATTTGTTTGGTTTCGTCTGAATTACAGCCCAATCGTATATAATACAAATTTTCCGTTAAACTTTGTACAAATACGTTTAATTTGAAGATAATGTTCGTTTAAAGGAAAAATTGGTTGGAGATAGGGAGTTTCGAGACATTGATACAAATACGTTTAATTTGAAAGATTATATGTCTATTTTCTCAAAGTTAACTTGAACCTAGGTATATTTAGAGTATATCTACATTATAGTTGGGATGGAGGGATTCCGTTGTTATATGCACGGCGGGATGATTTTGAAGAGGAAGAATATATTTCTACAGAAAGGGAAAGGATTCGGGTGCAGTGGATTCGATAATGGACGTACAGGTTGAAAAAATTGAAAAATGAAGATTGGGAAGAGGAGGAAAAATAAACGAATAGAGAGAATAAAACGAATGTGCATGTATATGAGTGAAGACGAACGCATTCTTCTTGAATTTGCATGGGACTCAGTGAATCATGCTGTTCGACATTTAATTCCGGAAGATAGTAAGATGGGATATTTTCAACTATTGATTTTAAACTGTATAATAATAATTTTGCTTTATGGTGGCATGCAAACTATAGCTATCGTTTTCCTGTTTACAAGAAAGAACAAATTGAATTTTTTGATCGAGAGGAACAGAAGGGAGGTTTTTAGTATTTGGTTTGATGAAAAATATTGCCTCTTTTAGAAGAAAATTTAATTCACGGATAAAAATGGAGCAACGCAGGTGTGTGATTACACTGTATGAATTTTATGCTGGTAGTGGTCTTTATCGAAATGTTTACTCGATTTCTCGTGTAGCACCCTATACGATTAAAGAGGAGCAATCAGAAAAATTAGTTCCCAATGATTTTTCGAGGGTTTTATTGATATTACGTGTTAACGAATTTGTCGGGGAAAAGGGGTAGGTTAATATTGGCATCCTATTTATAGATAAATTTGAACAAAACATTCATTTCTGTATCAGTGTGGAGTGTTTAAAAATTAAGATTGTTAAAATTTAAGTGATTCTCATGTAAAAAGTAGGGATTCGGGTGAAACATACTATGTTTGAGTCCGTATATAACACCGTAAATATTAAATATTTCACAGAGAAGAGAAAAAAGAATGAAAAGGTTATAGATTTTTTTATTTAAAGGGGAGATTTGATTCGTTTTTGTAAGTAAAATAATTAATTCATGTTAAATATTAAGTTAAAATCGACTTTTGAGTCACCCTTTTTGCTCCTAAAGGTGTTATATGGGTGTAAGTTTAAATTTAAGTATCAAGTATTATGTTGAAAATTGTATTAATCGTAGGTGTTTTATTATTCAATCTTGTTGGAGTGCAAGCTCACGAGAAGGAGATGGATTCATTGGATAATTTAGTGAAGAAGTTCGAGGCGAATCCTGCGGACCCCCAAAACGACAATTCAACTTCTGAGAGAGTTGAAAAACCAAGGGAAGCCGAATCGTGATGTTGTGAACAGGTATTTTTCAGACTCAGAAAGAGGTGGACTACTTGAAGGATTATAACTGGTCGATTATCCGAGATTACGTGGATGATGTGAATGCTCCCAGATTAAATATTTGTTTAACAATCAGTCCAAATTCATGCAGAACTTCTCGAAGGATGATGTGTTCCAGAAGTTGGATAACGTGTTTGTCGGTCATTTGGAACAGTACTATAACAGTAACAAGATGGAGTATAACAAGTATTTGGATTTCTTGAAAAGTTCTGGTTACGAGCATTATGACGTGGTTGCCGATTATTTCTACATCAAGCAATTGCGGGCAGAACGGAAGTCTGAAGATTATTTCTACAAGGCTCGGAAGTTGTTCCGTTATTTCCCGAGAACAGGAAAATGATCAAGGAGATCACCGATGGCGCATTGGAGATCATGAATGATGTTTCCCGTTTGAAGGTGATTCAATTGTGGGCAGGTAAGACTGTCGAGTCAAAGAAGGATTTCGATGCCCTTTATAATTATGCTTTGATTTCTAACAAATGTGGTTTCGAGGACGTTGCTAAAAGATATGCTAAGATCGCTACCTCTTTGGCAGAAGAGTCTTCTAACCAGACCATGATGGAGAAAGCAAAGAAATTGTTGCAGTTGGTAAACTAAGAATTTGTAACAAAAATATAGCAGGGGGTGATCGTCAATGATTACCCCCTTTTTTTGTATCTTCGCAATCTGAACAGATAAGATTGAAAATGGAAAAGAAAGGTTTGATTGTTGCCGTTGACGGACATTCTTCTACGGGAAAAAGTACCGTATCAAAGATATTAGCCGCACGTTTGGGGTATACGTATATTGATACGGGAGCCATGTATCGGATCGTGACGTTGAAAGCAATGCGTGAAGGGATTGATCCGAAACGGGGATCGTGGATGATGAAAAATTGAAAGAAGTTCTACCAACAATTGTTTTTGGTTTTAAATATAACGAGGAAAAAACGTTATGAGTCTTACATGAATGGTGAGTATGTAGAGGCAGCTATTCGGGGACTAGAGGTTTCTGATAACGTGAGTTTGATCGCTTCGTTGCCTTATGTGCGGGAGTTGCTTGTTGAGAAACAGCGGGGAGATGGCAAAAGAAGGGTGGTGTAATCATGGATGGACGGGATATTGGGAGTGTCGTGTTCCCTCACGCAGAGGTGAAAGTTTTTTATGACAGCAAGTCCTGAAGTACGGGCTCAACGACGTTACAAGGAACTGATCGAGAAGGGGGAGCAGGTGACTTATGAAGAAGTGGAAGCGAATGTCCGGAAACGGATTATATAGATGAACACCGGGAAACAAGTCCTTTGGTGAGAACGTCGGATGCCGTGTTGATTGATAATGGCGATATGACCGTGGAGGAAGAAGTGGAAGAGATGTTAAAGATCATTCGTTCAAAATATGAAAGTAGAAATTGACGCAAATTCCGGTTTCTGTTTTGGGGTTGTGAATGCAATTGCTAAGGCGGAGGAAGAGTTGCAACATGGAAGATTATATTGCATAGGAGATATTGTGCATAATAGTTTAGAGATAGAGCGATTAAAACAACTGGGATTAAGTACGATAGATCATGATGAGTTTGCCCGGTTGAAGGCGTGTCGTGTGTTGTTCGGGCTCATGGTGAACCACCGAGTTCATACGAAGCTGGCAAAGAAGAATGGAATTGAGGTGATTGATGCTTCTTGTCCGGTGGTATTGAATTTGCAGAAGAAAATACGAAAGGCGTACGAGGAAGTGAGAGGAACGGGGGGGGCAGATCGTGATTTATGGAAAAGAGGACATGCCGAGGTGAACGGGTTGGTAGCACAGACGAATGATGAGGCCTGATTATCGAGCAAGAGGAAGATTTGAAATCCATCGATTTTTCCCGTCCGGTAATCCTGTTTTTCCCAAACAACCAAGAGTTTGGATGGTTTCAAGCGTGTAGTGGAGTTGGTGAAAGAGAATGCGAAGAGTTCCGTGGTGGTGAATGATACGATTTGTCGTAAGGTGGCAAATAGTATCCCGCAGTTGAAAGAGTTTGCAGCAAGACATGATGTGATCTTGTTTGTCAGCTGGGGAGAAGAGTTCTAACGGGAAGCAACTTTTCGAGGTGTGTCGGGAGGTGAATCCCCGAACTTATTTTGTGCAGGGGTGAAAGACCTGCGTGATGAGATGTTTGATAAAGGCTACTTCAACACCGAGGTGGGTGATGGAAGAGATAAAGGAGTTAAGAGCTGGAAACTAAAAAGTTAAAAGCTAAAAGCTAAAAACTATAAATTATAGAATTGGGGGTATATGAGATTAACATTTTTAATTTCAATTTTCAATTAAACATTGTTTTTATGGGAAGATTAAAAAATAGGAGTTTTAACCTCAGGAGGCGATGCTCCGGGAATGAATGCCGCTATTCGGGCGGTTGTGAGGGCCGCTATTTTAATGGCTGTGAGGCTTATGGTATTTACGATGGATATGAGGGATTGATCGAGGGAAATATTGTGCGCATGCATTCCCATGACGTGAGTAATATTATTCAACGAGGAGGAACGATCTTAAAGACGGCTCGTAGTGAGGAATTCCGTACGCCGGAGGGACGTACGAAAGCTTACGAGAAGATGCAGGAATTGGGAATTGATGCATTGGTCGTGATTGGTGGGGATGGAACTTTTTTCCGGGCCCGGTTGTTCTGTCAAGAGCATAACGTACATATTGTCGGGATTCCCGGTACGATAGATAATGATCTTTACGGGACTGATTACACGATCGGGTATGACACGGCGGTAAACACGGTGGTGGATGCCGTGGATAAGATACGGGATACGGCAAGTGCCCATAATCGTTTGTTTTTTATCGAGGTTATGGGACGGGATGCCGGATTTATTGCGTTACGGTCGGCCGTGGCTACGGGGGCCGAGGCTGTTCTGGTTCGGAAATCGAGACGGATTTGAATGACTTGGATCGTTACTTAGAGCATGATTATAAACCTCATAAGTCGAGCGGTATAGTAATCGTGGCAGAAGGAGATAAATCAGGTGGCGCGTACACGATTGCCGATCAGATTGCTAAAAACATCCTGAATATGATGTGCGGGTTACTGTTTTAGGGGCATATCCAAAGGGGGATCACCTTCCGCTTTTGACCGTGTGACGGCTAGCACGTTGGGAGTGGCGGCAGTGGATGCTTTGTTGGATGATCAGACTAGTATCATGGTCGGGATTATGAATAAGGATATTGTTCATGTTCCTTTTTTAAACAAGGCTATCAAGAAATTCAAAACCGTTAAATCATAATTTGTTGGACATTACGGAAGTCTTGTCTATTTAAAATCTAAAATTAATTCGTTTGTTGTGCGCGGATGTCATTATCCCTCTGGGAGTGGAAAGTCTTTTTACTTATTCGGTACCGGAAGAATATGAACATTCGGTAACGATAGGTGCGCTCGTGGTCGTTTCATTTGTTAAGAATAAACGTTACACGGGTGTTGTCTATGCGTTGCATACGAATCCGCCTGTCGGGTTTGAAACAAAACCGATAGAACGGGTTATCGAGGAAGGATTCGCTCTTTCTGGTTCTCATTTAAAATTTCTATTGTGGCTCAGCGAGTATTACATGACTCCTCCGGGAGAGGTTATGCGTGCAGCATTACCTGTTTCGATGCGCTTGGAGAGTTACACGAGTTTGAGTTTGGTGAACGGCTGGGAAGAACGGTTGGTAGATGAAAGTGAATTAAGTCGGGATGAGAAAGGAGATCGTGGGAGTATTTCGAGAAAGAGGTGAGATATGTATGGCCGAAGTCGAAAAAACTCTTGAGGAGAAAAGATGTCTATGTTGCTGTTCGAGCCTTATTGGAAAAAGAAATTATCGGAATCAAGGAATCGGTAGATGATCTGTTCAAGCCGAAAAATTGAACGTTTGGTGAGATGGAAGCAAAAAGTTTGCGAGTGAAGAATTGGATGGGATTCTTGATAGCTTAAAACGGGCGAGGACTCAATACAAGATGCTGTGTGATTGGGTGTATTATAGCGACGAGCATCGAGGTCGAGGGGGTGCCTAGAACAGAGTTTATTCAGAAAATCGGTAGTTCAGCCTCGGCCTTGAAAGGATTGTGTGAACGGGGTGTGTTGGAAATTGTTGTGCAGGAAGTCAGCCGTTTTAGAGGTATCTAAAGAGGAGGTGGAGGATGTACACGCTTTGTCGGGGGCGCAAGAAAAGGTTTTGGGCGACATTCAAAGGGTATTACAAGGAGAAGGATTGTGTCTTGTTGCAGGGCGTAACTTCTTCGGGTAAGACTGAAAATATATATTCATCTGATACAAAGAGACGCTAAGGCAAGGAAAACAGGTGTTGTATTTGTTGCCGGAAATTGCGTTAACGGTACAGA
>VOFD01002685.1_pt1 | contig 22270 bp, 23 predicted proteins | sample 5384101 | NCBI WGS metagenome assembly VOFD01 (sample SAMN12384723, study PRJNA508395) | human gut metagenome | isolation source: healthy gut C | host: Homo sapiens
CTTCTCGCGCCGTTTTTGTTCTATACTATTAACAGGCAAAAGCAATAACCTTTCGGAGGTGTTTTCATGCAGGAAAAAGTTTGGGCCGTAGTATGTCAGGACGCGGACGGCGTACAGTCCGTGCTGGTGTTCGACCATGAGTCCGACGCGCGCCACTTCGCGCACGAGATGGAGGCCGGAGGCAAGGGGACGCACGCGGTCTTCGCGACGAGCGTACACCGCCGCCACGAGAAGGAAGCCGCGCTCGCCCATATCGAGCTGCCGGAGTTCAGCACAAAGTGCATAGAGTGCCTCGTGGACATTCCTTCGATTCCCGACGAGGAGAAGGAGGCCGCCGCCAAATACCTCGAAAGAGCACCGCGGTGAAATTCAGAAAAACGCCGAAGAGATCGTCGACGGATACATCAGGAACGCGCTGACCGAATTCTTCGACGACGACCGCGTGATTCACGGATAGATCAGTTTTCAGCGGACGCGCCCCCGCGGCGCGTCCTTATAATTTTACGCAGGGGGAGGGCCGGTTTATGGCGCTGGCGGACACTTTTGGGAAAGAGGTAATCGAATTCACGCGCGAGCTCGTGCGCATACGCAGCTACTCGGACGAGGAGGGCGGCGTCGCGCGCGCCGTCGTCGCCAAAATGAAGGAGCTCGGCTACGACGAGGCCTTCATCGACGGCACAGGCAACGCGGTCGGATTCATCGGCAACGGCGAAAAAGCTCATCCACTTCGACTCGCACATGGACAACGTCGAGGTAAACGACGCGGACGAGTGGATTCTTCCGCCCTTCGCCGCCGAGATAAAGGACGGGCGCATCTACGGACGCGGCTCCGTCGATATGAAGGGCGGCCTCGCGGCCTCGATATACGGCGCGGCGCTCGCGCGCGAACGCGGGCTGACGGAGGGCAAACGCATATGCGTCAGCGGAAGCGTCTGCGAGGAGTACTGCGACGGCGAGAACATCAAGATGATGTACAAGGAGCTCAGCCTGCGCCCCGACTTCGTCGTGATATGCGAGCCGTCCGACGACGTGATAACGCTCGGCCACAAGGGCAAGGCGCAGATGCGCATAGTCACGCACGGCCTTTCGGCGCACGGCTCCGCGCCCGAGAAAGGGATAAACGCCGTCTACGAGATGGCGGAAATCATAGAGCGCGTCGAAACGCTGAACAAGAAGCTCACAGACGAGGGCGACCCGCACGGCACGATAGTGCTCTCGAACATCAGCTGCGTCACCGCGTCGCTCAACGCCGTGCCGAGCGAGTGCGAGATATATCTCGACCGCCGCCTCGTCCTCGGCGAGACGGCGGAGGAGAAGGTGCGCGCCGAGATGGATTCGCTCGTCGCTGGGAAGCGCGCGACGTGGGAGACCGGCACTCTGCGCCGCACCAGTTGGACAGGCGCGCCGCTCGTTTACGAGCCGCTGCACATGGCGTGGAAGATAGAGGACGGCTCGCCGCTCAAGCGCGCCGCCGACGAGGCATACCGCGACGCCTTCGGCGAAGCGCCCGCGCGCTACGACTTCTGGGACTTCGGCACGAACGCCGTCACCCCCGTCAGCATGGGCATCCCGACGATAGGCTTCGGCCCCGGCGAGTACAAGCTCGCCCACATGCGCGACGAGAACTGTGAAACGTCGAAGATAGCGAAAGCCGCGGAGTTCTACGCGGCGATCATCGGACGGCTGTAAATTTCAGACGGGGCATACAGATTGCGGGACCGGCGCGCCTTTTGCGGACGCGCCGTTTTTTTTACGCGAGCTTCCTTAATTCCTCGACAACGCTTGCGACCATGCGCGTTATCGTGAGGTCGGGGACTCCGGCTACGATGTTGCCGCAGCAGTTGACGGGGATGAGGATGCGCGCTGCGGCGCTCTGCCCTACCGCCGCGGCCATCGCGGGCGTGATTTCGCCGAGCAGCGAGTCGGCTATGACGATGGCGACGGGGCCGATTATCACGTCGGCGCTGCGGCAGCAGACCTTGACAGAGTTCTCGCCGGTCGCGGCGCGGTTCGCGCCGGCCTTGAGCATCGCGGCGGCGGCGGTGCTGTTCGTCCCGACCGCGGTGACGTCGGCCTCGGGGAAGGCGGCTTTGACCGCCTGCACGACCTGGCGGCCTATGCCGCCGCCCTGTCCGTCTATTACGAGAATTTTCATGAAGTCTTCACCTCTTGTAAAAGTTTGCCGCTTCGCCGATACTTTAGCCGTGAGGCATAATTTACAGCGAAGGAGTGAACGCGATGACTACGAGCCTGCGCGAGATCCCGGGCATAGGCGAGCGGATGGAGACGCATTTCCGCAATATCGGCGTGAGCTGCGTCGAGGAGCTCGTCGGTCGCAGCCCGGAGGAGCTTTTCGAGCTTAACTGCAAATTCAAGGGCTTCCGCGACGACCCGTGCGCGCTCTACGTCTTCCGTCTCGCCGTCTATTATGCGGAGAATCCCGTGCGCGACCCCGCGAAGCTCAAATGGTGGTACTGGAAGGATAAAAAGTACCCGCCGAAAGCTGAGCGCTTCGTCCTCGACTATCACCCAGCAGTCGGGCATGTAGTCGCCGAGTATCTGGCGGCAGTTGCCGCAGGGCGGCATTATTTCGCCGCGCTCGCCGCCGCGCACCGCGACGATGCAGTCGAACTCCCGCGCGCCGTCCATGACCGCCGCGCCTATCGCGACCGGCTCGGCGCAGGTTCCGTGTATCGAGTAGACGTTGACGCCGCGGTATATTTTCCCGTCCGCGGCCCGCAGCGCGCAGCCGACGGTGTGGCGGTATTCCTCTCCGTCGTAGCAGGGCGCTATCGCGCCGCGCGCGATTTCTATAAGCTCGCGGTCCTTCGGCTCAAGCGCGCGTTTTTCCATGAATGGTGCGATCCTTTCATATTTATAGTTTCTTCTTCAAATATATCATGTCGCGCAGAAGCACGCCGTTGTCGATTATCGGGCGGCTGTAGTTATTCGTGAAGAAAGTCCCACTCGCGGCGTAATACCGAAAATCCGCAGCTTTCGTAAAACCCGAGCGTCTGCGGCGTTTCGCCGGTGCCGAGTATGAGCTCGGAGAAGCCGCGCCCGCGGCAATGCCGTTCGATAAATTCCATCATTGCGCGCCCGTACCCGCGCCGCTGACGCTCCGGCGCGACGGAGATGTTTTTGAGCTCCGCCGTGCCGTCGCCCTCGTCGGTCACGACGGCGGCGCAAAGCGCAGTTTCGCCCTCGCGCATGACGAAGAGCTCGCCGCGCGGAAGGTAGCGCATGATCATCGGTTCTTCCTCGTCGCCCACGAGCAGCAGAGGAATATATTTTTCCTTATCCTCCGAGATTTTTACGATTTCCATATCATTCGCCGCCGCGCCGCAGCGTCAGCACGGTCAGCTCCGACGGCACGCCGAGCCGCGTGAGGAAGCCGTTCCATATACCCGTGCCGGGCGAGACGAAGAGCTTCATGCCGTCCACGCCGTACCAGCCGTTGACGAAGCCGCCGTTGTATTTCGCAATTACGCGCGCGAGCCCCAGGACCATGCCGCCGTGCGTGTGGCCCGAGAGCTGGAGGTCCGCGCCCGCCGCGGCGTTAGCGCGCGCGTTCCCCGGACGGTGGTCCATCACTATGACGAACGCGCCATCGGGCGCTCCTTCGAGAGCCTTGCGCGCCTCCGTCCGCTCTATATAGCCGTCCGGCAGCCCCGCGACCGTCAGCGCCGCTTCGCCGCGCCGTATGGCGGCGTTTTCGTTGGCGAGCATCTTTATCCCCAATTCTTCAAACCGCGCCGTCCATTCGCGCCAGCCGAAATAATATTCGTGGTTGCCCGCAACGCCGAAAACTCCGTCGCGCGCGCGCAGCCCCGCGAGCGGCTCCACGTCGCCGCGCCGCGCCTCGACCGTGCCGTCGATGAAGTCGCCCGTTATCAGTATCAAGTCTGGATTCAATTCGCAGGCGCGGCGCACAAGCTCCACGGCCCACGGTGCTTTGCGCGAGGCGCTTATGTGCAGGTCGCTGAGGTGGATTATCCGATAGCCGTCAAACTCCGGCGGAAGCTCCGCAAACACCGCTTCTCGCTCGACTATGCGCGGCTGGCGCTGCGCCTCGTAAACGCCGTAAACTCCGACAGAAAGCGACAGAGCGAGCATCAGCGCCGCCGTCGCCGGCGAAATGCCGGACGAAGAGAAAACTCCGTAATACATACCGCTGCCCGTGCGCCACGCGTTTGCGGCGCGCGCTATTGAGCGCAGCGCGAGCGACAGGTCGCGGCAGAGCGTCAGCGCGAATAGCACGGCGAGCGCGACGAAGGCGGCGGTGTAGCCCTCGATGACGAGCTTCGGCAGCTCCGGCGAGAAGAAGTGGCCGCCGACGTGAGTGAAGAACTGCTGCTTGAAGGCCGCCGCGACTATGAACACCGAGAGGGCCGCCTTCGCGGGCCAAGCGGCGCGAAGCGGCAGGACGAAGCGCAGAACTGTGTAAATCACCAAAACGAATGCAGCTATCCTAAACATGAGGTCAAGTATAGATGTTGGAGCCGCTCCAGGTCAACAGCGCGACGCTCTGATAAAATAGCCTCGGAACGTACAAAGAAAGGACTGACTGCGTTGAAGGCGAATTTCCTGAAAAAGCTGCTCGCGGCGCTGCTGCTCGCGCTGCTCGCCGCGCTTCCGGCGGCTGCCGCGGAAAAGCGGTTCCACATACTTATGATAAACGACCCGCACAGCTACATTCTGCCATACCGCGAGGCCGTGACGAACGAAGAGGGGCGGCAGTCCGTCGTTTACACGGGCGGCATGGCGCGCGCGCTCGAACTGGTGCGCGAGGAGCGCGCGAAAATCGAGGCCGAGTCCGGCGCGCCGGTCTTCCTCTTTGAAGCGGGCGACGTGATGCTCGGCCTCAAGGGCATGCTGACGGCGGGCGATGCGGAGTACGGCGCGCTCGCGCTGCTCGGCTTCGACGCGGGCGTGCTCGGCAACCACGACTTCGACGGCGGCGTGAAAACGCTCGCGAAGCTCGGGCCGAAGCTGAAATTCCCCGTCCTCGCCTCGAACATAGAATTTGAGGACGAGCAGGCCGTCGGGCGGTATTTCGCAAAGAGCGCGATAATCGAGCGCGGCGGCGTGAAGCTCGGTGTATTCGGCCTCGTGACGCCGGAGCTCAAGTCGGTGGTGAGCTTCCCCGAGGGCTTCGGCGTAGACATGGAGCTCGCCGCGGTCGCGGAAAGATACGTCCGCGAGCTGCGCGCAGCGGGCGCGGACGCCGTCGTCGCGATAAACCACATCGGCCTGCCGCTCGACAAAAAGCTCGCCGCCGAGGCGCGCGGCATCGACGTGATAGTCGGCGGACACACGCACGACGCGGTGGAGGAAAAGATAATCATAGACAACGGCGCGAACTCGACGCTCGTCGGGCAGGCGGGCCTCGACGGGCGGTACGCGGGGCGCTTCGACGTGACGGTGGACGATGGCGGCCTCGTCGCGGAAAAGTCGTCGTGGACGCTGCTGCGCGTGACGCCCGAGACGCGCGGCGTGCCGGAGGCCGAGGCTGTGGGCCGCGCGGCGCAGCGCGAAATCGCCGCGGCGCTGAAAATCAGCAACCCGATCATGGGGCTGACGCGCGCCGTGGACTGCACGCGGACGGCGGCGCGCACGCGCGAGAACGAGTTCGGCAACCTCGCGGCGGAGGCTTTCAGATATTCCGCGAACGCGAGGATAGGCTTCATCAACGGCGGCTCGCTGCGCATCGGCCGCGTCGTCCCGCCCGGCCCGTTCTCGTCCACGGACATGCTCGACCTCATCCCATACGGCGACAAGCTCCGCCGCCTGCTGATGACCGGCGCGCAGATACGCGAGCAGCTTGAAATTTCGGCTTCGTCGCTCGTCGCGCCCGGCGAGGAGTACGATTACGCGCGGCGCACGCATTCGGGCGAGTTCCTGCACGCTGCGGGGCTGCGCTTCGAGATAGACCTTGGCGGCGAGCCCGCGGAGGTCGTGAACCGCCGCATGACGCGCGCCGGAAGCCGCGTCAGGAACGTGACGGTCGAAAGCGCGCGCGGCTGGGAGCCGCTCGACGACGAAGCGGTCTATCTCCGTCGCGGCGTCGGCCTTCCTCTGCCGCGAGTTCGGCTGCATAAAGAGCGAAGAGACGCCGCACAGCGTGATAGAGGCCTTCGACGCCTACTGCGGCGAGGCGCTCGGGCGGCGCTTCGAACCGAAGCTCGACGGCAGGATAAAGATAACGGGCGGCGAAAAATAGCGCCGGCCGCCGTACAGACGAAGGGACGAAACGCACGGAGCGCGGGACAAATTCGGTCTCCGCGCTCCGTTTTTTCGTACTGGGGAAAATTACAGCGATTCTCTGAACAGCGACGCCGCGCCTATGACGGCGGCCTCGCCGCTTAGACTCGAGGTTTTCAGCGTGAAATAGGGGCGGAAGGGCTCGGGCAGGTATTTTTGCGCGCGCGCGGCGAGCTCCTCCGCGAGCCCGTCCGCGCGGCTCATCCCGCCGCTCAGTATCACGGCTTCGGGGTCGAGCGTCACCGTTATCGAGGCTATGCCGCGCGCGAGAGCTTCGAGCGCGGGCGAGATTATCGCCTCGGCTTCGGGCGCGGCGCGCATCTGCCAGAGCGATTTGAAATCTGCGGGAAGCCCCGATGCCTTCGCGCGCCGTTCAAGCCAGTCGGCGGAGGCCGCCTCTTCGAGGTGCCCCGCTCCGCCGCAGCCGCAGCCGGTCAGCTCCGCGCCGCAGAGCGCCATGTGGCCGCATTCCGCCGCCATGCCGTGCGCGCCGCGCACGAGCCGCCCGCCCGAGACTATGCCCGCGCCGACCCCCGTGCCGAGCGTCAGCACGACGTAGTCCTCCATCCCGACGGCCTCGCCCGCCATGCCCTCGCCGAGCGCCGCGCAGTTCGCGTCGTTCTCAATCGCGGCCTTCGCGCGGATGCCGCGCTCCGCAAGACGGCGCTCGACCGCCGCGCCGAGCGCAAGGCCGTCGCAGTTCTCGTAATTCGTGAGCCGCGCGACGGTTTTGCGGTCTTTCGCGACGAAGCCGGGCAGCCCCATGCCGGCGAAGCATTCTTCACCGCTTTCGGCGAAGCGCATGACGAGCGCCGCGGCGGCTTCGACGAGCGGTTCCGCCATGCGCGGCGACGGAGCCGCGACGGTTTCCGCGCGCAACAGCTTCGCGGGGCTTCGCGAAAAATCTACGACGCCAGCCGTGATAGTATGCCCGCCTACGTCGAGGCCGATTCGTTTCATTTAATAATTCTCCTGCGCGGCGCGCGCGATGTCCGCCGCCGTGCAGATGAAGCGCCGCAGCTCGAACACTTCCTCGCATTCGAAGCGCAGCGTGCGCCCCGCCATGCGCTGCGCGCCGGGGACGAGCGCCGCCGCGTCCGTCTGGAGCGTGTTCATGAAGGTGATTTCGAGCGAATAGGGCCCTTCGAGCGTAAAGGGGCGCAGATCCCCGCGCAGCGCCGCTTCGGCGGCGTCCTTCGCCGCGGCGTAGATTTCGGGCTCCGTCTCCTCGGGCGTGCGGCAGAGCGCCGCTCCGCGCCCGAGCCCCTCCTTTACGGAGCAGAGGCGGAGCCGCGGCCCGAGCAGGCTGCGCGCCTCGGCGCAGAGGGCGTCGTCGCCCGTCGCGAGAGCCACGGGGACGCCGAGGGCTCCGCAGAGCAGCGCGTTGACGCCCGTCTCGCCCATCTTCACGCCGTTGACCGTGAGGCCGTATATCGTGCGCGAATCGAAGGTGTGGTCGAGCACGGCCTTCTCCGTCCCCGCCATCGCGTGGTATCCGACGAAAAACGCCGCCGCGCAGCCCGCCGCGCCCTCGACCATGCCGAGCACCTTCGGCGAACCGCTCGCGAGCGAGACGTGCTTTCCGAACTCCGCTATATCGAGGTTCGTCATCGAGCCGTGCGCGTCGCATATCACAACGCGCTCAGCGCCCGCGTCGAGAGCGCCGCGCACCGCGGCGCGCATGTCCCCGGCCTGCCGCGCGCGTCCGAAAGCGTATTCCGCGCCCGCCGCGCGCACCTGCGCCGGGCTGACGACGCCGGTCGAGCCCTCCATGTCGGAGCTTATAAAAATTTTCAGGGCAAGCGCCTCCGTTTCATAAAAAATATAAAAAAATCCGCGCCGCTTTCCCGTAGGGATGAAGCGGCGCGGACTGCGTGCAGATTTTAGACGTTGAAGCGAATCTCTATCATATCCCCGTCTTTGACGATGTACTCCTTGCCCTCGAGGCGCAGCACTCCGGCCTTGCGGCATTCGTCGAACGAATGCGCATGCGCCATGTAGTCGTCGAAGGCGACGACCTGCGCCCTGATGAAGCCGCGCGCGAGGTCGGAGTGTATCGTCCCAGCCGCGTCGACGGCGTTCTCTCCCTTGTGCAGCGTCCAGGCGCGCACCTCGTCCGGGCCGCAGGTGAAGAAGCTTATCAGGCCGAGCACGCGGTAGGCCTCTTCGATAAGGCGTTCGCGCCCCGGCTCCGTGATGTTGAGCCCCTCGGTGAACTCCTTCGCCTCCTCGGGCTCGAGGTCCATGATGTCCATTTCGAGGCTTCCGTAGAGCGTGCAGAGCTTCGCCCCGCGCTCCTCGGCGCGTTTCTTGAGCTCGTCCCACTTCGGAATCTTCGTCTCCTCGTTCTGGCTTTCGTCGAGATTGAGCAGGATTATCTGCGGCTTCGATGTGACGAAGGCGAATCCGCGCAGCTGGCGCGTCTCCTCTGGCTTCAGCTCGATGCTCGAAAGCGGCTTCTCCTCCATGAGGCAGTCGTAGCATTTTTCGAGCAGCGCCTTTTCCTTGTCCTCGTCGGGCGTCAGCTTCTTCTTCGCGCGCAGTTTGGAAAGGCGGTTGTCGATGACGCCGAGGTCGCGGAAAATCAGCTCGTTGTCGACGATGTCCCAGTCGCGCACCGGGTCGATGCTCCCCTCGGGATGCTCGACGGCGGAGTTCGCGAAGCAGCGGATGACGTGTATCAGCGCGTCCGCGTCGGCGACGAACGAAAGGAAGGCGTTGCCGAGCCCCTCGCCCTTTCCGGCCCCGCGCGAAAGCCCCGCGAGATCGACGAATTCAACCTGCGCCGGAGTCTCCTTGCGGGGCGTGTGAATCTCCACCAGCGCGTCGAAGCGCTTGTCCGGCACCGGCACGACGGCCTTGTTCGGGTCCGTCTTGCCTCCCGCGTAGGGCTTGACCTCCGCCCCGGCCCTCGTGATTACGTTGAAGACTGTGCTCTTGCCGCTCAAAGGCAGTCCGATAATTCCGCAATGCAGCATCTATATCAGCTCCAAAATATTTTTTATTTCCGACATGAGTTTACTACAGAGCCGTCCGCGCGGCAACGAAGATACAGCAAATCACACCTAAACAAAGACAAGCGCCTCATGACTTCAAAATAGTCCGAGGCGCTGCTGCTATAGATTGTCAATTATTTTCGCTACGACTTATCCCTTACTTACGACTCGACACAAAGAATATATATCTGTTATTTCTGCCGTTATGCTGCAGACTCTATCAGAAGCGCACGCTATGATGTTGCCCCACGGATCAATAATCATTGAGTGTCCATAAGCCTGAAAACGCGGTTTTTACCTATCTGGCCTGGAGCTATTACATAGCATCCGTTCTCAATAGCTCTAGCCCTAAGCAACGGTTCCCAATGATCTTTTCCTGTATTCATAGTAAAATCTGAAGGGCACACGAAAATGTTGGCACCTTCTAAAGCCATAATTCTATATAACTCACAGAAACGCATATCGTAGCATATAGACAAACCTATATGCCCGACTTCCCCCGTATCAATAGTAACTATATCACTACCGGGCTTTATTCTGTCGGATTCTTTAACAGTCGGTCCACCGTTTGCAAGTATGACGTCAAACGGATGCATCTTCCTATATCTTGCAACAATGTCACCGCTGGGATTAATAACGATAGTACAATTGAGCGGCAGACCGTCATTAGATTTTTCATATATGCTTCCGCAGTGCAGCCATACATTTAATTCTTTTGCAAGCTCTGAAAAAAACGAAGCTGATTTACCACCAGGGATTTCTTCCGCTCCAGGGCCACTGTCCATGCCAATGTAATTAACGCCCTCCGGCATACAAATCAGCTTAGCATGACGCGACGCCTTCCTAACCAGTTCGCCCGCTATTTTCAGATTTGCATCTATGTCATTTTGTGAATCTAGTTGCATAACACCCGCTATAAATTTATTCATAAAATTTATTCTCTCTCAATATATCTCAGCACTGAAATTCTTCGTGCATATACTCTACAATTCTCTGAACACACTTTTCCACAATTAAGCGTCCCTTTTCTGCAGTAGCTACGGTTGCATCTCCTAATATTCCGCACTCCGTTGTGTCACTGAAAGGAGCATAAGTTATGAAATCAGAGTACTTGCCATATGCTTCTCCCTGCTTGGGCGTTACCCTTCTTGCTTTATCCATATCGACATATTCCGGATGCAGATATAGCATTACAGACGTTCCACATTCACTGGCGTGTCCATGGCACATCCATCCCTCATATTCACATATTCCTTTCGCCTTAGCCTGCGTAAATCTCCACCAGTCAATCTGTGCTGTTTTTATACCATGTTCTCTTTGTAGTGGACGGCATATCTGTGTAATGATAGGAACGTTGCCGGCATGTCCATTGATGAACATAAACTGCGTAAATCCCCATTTCATAAGAGAGTGCATATAATCAGTGACAACAGCTTTCCAGGTTTCTGGCTGAAGCAGCAGCGTTCCTGGATAATTGCTCAAAGAATATGACTCGCCGACTTCAAGCGACGGACCGACAAGAGCATTAGTTTGTTCTGCCACTAATTCCGCAATATCTTGGGCTACTATTATATCGCTGCCAAGCGGCATATGAGGGCCATAAACTTCCGTAGCACCCACAGGAAGAATCACAGTTTTGCAATTCTTACGAATTTCATCAAATTCACTAGAACTTAAAAAATTTTATCCACTTACTTTTCATTTTCATACATTCTCCTTATATTCTTATAACGTCCTCTCAAAATCTTTCCTAATTTCCTGAAGCAACTGAGGCTGCTCTAATATAGAGGCTCCGACTTCAGCAAGACATTCTGCCACTTTGTACATTTGCGACACAGCTAATGGAGCATCCGCATCTTCAAGAAATTCACGCGTATGTGCGTTGGAAGTATCACGCACCATCTTCACGCATGGATAAAGGGTTGGTACTTCTTGGCTTACATTTCCGATATCAGCTGCATCCTCCGCTTTTTAAGTTCTCCACATATTCATTTATTCCTACATTATGCAGAGCCGTCTTGAAAAGCTCCACCATCACTCGATTACTCTTCACGCAGGCAATTGGAGGCTCAAACATATTTATACTAAGTGTACATCCGGCTGCGCTGGTGCGTTTTCGGCTATAGCACATACTTTATTCACTATATCTCGGAAATATGTGAAGTCGTTATGCCTAATCTCTACGCGAACAGTAGCAGTATCAGGAATTATATTTACAGCGCGGCCTCCGTCCGTAAATATCATATGTACCCTAGAACCGTCTCTCAGCTGCTGACGAAGCATTGAAATCGAATCATAGAAGATTACTGCCGCATCAAGAGCGTTTACTCCATTTTCCGGCGCGCTTGCTGCGTGTGAAGCACGTCCATGAAATGTTATATCATATCCTTCGAGATTAACATTGCTAAGAGTTAATACGGTCTGCTTCATAGGATGCGACATCATCACGACATCAACATTTTTAAACCACCCAGCCTTAAGAAGTCCTGGCTTGCCGCGACCAGTCTCTTCTGCAGGCGTACCAAACAGATACACGCTGCCGTTATGCTTTGTTTCTGATATCCACTCGGCAAGAGCCACAGCCGCTCCGAAGCTCGTCGCACCAATGAGATTATGTCCGCATGCGTGTCCCATGCCAGGCAGAGCGTCATATTCTGCACATATTCCTATACTCGGGCCTTCTCCAAAATTTTTATAGGCGACAAATGCTGTGGGCAAACCTTCTATGTTTTTTTTCTATAGTAAAGTTTTCTTTTGTCAACAGCTCTATAAATTTATCCTTTGCCTTAAATTCCTCCATTTCAATCTCTGGATTATTATAGAGAAACTTCTCAAGCTCAAGGATAGATTCTTTTTTATTTTCAATAATCTCAGCTATTGTCCTCATCGCACTTACTCCTTAGAAAGGACCGTAGTCTATCATGACCGCTATAGCCAGTAATATTCAGATAGAATCGTCACCAGCAAAACGTATGGAGCAAAGAACTTCCACCACTTGTTCATGGGGACACCGGAGACAGCACAAAAGCGTTGCACAGCCAGTCGGCCAGAAAAGATTCGAAAATCCTTCTCCAAACTGATAAGCCAAGACCGCTATCTGACGGTTAATATCAAGCAAGTCTGCAAGCGGTATCATAAGAGGCATCGATGTAACGGCCTGTGCGCTGCTGGACGTTAAGAACATGTTCAGTACAGTCTGGAATCCCAACATTGCTTCTACAGTTACGACTTTCGGAAGACCATTCAATCCCTCAGAGAAATAATAACAAATCGTATCTATTACCTGACCTTCCTGCAGTACGATCAGAATCGCTCTTGCCAATCCGATGACAAATGCCGCAAACAATATCTCTTTTGATATCTCTACAAAAGCGTTGCAAGTATCGGAAATGCTCTGACCGTTAATTCTGCCTATGATAAACATAGTTACTAAGAAAATGGCAGAAAGTTCAGAGAAATACCAGCCATACTCAATCGCTCCGTAAGCGAAAATCACTACCGTAGAAGCGCACAAGGCCAAAGATATCTTATGTTTTGTCGTAAACTCAAGCTTTATCAAATCCGACGAAGACGTATTGGAAATAAACGGGAAATGTACGCCGTAAACATAGCTTTTTTTCCGGGTTGGCTTTTACCATTCTGCCATAACGCCACATACAGAACAGGAAGAGTGTCATGAAGCAAAATAGCAAAACCATCTGTACGCCATGCCGGAGAAAAGCGGCAGTTCAGCTATTGTTTGAGCTATAGCAACTGTATATGGGTTGATAGAAGCGACGGAATATCCGGTCGCCATGCCGCCAAGAATAGCGATCGCCCCATAGAGCGGGTCATATCCTAAAGCTACGCTGAGACTCATTACAATAGGAACAAAGCCATAAACCTCTGGATACAGCCCGAATAGGGCTCCAGTGAGGAAAACAATATAGCAATGATAGGCATTGCATATTGATATTTATCCTTCAGCTTTCTAAGCATAGCACCTACGCCGGAGTCAAACGCACCGACTTTGATCAACATTACCATGAAACCATATGAGAAGAACGTGAAAAATATAATGTCTGCCGCGTTTACCATTCCATCAAATATGGACATAACCATTTTCGCGGGACTTACAGGAGTGTGCTCAAGAACGCGGAACGTACCTGGAACAACCAATGTGCGCCCTGTTGTTTCGTCAAAGAGCGCGTTCAAATGTTCCAGACGGTACGAGCCACGTAAGTATTGTCGCTAAAATAATAAACGATGTGACAACGACAAAAGTATGTGGGTTCTTAAACTTCTTTTGCTTTCTTTTCCTCTGACATAGTTACCACTCCTTAAAATATTATTTTTTATTACTCTTTTAATAATAAGCGCTAAATTGTTCTGCCAGTCTTTTTCGCCCATCATTTCATGAACACGCGTCGGAGGGTCGGTCATCAGCTCTCTGATATTTACGGTAGAACCGCTTTCAGAAAGTTCTCCTAAGACACGAATCATTCCCTGAGCTGCCGCAGATACAGAAGATATTGGGGGAAAAGTCAGACTGAGAACCTGTATTTCAATATCTCATTAATTGGGAGACCGCCGCAGAATCCTTTTTTCATTTAAATTAATCAGTAACGGCACACGTGCATTTTCTGACACGTACTTTAATTCCTCTATGGATTTTATCCCGTCGATATAAGCATAATCCGCGCCGTACGATACAGAAAGATTTATGCGCTTCAACGATTCCTCAATACCATAACCGTAGAGATTTGCACACGTACGATATATGATCAGAAAATCTTTTGAAACATTTGCTCTGACAGCACTGATTTTAGGATACACCAAATGCCAATCCAACACCTCATTGGAATCAGGTCGAATTGACGGCAGGACTTTATCATCAATTTGTATACCAGAAGCTCCTGACTGCTCATATACTCGGGCAGCATTGGCGGCGTGAATCGCATTTCCAAAACCGTTATCCGCATCTGCTATCAATGGGATGCTTACAGCATTACAAATACGCTGTATCGCGTTCCCAAAATCAGTAAGATTTAAAAAGCCTATGTCCGGTTTTCCTAAATAGCTGTATGCAAGCGCTCCTCCAGAAAGGAATATTGCTTTAAATCCAGCTTCCTCTGCAATTCTTGCACTTAAACAATCATATATCCCTGGAAGCGTAACAAAACTTCCTTGAGCAAATAAGCCCCTAAGTGCTTTTTGTTCGTCCTTCTAACATTAGACGCCCCCTATATCATAAAGAACAACTACTGATCATTGATAAAAATATATAACAAAATACTATTAAAATCGAATATTCTTTACGTTATAATATATATGCATATTATGTTATATCTGTTGGATATGGAGGCCCGGTTGTGATTAACAGAGATAGAAGCAAATATCTTCAAGCGATCGCCGAGCATCAAAGTATATCTAAGGCTGCAGAAGCGCTTTTACATGTCTCAGCCGTCGCTGAGTCGTTTCCCTAAAGAATTTGGAGAAAAGAGCTTGGCGTCAAATTATTTGAACGTACAATACCGATGCATCCCACTCAAGCTGGGGAAAAATATCTTGAGTATGTGAGACGGTTTCAGCTTTTAGAAGATGAGATGATGGCTGAGCTAGCTAAAATTACTCCTGCTGCGACTCCGACGTTATCGGTATCTGCTTTAACTTTCCTCTGTACTTATGCCGTTCCCAAAATAATACCGGCATTTGCACGAGAGTTTCCAAACGTAGATATCCATATCAAAGAGTTAAAGGCCAATATGCTGACGTCGACATTAAACAGCGGAGAAACAGATGTATTTTTTAACGAATCTGCTCAACCTTATTTAAGAGACAAATATTCTTACCAAATACTCAGTCAAGACCCTATTATGCTCGTCGCGGCCAAAAAGCTATCTTGAAGAGAGAGGATATGCCGTTAACCAAGTAAACTCGCCAATGTCGCCATATAATATTGATTTAAAAACGCTGGAGCATGAGACTTTTATTGTTTTGCATCCATGGCAGAATATGAGAGTGGCGGCAGAGAAAATTTTTCATCACTACGGGATGGCGCCTACTAAAATAATAGAAGCGCCAAGTCTATCCTCTGCCGTTAGCTTAGTAAGTTCGAACAAAGGCATTACATTTGTTTGTCGTTCTTCGTTGTATCCGATTCGGCCGGTAACTCCGTTGGTATACCTTTCTGCAGGAAGGATGTCAGATATAACGGCCATTTTGCTGTATATAAACACGATAATGACACTCCGCTTATACGTTCTTTTGTACACGCGCAAGCTCAGCGCTAAAATCTGCGATGAATTAGCAACTATTTCTAACTATTAAGAATTTTATACAAAAATGTTCTTGTAATACCAGCCTATAAGTCCTAATCACTAGGACTTATAGAATCCGCCGTTATTCCGCCGTAGCTCTGCCCGTTTATTACGATGAGTCCGTCTTTGATTTTTTTTCGGCTATTTCGTCGATGTCTTCACGAACGTCGACGGGGATGTTCATCTTAGCCTCGCGCGTCCAGGTCGATATATCCATGCAGCCCTCGGCGAGGCCTATCGAGAAGCTGTCCTTCGGCAGGTCGGCTGCCGCTCATGTAGCTCTCGACGACCTTCGTGACGACGAGGCCGCTTCTTTTCACGACGCTCGCGAGGACCGCGTTCGGAACTCGGCCTCTAGCTCGCTGTCCACGCCGATGCACCAGTAGCCGCCGCGTTCGGCGTAGCGTATCGCGCCCATCGAGGCGGGGCCCGCGGCGCAGAATATCACGTCAGCGCCCTTCGCGCTGAGCTTGGCCGCCGCGGCTTCGACGCGCGAGCCGTCCACAAAGCTGCCCGTGTACTCGCAGAGCACCTCGACTTCGGGCGAGGCGTACCACGAGCCGGCCTTATAGCCTAGGTGGAAGCGCTGCGCCGGCGGCACCTTCTCGCCGAGGATTATGCCGACGACCAGCTCGTCGTTTATCCGCTCGATGCCGCTCTGCCGCGTCATCATCGCGGCGAGCGCCCCGGCCAGGAAGCCTCCCTCCTCCTCGCGGAATACGATGTTGGTGACTCCCTTTATATCGCGGCTGTCGAACACGATGTACGAGCAGTCGGGAAAATCGTCCTTCATCTCTTTGAGAGCGGGGACGTAGAGCGCCGAGGTGATTATCACGAGGTCGGACTCGGACGACGCGCTGCGCAGCAGCGGCGCGAGTATGTTGTCGTCGCCGTATGAGTTGTAGACCTTCGTCTGTATCCTCCTGCCGTAACGCTCGCGCGCCTTCTCGAGGCCGCTGTAGCAGAGCCCGTTGAAGCTGTTCGGCAGAGCCTTCGGGTCCGCCCCTTCGAGCATGAGCGCGACGCGCTCCGCAGCGCCGCAGCTTCCGGCGCAGAACATAACGATAAACATCGAAACAAAAACGCAGAATATTCTCTTCATCCAACCGCCCTCTCCGTCGCGTGATTTCGGCGCGCGCCGCAGCGCCGTCCGCTCGTTCGCTTAATGTTACAATTATATAATATTTCCGCTCGCGGCCTCAAATGCGCGCGGGAATGTATAACGCGCGGGTTTGACAGCGGCGCGCGCGCTCACTATCATTATCTGAAGCTCGTATCGGAGGCGCTTGTCATGATAAAACTTATAAAACGCTGCGCGGCCGCGGCTGCGCTTATAACTCTGCTCGCGGGAGGCGCGCGCGCGGACGTGACGGTGAAGGCCCCCTCGGAGGTCAAGACCGGGCGGCCGTTCCTCGTGCGCGTCGAGGCGCGCGGAGAGAAGCTCTCGTCCGTAAAGGTTTCGTGGCTCGGACGCGAAGCGCCGCTCGCCGCGGGCGCCGACGGCGTCTACTCGGCGCTGCTCGGCAGCGACGTGCAGGGGACGGAGCCCGGAGAGGCGGAGCTCGCCGTCGTCTTCCGCTCGGACGGCGGAGCCGAGGAGCGCGTCGCGCACAGGGTGAAGCTTCTGCCGCACAGCTACCCCGCCGAAAAATTGACCGTCGCGCCGTCGAAGGCCGCGCCGCCGCAGAAGGAGGCCGAGCGCATAAAGCGCGAGGCTGAGCTCGGACGCGCGGCGCTCATGAGCACGCGCGCCGGACACGCGCCGTCGCTGCCGCTGACGCGCCCGGTGCCGGGCATATTCACGTCGCACTACGGCAAGAGCCGCTGGTTCAACGGCAAATTCAGCGGACGCCACGGCGGCGCGGACATGCGCGCGAAGACGGGCACGCCCGTCAAGGCCGCGGCGGACGGCGTCGTGACGCTCGCGGCGGATTTTTATTTCGCGGGCCGCTGCGTCTACATAGACCACGGCGCGGGCTTCACAACCTTCTACTGCCATCTTTCCGAAATCCGCGTCAATGCCGGCGACGAGGTGAAGGCCGGGCAGACCATAGCGCTCTCCGGCAGCAGCGGCCGCGTGACCGGCCCGCACCTCCACTTCAGCACCGCATGGCGCAGCATATTCTTCGACCCCGAGCCGCTGCTAGCGAAGTAACGGCGTCAAAAATCTCAAACGTCCACAAACATACGAAAAAGGCCGCCCCATCACGGGCGGCCTTAAATTTTACCGGCTTGTCGTAAAAAATCGTCCGCGGCGCTAGTTCATCATGCGCAGCACGATTTCCGCGATTATCGCGGAGCCGATGAAGGTTCCGACGAAGACGAAGAGGCCGACGACGACTATCTTCCAGCCCTGCGACTTGAGCGCGTCGATATCCTTGCCGACCGCGAGGCCCGCGTAGGCGAGTATCGGCGTGCAGAGGCCGATGAAGCTGATCTTCGAGACGTAGGCCGTGAATATCTCCGAGCCGGGGAATCCGGGGATCGTGACTATGCAGCCGAGCGTGACTATATAGGCGACCGCGGGGAGGCCCTTCCACGGAATGAAGTGCGCGACCGCGACTCCGCCGACGATTATCGCAAGCAGCACGAGCAGGCCGGGGATGGACTCGACGAAGGCCGCGGCGGCGGCTCCGCTCGCGTAGCCCTTAGCGCCGACCCAGTTGCCGACGAGTATCTGGAGGCCGCAGATCATGAGGAAAACTGCCATCTGACGGTAATTCATTACTTGTTTCCTCCTTCCTGCGCTCCGGCTTTCGTCGGGACGCTCGGGGCGTCCTTGACGCCCATCTTGCGCACGAGCCAGTTGGCGAGCGGGAGGCTCATAAAGACGCACATGTAGACGCCGTCGAGGCCGGAGAACATGTTGCTCGCGGCCGCGAGAGCCGTCAGCTCGTCCTTAATGTCGGGGTACATCTCGACGAGCGGGGCGAGCGCCGCGGTCATCATGCCCGCGCTTCCCGTACCGGTCGCCATAGCAAGCGCCTGCGGGCTGAAGAAGGGCATCGTCGAGGCGACGAAGGAGCTCAGCAGGCTGCAGAATATCGCGCCGAAGACCGTGCCGGTGACGTAGACGCCCATGACGCCGCGCCCCTCGGGCGTGTCGAGGCCGTACTTTTCGCCGATGATGGCGATGTTAGGCTCGCGCGCGTTCGAGAAGGCCGCGCCGACCGCCTCGCGCTTGAGGCCGAGAAGCACCGCTATAGGCACGCCGAAGAAGACCGTCCCGATATTTCCGAATTCCTGAAGAATAAGCGCCGGGCCGGACTCGACGACCTTCCAGAAGCTCGGGCCGACAAGCGTGCCGTAGCGCGCCATAAGGAAGAAGAAAGTCACGCCGACGAGAGATGAAGCCTCGAACATATCGCTGCGCTTGAGGATCTTCAGCTTCGGTATGCCGCAGAGCGCGCCGAGCGCGAACGAATAAAGCAGCGGCACCAGTACGAGAAGGCCGGGGCCGAGCTTGAAGCTCTTCGCCCCGATGAGTTCGGCGATAACCGTAAGCACCAGCGCGAGGACGTGGAGCTTCCAGTTGCGTATCGCCTTGTCGACAATATCCATGGCAGAAACGCCTCCTTAAAATGAATAAAGAATTTTTCTATTACTCAGAGAAGAACCTGCTGTCCATCGCAGCGAGATATTCTTCCTTCGTATAGACCGGTTTGAAATTCGCGAGAACCTCTTTGGCCTCTTTCGCGCCGTCGTAAAGCAGGTCGACGAGCGTCATAAGCATTACCTTCGCGGGGTCGAGCACCGCCGCCTCGAAATCCTCCGCGCAGAACTCCTTCGAATGCAGCGCGCCGACCGTGCCGCCGCCAGAGGGCTGGATAGAGGGCATCAGGTGCGCGATGTCGCCGAGGTCGGTCGACGCCGCGAAATAGGTGTGGCGCTCGACATGCTCGGGGCCGACGAGCGCGTCCGCGTTGTCGGCGAAAATCCTGTTGAGATCCTTGCTCGCGTTGAGCGGCAGATAGCCCGCGATGCTGCGGACGTGGCACTTCGCGCCGAGCGCCTCGCCGCCGGCCTTGAAGGCGCGGACGACCTTCATGAAGGTCTCGTCTATCTTCTCTATGTTGCCCGAGCGGACGTAGCCCTCGAGACGGACGTCGTCGGGAACGCTGTTGACGGAATCTCCGCCCTTCGTGATGATGTAGTGGACGCGGATATGGTCCTCGTCGCGGAAGGTCTCGCGCAGCGCGTTGACCGCGTTGATGCCGGCGACCGCGGCGTAAAGCGCGTTGATGCCGAGATGCGGAGCCGCCGCCGCGTGGGCCTGCTTGCCCTCGTAGCGCAGCATGAAGATGCGGAAGCCGTTGCCGCCGTCGGGGACGGTGAAGCCGCGCCCGTGCGCGTCGTCGCCCGCGTGGACCATCATGCTCATATCTATGTCGTCGAACACGCCGAGGCGAACGAACTCCTGCTTGCCGCCGTAGTAGACCAGCTCGCCGCGCTCGCGCATCTCGGTGCGGCGTCCGACCTCGATAAACTCCTCCGCGGGCAGCCCGAGGAAAGCGACGGAGCCAGCGAGCTCCTTCATCAGCCCGGTCTTGGCGAGAGCCGCGGCCATCGCGTAGACGGCGGAAATCTGGAGATTGTGTCCGCAGGCGTGCGACGCGCCGGTATCCTCCACCGCGAGCGGATGCTGGCGGCAGACTATGCCGTCGAGCTCTCCGATGACGGCGACCTTCGGCCCATCCGCGCCGCCCGCCATGTCGGTGCGAAGCCCCGTGCGCGCAAGGCCGCGCGTAACGTCGAGGCCGAGCCCCTCGAGCGCCGCCGCGAGCTTGTCCGAGGTGCGCGTCTCAAAAAATCCGAGCTCCGCGTGCGCCGCGACATCGTCCGCGAAAGCCTTCGTCTGATCCTTAACGGAATCCACCGCTTCGCAAAGCAGCTTCTTGAGTTCGTTCTTGTCCATGTTCATTACCCCTCGCAGAATGTTATTGCACAATACCGTTCGATTATACAATAACGTCATGCAATATGGTTTTAGCTGCGGCGCAAAAACTCAAAAAAAGGATAAAAAATTCGCCTCCGGCGCAAAATTCACGCGCTTCGCCGCGCGCGTAGACGCGCCGCGCTGCGTATTTCTGCCTATGAAAATCAAACGAAGAGATAAAATGCCGCGCGTGAGGAATATTTTGTTCCGCACGGTTTTTATGCAAAAGCGGCGCGGCAGCCGCAAAAAAGGCGCTCCCCCGCAAAGGAGAGCGCCGCTTAAAAATTCACTCCGACGTTAGCCGCCGAGGTAGGCTTCTATCACGCGCGGGTCGTCGAGCAGCTCGCGCCCCGTGCCTTCGAGCGTTATCTCGCCGACCTCGAGCACGTATGCGTAGTCCGCTATGCGCAGCGCCGCGAAGGCGTTCTGCTCGACCAGCAGGACGGTCTTGCCCTCGGCGTTTATCTGCGAAATTATATGGAAGACTTCATCGACGAGTATCGGCGCGAGCCCCATCGACGGCTCGTCTAGCATAATCAGCTGCGGGTCGCTCATCAGCGCGCGCCCGACCGCGAGCATCTGCTGCTCTCCGCCCGAGAGCGTGCCGCCCTTCTGCCACGAACGCTCCCTGAGGCGCGGGAAAAGCGTGAATGCGCGCTCTATGCCCGCTTCGAGCTCTTCCTTCGTGCGGCAGCCGTAGCCGCCGAGCTGTAAGTTCTCGAGCACCGTGAGGTGCGGGAATATGCGCCGTCCCTCGGGGCAGAGCGCGACGCCGCGCGCGAGCACGTCCTCGGGCGGCAGGCCGAGCAGATGCTTCTCGTCCCACGTGACGGTGCCGCCGGAGGTCTTGACGAGCCCCGCGATCGCACTGGCGTGCTGCTCTTTCCCGCGCCGTTGGCCCCTATGAGCGTGACTATCTTCCCCGCGGGGACTTCGAGCGAAACGCCGCGCAGCGCGCGTATGCCGCCGTAGTTGACGGACAGGTCCTTTACCTTCAGCATCCCGCCGCCTCCTTTCCGAGATAGGCTTCGATGACGCGCGGATTTTTCTTTATCTCGCCCGGCGTCCCCTCCGCGATGAGCTGCCCGTAGTCGAGCACGCGAATCCATTCCGAAACGCCCATGACGACCTTCATGTCGTATGAACAGCACGCCAGTTACAAACTCACGACGAAAGACTACACCATTGCCTGAGGCACCGCCTCGTCGAAGTATGTCATCAGGCCGTTGACGGCGACGGGCGAGCCGTTGAGACGCATCGGAAGGAAAACCGCAGTGTGGGGCGACGGCTTTACCTGCGTCTGCACCTCGACCAAAAGCGGCAAAACGCCTGACGGAAAAGCTACACCTGGCTTTAACGACTGCTCGGTGGGCGACGTTGACAACGACAGCTTGAAGGTATGAGATATTCGTTAAATGGGACTAACAACTCATGACAACTCAGGCAGCTATACCGACGGCAACGTGTACATCGGCAACTAAACTGAACGGCACAATGCTGTGGCGCATCGACGCGCAGCCATAACATCCGTGCAGGTGCGCATTACCACCAGTTCATGGTGTACGACCCCTTGACGGCGACGGACGTGCAGACTTGCTTGCAAAGACACTCCCCGGCGATTGACGGTCGAAACGCCGTTCTCATGGGCGACGACAAAGGTGACCAGGAACGACACCCGCACATCGCGCGGACACATATCAAAGGGAGAGCTCTGAATACCTGAGCCGTGATTTCAACGGACTCCACCAGGCGATAACCACCGTCAGCTACGTGCC
>VOFD01002648.1_pt1 | contig 22265 bp, 27 predicted proteins | sample 5384101 | NCBI WGS metagenome assembly VOFD01 (sample SAMN12384723, study PRJNA508395) | human gut metagenome | isolation source: healthy gut C | host: Homo sapiens
CGCGTGCCGATCGGACAGGATACATCGAAGAAGCCAACGGCGGGACATTGTTTCTTGACGAGATCGGCAATCTGCCGCTACACCAACAAGCGAAATTGCTCAATGCATTGCAACGCCGCTGCGTCACCCGCGTAGGAAGCAGCCGTTCCACGCCTGTCGACATTCGCCTCATTTGCGCCACCAACAAAAAATCTATACGAAATGGTTTGCAACAAGCTATTCCGTGAAGATTTGTTTTACCGCATCAACACCGTCCACCTCGAACTGCCTCCCCTGCGCGAGCGGAAAGAGGACATCCGCCCGCTTGCCGAGCGATTTGCCGCTTTCTTTGCAAAGAAATACGACAAGCCGGCTCTAACGCTGTCCGACAGCGCCGTGCATGCGCTCGAATCATGCTATTGGCGTGGCAATATCCGCGAATTGCACCACGTCATGGAGAAAGCGGTCATTTTTGCCTCCGGAAAACAAATCGACAAATCCGATTTGCATATCCACGACATAGAAATGCAAGCCGGCCAAGATGCCGAAACGATCGAAGACATGGAAAAAATCCTTGATCTGCAAAACTCTTGAGAAATCAGGAGGAAATCTGTCGCTTACAGCGTCAAAACTCGGCATCACGCGCCAAACACTCTACAACAAGCTAAAACGCTACGGCATAGACTCTATATGAAGAATTTCTTATTGCTCATTGTTTTGACAGCAATTGCGGCAATCGCCGTCAGCGCAACCGCATGGTTGACGCTCGACGCGCTCCATGCCGCTGCCATTGCATCGGCATCATTGCTTGTCGCGCTGTGCATCGTAGCTGTCCTTGCATTCCGCAACTCGAAGAAAGATGCCGAAAAAGCGACTCTCATGTTCAAAGCATTGAAGAATGACGATTTTTCCATGCGGTTTTTAGACCATTCCAATCAAAAGTTGAATCGCGCATTAGAAGACATCGCGCAAATCATCAAAAACGAAAAAATAAAAGCGCGACGCCAAGACCGCTACTATGGATTAATCATCAATCGTATAAATGCCGGAATTTTTGCCATCGACACCGACGGGCAAGTCCGGCTGTGCAACGACAATGTGCTGCAACTCTTTGGAATCAACGTATTCACCCACATATCGCAATTAGACAAAATAGATATCAATCTAAAAAATGCGTTCCTCGAAATGAGCGCCGGCGACATTCGCCTGCTTACTTTCACGACGAAAAACGGGCAAACTGATATTTCTGCCAGTTTGTCGAAAATCGACATCGCCGACAAAAGCATCCGCATTTTTGTGCTAAACAATATTTATTCCGCCGTCGACAAAAAAAAGAAATCGAAGCATGGATAAAGCTGACGAGGATACTCACCCACGAAATCATGAACTGCATTGTCCGATATGTTCTATCAGCGAGCAATTGCTCGAAAGCCACGACAAAACGCTGTTGGACGAAGGATTGAAAACAATTCAAACAACATCGGCCGGTCTTATCAAATTCACCGAGACCTATCGCAAATTCACGTCCATACCGAAACCCATTTGCCGATTGGTGTATGTCAAAGAGATGATCGACAAAGCCACGCTGTTAGCACCAAAAAACGATGTTGAAATCCACACAATTGTAGAACCTGCCGATTTGATTGTCAACGCCGACGAATCGTTGGTCGTGCAAGTTATTGTAAATCTTTTGAAAAATGCGATAGAAGCCGGAGCTTCAACAATTGTCGCACACGCACGATACATCCAAAGCAAAGACTGTGTGGCAATCGACATAAGCGATAATGCACCGGAAATAGCAAAAGAAGTCGCCGAACAAATATTCGTCCCGTTCTTTACGACAAAAACCGACGGATCCGGCATCGGATTGTCTGTGTCGAAACGCATAATGGATTTGCACAACGGTTCTTTGCAATTCATTCAACCCGCGAAAGAACCCTCATGCGTCAAAACATTCCGAATGACCCTCCCATAAATCCACCAGCCAATCCCCGCAAAAACCGCATCCACAAAAATATTACATCTTAATCTGGAATATCACCGTATAAATCTTCATATCTTGCAAGTTCAGACAAATAACCAACAACCTCTCTGTTTAGAACTCTATTTTTTAGAAAACAATTCAGATGCTAGTGCAAACCACATTAAAATAATCAACGCCAAAAATAAAAGCAAATAAGTTCTCTCTATGGTAGAGATCCATATTATCAAGCAAATACCCATCAATATTAAAGACACAATCATAATCACCATAATTGTAGCGATTCGATTCCTGCACCGATAACTCTCTACTGCATCACTTTTTAAGATATAAATTAGCATAACTGATCTGCAAGGAATTATATTCTTTTTAAGCCATTCATACTTCCGCTGCAATTTATCTAATTCCTTAACTGTTTTCTTGTAATGCACTTCTGCTTTTGTCGTATAATTTCGATTTTGGACAATACAAACATATCCGTATCTACTTGTCGCATCGGCAATTTCATCATCACTTTCTCCCCTTGCAAACAGTTTGCATTCATCAATTGATATGCTATAGTCTATAGCCGGCAATTTTTGTAAATCGCTTTCTAATGCAGAAACACCAGAACGAATCACAGTTGAGATGCGTTCTGTTTCACGTTGCTCGTCAGACAATTCTCCAGCCAAGCACGATAATGCATCACCATTAACATCTATACAGAGTATCCGCTCTCCTTTGCATAGCTCTCCAAATGCATTTTCAAAAACAGAGAACAAATTTTGCGGATGGGCAAACATGACATTATTCAACAACACACAAAATCCAACATACATATTCTCAACATGCAATTTACGGACGTATCCATAATAGATTAATTCAGACCGGCGACTCACTATGATTTGAGCCATACCATTCGCCCTTTCCATGAATTCATTAAAAATCGCCTGCGTATAATCATTAGGATATTGCGTATACCCATTCCCAAAATTCCCAAAAAGATAAATCGAACTATTCATATTTATTTCAATCTGAAATGAAGCGTTTCTGTTTCGTTGTCAATCGTAATAGCAGCCACACGGTCCAATATCTCATTTCCCAACAACAATGGGGCATTAATATTGCTTGATACCGTTGCTTGCACATCGGGACAATAAATCTGCCCGTCAATCACTACATCTTTCAAATTCACTATCATATTCTCCACCACACTGCCATCGGCAATTTGTACCGGTATTGCTCCACGAAAATCATCTTGTGTCAATTTGCCTTTCTGATACAAATAGTTCGCCTCTGCCACAGATATCAAAGTGACTGAACTTCCTGTGTCAAAAATCATGTCAAATTCCACGCCGTTCACACTCACTCGCACATACTTCACTCCATCCTCATTACGAAATGGGACAACAGCTTCCGAGTCTTGTCGTGAGTAATCCAAAGAAGATTCATCCCTTGTTTTCTCTTCTGAATCTGTAAGCTCATTTTCTTCCGGCTCGACATAATCGTGATCGTCATACAACGAAATCTTTTTCTCATGCCCGCACGACAAGACGACAAGGGCAAATGTCAATCCGACAAGGACAGTTCTTATTTTCTTCATTTTTTATTCCGCTTCCAATTCTCGGCTCCAAATCTTATTCTCTTTATCTTCATAACAAAGCTCAACTTTCGATCCAGTAACCTTAAATTTAATCGACGAAGTTTTTTGTCCTTTCTCCTCCGTTGCGCCAACCAAAGACCATATTCCACCGGCATTAGCCCCCTACCGCTGTAGCTGTATAAATCGAATCTATATGCAATTTTCCTTTGTCATTATATTCTTTAATATCTATTTTACCATCCTCATACGGTAAAGTTGCCGTTTCTTCATTAGGTACATTCTCACGGCTGGCCCAGATTTCTTCATTTGACGAATTATCGCTATCCGAATTCTGTGGCATCTCAATTCTCCTATCTTCCACGAGAATTTCGCCCAAATCAGCATCTTGGGGTTTGGTTTCTGTTGGCTTTTCTAATGGGAAAAAAGCAAGCAACAATAAAGAGAATCACAACCAACAATATAAAATTTACAAATAGCAACCACTTTTTTATCTGCTTAATTTCAAGGTAAAACAGGCTGGAAAGGCGGAATCACCGGTCAGCAGCTGGATAGCTGGTATCGATCCAACCGGTTCTGTGGCCATTGTGGAAAACTTATGATACCAGATCACAAAGAACGTATGGTTCATTGTGAACATTGTGGAAATACTGTGTATCCGAAGATCTGTCCGGGCGTTATTGTGGCATATTCCAGTTGAAGATGATGGAATCAGCATTACAAGGGAAATGCTCCGTGTGTTCAAACATGGGGAATAAACTTACGACAGCCCAGGCTGACAGAATAAAAGCTTTTATTTCTGTCAGTCTGGGCTGTTATAAGTTTATTTATCGCCTGCAGTTCTTTGAGAAGCTGCGAAATGGTTTTATTGAGCACTGGATGGCGATAGTAAGGTGCCAGCTCAGTCAGTGGAATCAATACAAAATCCCGGTTTTCCATATCGATATGAGGAACATGAAGCACCGGTGTATCAATGATCATCTGGTCGTATAACAGAATATCAAGATCCAGCGTACGCGGTCCCCAGTGTACGATCCGTTCTCTGAGCAGCCTGCTCCAGTTCATGCAGGCGATCCAGCAGTTCCTCCGGGGTCAGAAGTGTGCGGAGTTTTAATGCACCGTTCAAGAATACGTCCTGTTCTACACCGCCATAAGGTTCGGTTACCAGATAATCGGATACCTGTTCTACAATACAATCCTCTGTATCAGCAAAGTCCTTGCACTGCATCATCCAGATATTTCTGTTTGTCTCCTAAGTTGGAACCAAGAGCAATATAAGCCGTATGCCATTCACGGGTAATCTCTACGGAGACAGTTTTCGGGGAAGACCTACAGGAGCCCAAGGCTTTTCAATCTTCAGTGTTACTTTCTGAAGGGAAGGAAGAGTCAGCAGAAGCATCCGCGCCAGATTTTCCACAACGGTCTCTAACAGCTTGTAAGTGTGTTCCTGTACGAATTTGGTGATCATCTGGCTGACTTCTCCATAATGGATGGAAGCGGTCAGGTCATCAGTCAGACCCGCCGTACGGGTGCTGGTGTACAGAGTCGCAGAGATGACAAATTTCTGCCCTAATACATTTTCTTCTGGAAATACGCCATGGTTGGCGAAGATCTCAACTCTTTGATCTCAATTTTATCCATAAATTACTCCATATGGCGTCCAAGGATGGCTTCGGTCATCTGGACAGCGTTTATTTTCTTTGACATCGTGAACGCGGACGAAAGCACAGCCTTTCATAACACCGATAACGGAAGTGGCGATCGTTCCCTCCACACGCTGATCAACCGGCAGATCCAGCGCCAGTCCGATCATAGATTTACGGGAAGTTCCAAGAAGCACTGGAAATCCCAGATGCTGGAACAGCTCCAGATGATTCATGGCCTCAGGTTCATTTCATAGGTTTTTCCAAATCCGATTCCCGGATCAAGGATGATCTTTTCGTCTGAAATACCGGCGCGTCTTGCAATATTGACACATTCCTGGGTCTCGGCCAGCATATCTACCAGGAAATTATTGTACTCTGCTTTTTTCTTTGTTGTGCATCAGGCAGCAGGCTGCGTTGTATTTTGTAATGACAGATGCCATCTGCGGATCATATTTCAGTCCCCAGACATCGTTGACCAGATCAGCACCAGCCTGAAACTTCCGCAACGGATGCTTTGAAGGTGTCTACGGAAATCGGAACATCAAAGTGGCTGTTGAGTGCTTCAATAACAGGAAGTACACGGGCAGCTTCTTCTTCTGCACTGACTGGTGTGTGGCCTGGTCTGGTGGATTCGCCGCCTACATCCAGGATGTCAGCACCTTCCGCAATCATGGCCTCGGCATGTCGCAGAGCATTATCCATACTGTTCCATTTTCCACCGTCAGAGAAAGAATCAGGAGTGACATTGAGGATTCCCATAATATAAAGTTCTATTGGCAACGTCAAATTCGCGGTTTCTTATTTTCATGGCCGTAACAGCCTCCTTTTTCAATATGTAATGGTTAAATTTTTCTTTTCAGCAGACCAGTAACATTCTTTTTCTGCCGGACAGGAAAAACAGTTCAGGATGCCTTGTCCGCATCGTAGATCAGGGAACTTAACGTATCGGAACGAGCGGCATTGCGATGTTCCTGGAATGGCAGAAGTGATCTCCCTGAATCTCTGATGGATCAAAGGACAGCTCTCGTAAAATCTGTTCTGCAATCTGTGCGCCTGCCTCATCGTGTGGGATACCAGACCGGTATTGCTCTGCGCGTCCGATATCATGGAGCAGGGCGGTGCGTAGATCAGTTCCTTGCTGGCAGATGCATGGGATTCCAAAGCATGGATGTAAGCAAGCCGGGCTACATCCAGAAAAATGCTTCCGGTGTATGGCGGCAGAACTTACGATCTGCTTCCAGCATCTGCAGTGCCTGTAACTGTTCCTGATAGATCGGGTGCTTCAGATCTGATTGACCCGGATCATGGTATCCATCAGTCTTTTTACCATGGAGAGGAACATTTTTTGAAGTTCACGGTCTTCCTTGAACTGTCCTCTGGTAATAGTAGTGATGGTTTTGCTGCCCGGTTTTTTGATGCCGCGCATGGTCATACAGGTATGTTCGGCCTCCAGCATTACCATGACGCCCTTTGGAGATAACGCACGTTCCAGTGCATCGGCAATCTGAACGGTCAGACGTTCCTGAATCTGAGGACGTCGTGCGTAGACATCAACGGTACGTGCCAGTTTGCTGAGGCCTGTGACCTTGCCGTCTGGAATATAAGCAATATGGGCTTTTTCCAAAAAATGGCATCAGATGATGCTCACATGGAATAGAAAGTGATGTCCTTCTCCAACACCATTTCATTATTTTCTACTTCAAACTGTTTTAACAGATGCTCATCGGCCTCCTGATCGAGACCGCCATAAATCTCTTCGCACATCCGTGCAATTCGATTCGGTGTTTCTTTCAACCCTTCGCGCTCCACATCTTCTCCGATTCCTTCCAGAAGAAGACGGATCGCCTGTTCAACTTTTTGCTTTATCTACCATAAAAAAAAGCAACCTCCACTGTAAAAATTCTGCGGAGATCTTCCTTTTTTTCTGAGGTAAGGTTTTACCGGAATAAAAAAGGATATCTCCAATTGTGATAGAACGTATGTCGCTAATTCCCTTCACAATATGAGATATCTTCTTATATTGCTGCAACGGGTGCGGATCCTATACCGTAAGACGAGCTTTTCGTTTCGGCGACAACTCCCCATTCGCCGAACACTTGACGCATAAAATCCTATTTTGCATATCATTCATTTCATAGCCCAGTATAGCACAGTTTGTGGAAACAGGAAAGAAGATTTTAGGAAAATTCCTTGACGGGAAAAAATTATCTATGATAATCTGAATTTTACAGATTACGGACCGAAAGGGATAACGACTGTGCATGAAAGTGTGCGCATTCGTTATCCCTTTTTTTGTAGAGAGAGAGGGAAATTTATGTATTTAATGATTGATAATTATGATTCGTTTGTGTATAACCTGAAAGCTTATTTTGAAGAGTTGGGGCGTGAAATTCTGGTGAAGCGTTCAGATGAGATCACGCTGGACGAGATCGAGGATCTGAAGCCAGAGGAATCATTCTGTCGCCCGGCCCCAAAGCGACCCAGGGATGCCGCGCTCTGTGTAGAGACGGTGCGCAGATTTCAAAGCAATTCCTATTCTGGGAGTATGTCTTGGACATCAGGTACTTGAATATTGTTCCGGTGCTACTGTGGAGAAAGGGGAACAGCCTATGCATGGAAAAGGTGACGGTGGTGCATCACAAAGGTACGGGCTGTTTGCCGGTCTTCCGGAGAGATTTCGTGTGACCCGGTATCATTCTCTGATCGTGAGGCAGGATACGCTTCCAGAAGATTATGAGGTGGACTGCATCTCCGAGGATGGCGCAGTCATGGGCATTTCTCAGAAGGAGCATATGCTGTATGGGGGTACAATTTCATCCGGAAGCGGTATTGACGGAGTATGGACACGAATTGTTGGAAAATTTCTGTAAAATTGCAGAGGGGAGAGAAGAAAATAAATATGTATCATAATAGACGGATCACCAAAAAACTGGAGCAGTATATTCCAGCAGCAAAGATTTTTGAAAAATTTTCACAGGAAGCAGGGATTGCATTTCTGGATTCATCCCTGATCAATGAGCTGGGGCAGTATTCTATCATCGGCAGAAAACCTTACGAGATATTGAAGAAAAAGAACAAGGACAATTTTTTCAGAATGGATCACTGCGTACAGATACGACATTTGAAGCATATCTGAAACGGTATCTTCAGGATCATGTGGATGAAAATGAACTGGATATCCCAATGGTGTCCGGGGCTATCGGATATCTTTCCTATGAATACGGACGGGAACTGATGGGTATAGATTCCATGGAAAAAGATCCTTGTCCGATCCCGGAGGCGTTATTTACATTTTATGATCTGCTGATTGTGGAAGACTGTAAGAAGAAAGAAATCTATCTAAGTGCCTGCGGCATGACAGAGGATGCACAGGAGTTGCTGGATAGAACCAGGCAGTGGGAGATTCTGAGGCTGCAGGTAAGGAACAGACAGAATTACAGGGAGAGGAAGATGCCGCATGGAAGGCGGTACAGATGCCGTACAAGATCAAGGTGACTCGAATTTTGAAAAGGAAGAGTATAAGCAGGCGGTGGACCAGATGATCCAATACATCCGGGAGGGAGATATTTACATTGCAAATATGACGCAGCGGCTGGAAGTGGAGAGCGAAAAGGCACCGCTTGATGTATTTGTTGCTCTTCGGAAAAATAATCCGTCTCCTTTGGCGGCTATCTGGATTGTGGAACGTATCAGATCATCAGTGCATCACCAGAACGTTTTTTACAGATGCGGGAAAAAAGGTACAGACCAGGCCTATTAAAGGAACCAGAAAACGTGGAGCGACACCGGAAGAAGATCAGATGCTTCGGAAGGAACTGGAGCAGTCCGAAGGACAAAAGTGAGCTCCTGATGATCGTGGATCTGGGAGCGAAATGATCTGAACCGGGTATGCAGACCAGGCAGCGTGAAAGTGACGGAGCTATTTACCGTGGAGGCATATGCTACCGTATTTCATCTGGTTTCCAATGTTGAAGGAGAACTTACAGAAGACAGAGATGTGATGGATCTGATGGAAGCTGCATTCCCGGGAGGATCTATCACCGGAGCGCCCAAATATCGCGCCATGGAGATCATTGATGAGCTTGAGCATGGAAAACGGGGGACTCTATACGGGTTCTATCGGATATCTGACATTGGATGGAGCCTGTGACTTCAATATTGTACCGGACAGCGGTCCATAAAAAATGGACGCTATTATCTGGGAGTGGGCGGTGGCATCACCGCAGAATCTGATCTGGAATTTGAGTATGAGGAGACACTGCAGAAAGCGAAAGCAGTTCTGGAGGCATTGAAATAAAAGGAGAACATGATGGAGATTACACTGGATGAAGGTTACAGTTTTGGTTTGGGGGGCATTTGAGACGATTGCAGTGAAAGATGGAAAGCTGATCTTTCTTGACCGACACCTTCGGCGGCTTGATCGGGCACTGCATTTTCTGAAGATCGGAACACTGGATGAGCGTGGAATCACAGAAAAAAACATGTGATAGATTATGTGAAACAGCAAAAACTTACAGATGGCGCATGTAAGTTGACAGTTTCTAAAGAAAATGTAGTATTTCAACAAAGACAGAATCCATATACTGATGACATTCGTAGAACAGGATTTGTGATGGATTTCAGCTCGGTTCGAAGAAATGAGACCTCACCGTTGACAGCTTATAAGACGCTGAATTACGGGGACTGCATTCTGGAAAACAGACAGGCTCATGGATTGGGAATGAATGAGAGGATCTTTCTGAATACGAAAGGGCAGATCAGCGAGGGAACCGTCAGCAATATATTCTTTGTGAGAAGCGGGAAGCTGTATACACCGGATCTGTCCTGCGGATTGCTTCCCTGGAATTCTGCGGGAGTGCGTGCGAGACGGAGAACGTGGAGGAGGCAGTCATTTACCCGGCAGAATTGGGGCAGTATGAGGAATGTTTTGTAACGAATTCTCTTGATGGGGATCATGCCGGTTAATCAGTTAGGAGAGTGGAAGTCTGAAAGCCGGGAGGTCACAAATCAGCTGTTGAAGAAGTATGAAAGTATATGATATTGTTCTGAGTTGCGTTTGTGTTGAGAAAAATATGAATATCAGTTGATGATTCTTCCGAGAATATCGGTTACAATGGAATAAAGATAAGTTTGACTTACGGAGGATGACGGAATGATTTATAACACGTATGAACTGATATGGCTGTTTCTGATCTATTCGTTTCTGGGCTGGATGCTGGAGACAATACTGGCTGCGACAGAACAAGACGCTTTTGTAAACAGAGGGATTGATCAATGGTCCATTATGTACGATCTATGGTGTTCCAATCGTAATACTGACCATATTCGGACAGGAATTGACGCTGTTCTGGCTGTTCCTGGGAGCCATGATCGTGGCGACAGTCACGGAATGGATCAGTGGACATATGATCGAACGGTTTTACCATGAGAGATGGTGGGACTATTCCAACGTAAAATGGAATCTGGACGGTTATATCTGTCTTCCTGGCATCCTTAGTCTGGGGTGTTCTGGGGACGATCAGCATGCGCTGGGAAATGGTCTGTTGATCCGGCTCTATGGATTCCTGCCTGAGGGAATCGGACATCTGCTGGTGTGGATACTGGCAGGAATGCTGGTGCTGGATGTGACAGCTACCATATTTGCTTTGTCGGGTATTGGTCGAAGCACGCAGAAGTGGGGAGGCAGTAGATTCATGGTTTACCAGCATTAGTCTGCGGATTGGTCAGTGGTTGTACGGACATGTGGATCGAAGAATTCACAGAGCATATCCAAAGACTGCAGGTTGAGAAGCCGCAGCGGGATAAGACCGTATTTGCAGCAGGCTGCTGCATGCAGAAGCTGGTGTGGCTGTTCTTTATCGGGTGTCTGCTTGGCGATATTACAGAGACGATCTTCTGCAGGATCACTGCGGGCGTGTGGATGAGCCGGAGCAGTCTGGTGTGGGACCCTTCAGCATTGTGTGGGGATTTGCTATTGCAGCGGTGACGGATCTTCTTTATAAATACAAAGACCGGTCTGACCGTTTCCTGTTTTTAATGGGGACAGCGCTGGGTGGCGCTTACGAATATCTGTGCAGCGTGTTGTCAGAGATGGTATTTGGAACCGTTTTCTGGGATTACAGTGAGATCCCGTTCAATCTGGGCGGAAGAATCAATCTTCTGTACTGTTTTTCTGGGGATTTGCAGCAGTGGCCTGGTTCAAGATTTTCTATCCAGTGATCTCTGGATGGATCGAAAAATTACCCATCTGTGCAGGACGGATCCTGACATGGGTGATCGTGGTCTTTATGTGCTGTAATATGGCTGTATCGACTATGGCTCTGATCCGCAGCAATGAGCGGAGCAAGGAATTCCAGCCACACAGAGCTGGCAGCAGACCATGGATGAACGGTTTCCTGATGAAAGAATGGAGAAGATCTATCCCAATGCCATTAAGGTGGAGTGAGATAGCATAAAAGCTCATATGAACTTATAACAGCTCAGAGCGACAACATAAAAGCTCGTATGAATCTATAACAGCCCTGAACGATAGAATAAACGCTCGTATGACGTGTATCGGACAAAGTAAGTTTCGTGTATCGTCTGGAATACGTACACTTACAGTGTACGCACCAGCCGACACACGAAAGCTCACTTCGTTCGCTCCAAGTCATAGCAGCGCAGTTTATTTCTATCGTTCGGGGCTGTTGCAGGTTTCAAAAAGCTTTTTATGTTGTTTTTCTGAACTGTCGTAGATTCTTAAAACTTTTATACTATCTTCACGAGTGTTGTTGGTTTCTTAGATTTCGAGTTGACATTATGGCGTAGTGTTAGGTTTCTGATTTTCTGTAATCGCCTGGATTTCATCGGCGGTTTTATCTGTGATGGCTGCGATTTGGTCGATGGACAGATTGTTTTTTTAACATTTTTAAAATGAGAAATTCCTTTTCCAGAGATCGTCCTTCAGAAAGACCACGTTCATGTCCTTGTTTTCTTCCTTCTTCTAGCATTTGATCAACGGCAACACACATATTCACCTCTCCTTTCGCATTTTGTGCTTTATCTTTGAATTTTAACATCCGTTTATCAAGAAAATTCCATGCAGTATCAAAAGTCTCCTGTTCCACGGTATCAAGCTCCGGGATAGATTGCAGGACAGATTGCAATGTTTTGAAATCTTTCTGATACTTGATCATTAAAAACATACTGGCAAGATCTTTTTGGAAATTCCAGCAGGCGTTCGTCAGCGGTATGGCAGACGTCAAGTACATGGATCGGATAGTCTGGTACATAATCTCTGAGTTCATGTGGAATCTCAGAAAATCGAGCAGGTCATGCAGACGTTTGGCAGCATTCCAGGGGTTCGCCCATATACAAGACTAATGTAATAACAGGAACCAGTCGATCTTCTTTTTCAGAGGAGATAAGTCAACACCTGGATCTGCCAGAAGCAATAGCTTCGTTCTTTCGAATAGTATGAATTGCCTGTATTTGGTGCTTTATATTCCAAAAGAATCATAGTCTATAACACGTACGGGCATGGAGTCAGTCCACAAAGGATTGAAACTCCGCTCAATTATGAGAAATATAGTTGCATTTTCAATCGTCTTTGAGATATCCCCGATACCGGGTTCTTGTTCTCGCAGCTTTGCCTTTTCCAGTTCTTCCCGTTAATCTGATATTTTCGGAACTTAATCTGTGCTGGCTCTATTCCGCCATTGCCATGATAAAGATCCATCCGTTGACCAGCCATGCAAAAATGTCTGGCATCTTCGTAATACGTAATCATAGGTTCTTCTTTTTCCCATTTTCCTCCTTCTGGCGAAGCTGGATATGAGAAAAGCAGGAACTCCATTGCTCATGCATGCCAGCTCGCCTGTGTTCAGTTCGTCCCGTCTGAAAACTCGGCGAAGTGCCGGAAAGGATGCTTGCGCATAAAATTTCAGATATGTATTATAGTATGCTACATTTAGTTGTTTGTCAACTGGGTGTTTTATTAAAAAGCATAAATTTTGGGCAACAGCCCCTGATGATAGAATAAAAGCTCGTGTAACTTTTATTCTATCATCGGGGGCTGTTCATACATGAATTTTATAATGAAAAAAAAGAAAATATGTATAGAACCTATCATTTTAATGGCAGCTATTGTAAAATGATGCGAAAAAAAAGAAGCAACATAAAAGTGGGTAAAGGTGGAAAATAAGAGGAGGACAGATGGATGGAAGTAGGACTGGCATTGACATTGTGTGGACTTGGGGGTCGCATTTGGATTCCGGCAATCATATTGGGCGCAATTTTGAAAACCGGACACAAAAATATACGGCGGATGCACAGGCAAAGGTGGTGCGGATCAATGTACATAATTCCAGTGACAGCGGACTGCAATATCATCCAGTGTACGAATATTATGCGGCGGGTGAGTATTATACTTCGAAAGGTGCATATCTCAGCGGTCGTGTTCCGGAAGTGGGAGAAACTATCTGGATCAAATACAATCCGGACAAGCCGAAGCAGTCCTATATTCCGGGATATGATAATAAAGTTTATAAGATTCTGACCATTGTATTTGGGATAAAAATATATTTACTATAAGAGAAAATGATCTTTCATATGGTAGAGGATATGTATATTCTCTGCAGTATCATCTGGTCTGGTGTACGAAATATCGAAAAAGGTTTTACAGAATGGATTAGATGAAGAGTGTAAAAAGATGTTGTATGAGATTGCAGATGAATACAAATTTCAGATTGTGGCTATGGAGGTTATGCCGGATCATATTCATTTGTTGGTCGACTGCAAACCACAGTTTTATATTTCAGATATGATCAAAATTATAAAAGGAAATCTGGCACGGCAGCTTTTTCTTTCTCATCCGGAATTAAAACGGGAGTTGTGGGGAGGCCATTTGTGGAATCCGTCATATTGTGCAGTAACAGTCAGTGACCGAAGTAAAGAACAGGTTCTTACTTATATCAAAGGACAGAAAGAAAAAGAAGCAGGAAAGTAAAGAGGTTTTTGATGAAGGTAGTATCCAGCTATGGTGTGGAAATAAAAAACAGAATATACCGATTCGCCATACGCTGTATATCTATCGTCAGGCAGTCGGATATTTGATCCGTGTATATGAAGAGAGCTGGGAGGAGCTTTCCCGGATTGTCAATCTGCAAAAACGGTTTAATGCAGCGGAGCATCTGGTTCATAGCACAAAGAAAAACCGGGCGAGATATGACTTTGACCAGAAATTTCCAAAGATGCCATCTTATCTCCGCAGATCAGCGATTCAGCATGCGCTGGGAAGCGTGTCTTCATATGAGACAAGACTGGAATTGTGGAAACAAAAGAAACTGGCCGGTAAGCCAAAGCTTGTATATGAAAATCACGCCATGCCGGTCTTCTACCGTGATGTCATGTACAAAGAAGCAGAAGATCAAACGGATAGAGCTTTCCTGAAATTATATGACGGTCATGACTGGAAATGGTTTTCAGTAAATTTGCTGCATACGGACATGGAGTATCTGCAGGAAAACTGGTCAGGGGGTAAAAGCTTCTGCCCCGACTCTGGAGAAAAGACACCAGAAGTATTTTTTGCGTTTTTCCTATAAAGAGGAAGTTTCTTTGTCAAAGAAAGAAGTAAATGAGCAGATTATCTGCAGTGTGGATCTTGGAATCAACATGGATGCGGTTTGTACCATCATGCGGGCAGACGGAACTGTCCTGGGAAGAAAATTCATAGATCATCCCAGTGAAAAAGACCGGATGTACCGCGCACTGGGACGGATCCGAAGATTTCAACGGGAACATGGTTCAGGACAGGTACAGAGCAGATGGAATTATGCAAGGAGACTGAACATGGAGCTGTCCCGTAAAAGTGGCATCTGCGATTACTACATATGCCCAAAATAATCATGTGGATGTGATTGTTTTCGAATATCTGGAAATGAAAGGGAAAGCAGCCGGGAAAAAAGAAACAGAAGCTGCATCTGTGGAGAAAACAGGATATTCAGAAGCTATGCGAACATCAGGCGCACAGAAAAGGAATGCGGGTATCCAGAGTCTGTGCATGGAATACGAGCAGGCTTGCATACGATGGAACTGGTGAAGTGATACGTGATTCTGAAAATCACAGTCTTTGCACATTTGCGACAGGAAAACGATATCATTGTGACCTGTCAGCAGCCTATAATATTGGAGCAAGATATTTTATACGGGAACTCTTAAAACCCCTGCCGGAAACGGAAAGGTCTTTGCTGGAGGCAAAAGTCCCTGCTGTAAAGCGTAGAACTTCATGTGTCTATGCAGATCTGCTTTTTGCTCAGTGCAGAACTGGGCAGTATGCAGGCGGCATAGATGCAGGCAGATATACAGAGGACTACCTGTGATGTGTGCGTGGCTTTACTTTGACACTGAAGAGATCAGCATATACTGTCCATTATTTGCCAGCACAGGATAAGATTTCAACTCCGGGTGATCCTGTAAAAAATGGAATGGACAGGATCAGAAGTGTATGCTCAGGTGCTTCAAGGAATGCTTCTGCGCCACCATCCTGACAATCAAGGTCACCGGACAGCATGGCAAGAAGCTGCATGTTCTGCTCCCAGTCTGTAGTATTAGCATAGAGGAATGGATCATAAGCATCCAGGTAGATGGTAGATCCTGCAAGATCACTGTCACGACTGAATTGCTCCTGTACAAAGGTCTGAAGGTCATTACTTCTGGCACCACGTACATTATCACAGTAATTATTCCAGACAAAGACGGCAGTTCCAGCCAGCAGTACAAGGCTGATCAATAGTCCGGCAAAGCCCGCCACATGTTTCTCTGTAAGCACGGTGGTAAGAAAAGGTTGCCACAAAGACGGCAGCCAGCATACATAATGGTACGATACAGGGATATACATACCACATTAATTTAGTGGATACCAGTGAGAATCCGAGGAATGGAACGAAGAACCAAAGCAGGATTCCGGTGAGATCCACATTGGGAAGCGGCGTATCCATCAGGACGCAGCGGACGGATCCACAGGCAGATCAGTCCGATGATTACGATCAGGGTCAACCATCAGTAGATATAGTCAAAATTCCAGAAGATGGAAGTCAAGTAAAAAGAAAATGGGAATCCATGTCCTTCCAGACCACCGGCTGCAGTCCGACCGGCAATGTCCGCTTCATACATATTCTGGAAAAAGGTAATGCCATCGTACTGATAACGGCAGATGCCCCAGATCAGGATCGGCAGTACCGCACAGGCAATGAAAATGATCCAGCGTTTTGGCTTTTGATGAAACAATTCTTTTGTCAGCAGAAGGAAGAGACCTCCTACGGCTGCAATCATTCCGGCGTGAAAGCTTTTGGTCAGAAATGCCAGGGAGAAGAACAATCCGCAGGCATAGAGCCAGCGACCGTTATCACGGACTTTCAACATACAGAGCATGGCAAGGGTGAACAAAAGCAAGTACAGACTGTCTGCGTCTCCGGCCCGTGCCAGGTGCGCTTTGAATGGAAAATAGTTGGCGCATAAAAGACCATGGTCAGCAGGGATGCCAGACGGCTGTATTTTCTGGCAAATAATCCGGCAAAGATGACAGTCAGAAGATAAAACAAAGCGGAGAAGAAGCGAAGTCCCACTGCATTGTATCCGCAGAGCACAATCCGGCTGCAACACTTAGAAAGGAAAGCGGCGGTTTTACATTCCAGTAATCCGGTTTTCCCAGATAAGTGTTGACCAGAAATTGTTTGTTTTTTCAGCATTTCATAGGCAGAGATGCCATGGCGAGCTTCGTCCCAGGAGTCGATTGCTTTCACACCGAGACAGCGAAAACAAAGGAAGGCTGTCACTGCACAGAGCAGAGCAAACCAGAGCCAATAGTATTTTTCGGTGATCTGTAGTAGAGTTCTATTTATTTTTTCAAGGAAATTCCTCCAGAATCTTTTTGTTCAATATAGCATGTTACAGACGAAAAGTAAATGTCGCCTTATCTATTAAGATTCGTTTAAGAATGGCAGAAAATATTGAAAATAAAGGATTTGCAGTATATAATGCAGAAACAAATCGGACAGGAGATGAGGCAATGGATGCAAAGACCAGAAAAAATATAGAATATTTGATAATCCTGCTGATCAGTGCTGCCGTGCTTGCAGTAGGCTGGAGCAATCGGAAGGCCATAGCAGGCTGGGGCAATCAGAATACAGAAGATACCATGCCGGTGGCAGATGACGCAGCAGAGAAGGAAGATCTGATATTGGAGATCAATTCTGTAGAAGATTATCTGACATTTGTACGGAGCGTGAATAAAGGAAATACATATAAAGGACAGTATGTGAATCTGAATGCAGATTTGGATCTGGCAGAGGTGGAAGAGGATCTGGTTATTGGAAATGCAGAAAATACGCAGTATTGTTTTCAGGGAATCTTTGATGGAAATGGACATCATCTGAGCAATGTGATGATTACATCGGATACAGATGCGGACTGTTCCGCAACCTGGAAGGAACGGTGGCAAATCTGCAGGTGGAGAGTGGTGATTTTTCGGCACCGCTGGCAGGAGCTATTGCATCCAATACAAGACTGGGTTCCTGCATTTTGAACTGTGGAAGTCTGGCAACTGTGAACGGACAGCTGGCACCGGAGCAGGAAGGGAAGACCCTGCTGGCAGGGGAGAGTCGCGGTGAGATCCGGAACAGTTTTGCCGGGCCAGGAAGAGACGGCAGAGAGCCTCAATCAGGAAGTGCGGGGACTTGACCTGACATGGGGGTGGATGGTTGGAATCTGTGGGAACAGGAAGATGATGTTCCAGCTCTGACCACAGAATATGCAGATGTGGTGGAAACAGCGACCGCAGAAGTACCAGTCAGTCTGAGTGCAGTCTCCATACAGGGATATTATTCGGCAGAAGATAAGTCCTGGTGCTTTGCAATCCTGGCGGATATGAGCAGACAGAGCTGGCGGTTACATTTTCCTTTACCGATGGGGATGTGAACCAGTTTACCAGAGAGCCGGGGCAGAAAACATATGAGTTGGAGCATGAAGGCTATACCTATCCCATTACGTATCTGACCGCAGAACATGCGGCGACAATGATGCTGGATCTGGATCGGGAAGATGCAGTTTCTTATCTGGGAGCAGACAAGCAAAAATGAAGTACAGGGAACCTGTATGATTCTGGAAACCAATGGAAAGGTCACCCAAACTGCCAGACTTGAGAAAATCAAGGGTCATGGAAATGATTCCTTCCGTGCACCGAAGAAGAGTTACAACTTGTCATTTACAGAGAAACAGGATCTGTTAGGTATGGGTGCAGCAAAAGATTATGTGCTTCTGGCCGCTTATCGTGACAATTCATTGCTTTCTTACAAGCTCACTTATGATCTGGTCAATGAGATTACATTCACTACATGTTCCGTAAATATGGAGACACTATCCGCATCATCAATGTGGACTGCCTGACCTATGCTGGAAACCTGGAGAATCTGAAGGATGGAAAATCAGCCGAACTATACATTTGTAAAGCTGATATCTGATGACAGCAAAGCAGCCATCACGAAGAATTTTTGATGAGAATGATATTGACCGCGTGGTACATTTTGCAGCAGAAAGCCATGTAGACCGCAGTATCAAGAACCCGGAAGTGTTCGTGAAGACCAACGTACTGGGAACACTGGTAATGCTGAATGCAGCAAAGGCTGCATGGGAGCTGCCGGACGGAAGCTTTCAAGGAGGACAAGAAATTCCTGTATGTATCCACGGATGAAGTATACGGTTCCCTGGATGATGGAGATAACTATTTCTATGAGACCACACCGTTCTCCCCCGCACAGCCCGTACTCTGCAAGTAAAGGCAAGCGGAGATATGCTGACCAAAGCATATTTCGATACCTATAAATTCCCGTGCAACATCACAAGCTGCAGCAACAACTACGGACCGTTCCAGTTCCCGGAGAAGCTGATTCCGCTGGTGATCAACAATGCATTGCAGGGGAAAACCGTTGCCGGTATACGGTGACGGTAAAAAAATGTCCGTGACTGGCTCTATGTAGATGATCATGCGAAAGCAATTGACATGGTTCAGGAGAAAGGCAAGCTGGGCGAGCGTTATAACATCGGCGGACACAACGAGAAGCAGAACATCCAGATCATTCACATTATCCTGGATACCCTTCAGGAGATGCTGCCGGATGGAGATCCAAGAAAAGGACTGGTAAGCGACAAGCTGATCACTTACGTGACTGACAGAAAAGGACATGACCGTCGTTATGCTATCGCACCGGACAAGATCAAAGCAGAGATCGGCTGGTATCCGGAGACCATGTTTGAAGAAGGAATCAAGAAGACCATTACTTTGATCTGGAGGGACAGGACGGATTTGAAGGAACACAGGCATCCTGGCCATTGATGTAGCAGAATCCTGGTGCAGATCGATCACAGCAATGGAAACTTACATCTGATGCAGAGCTGATGGATGACCAACACAGAGATCGACGGAACTATCAATAATCCGTCACCGGATGAGACAATGGAATCTATACGGTAAGGTTGTATCATTCGGATGATCTGGTCAACTGGGAAATATATGACAGATATCATCAGCAGAAAGCAGAATCTGAAGATGGAGATATTCGTTATCTCGATGGAACACTTTATTATTTCTTTGAGATGGAAGATTATGACACAAGGCCTTCGAAGATCTGCGTCATGGAATCCGCTGATCATGGAATGACCTGAGTGAACCGGAAAACACTGCTTCCCAATGAGGCAGATAATGAGATGGCGTCCTGCGAGAAGACTGCGGATGGCTGGAGATTATATGTGAGCAGTGATCTGGCATGCGGGCGAAAGCTATCAGGGAGCCAGTGTTTATTATTGCGATTATACAGATGAATTTGAACCGGTGGAGCTGTATGTGAAATCAGCCATGCCGGATAATGAGTCAGTGAGACTGTACGAAGTAAAAAAGAAGAGGACGGAAAGCTGTATTTTATTTGCAAGAAATTTTCTGACAGACTGTGATTTTCTGCTTTGTGCCATGGACTCGGAATAAAAAAATAAAACCAAAGGGGGACTTAATCAATGAAAGGAATTATTCTGGCAGGAGGTTCAGGAACCAGACTTTATCCGCTGACCAAGGCGGTATCTAAACAGATTATGCCGGTGTACGATAAACCGATGATCTACTATCCGCTGTCGGTGCTGATGCTTGCAGGAATCCGTGAAGTGCTGATCATCTCCACACCGAGAGACCTTCCTGTGTTTGAAGAACTGTTAGGAGACGGAAGCCAGCTGGGAATGAGATTTGAATATGCAGTGCAGGAACAGCCAAGAGGACTGGCAGATGCATTTATCATTGGTGCTGACTTTATTGGAAAAGACAGTGTGGCCCTGATTCTTGGAGATAATATTTTCTATGGACAGAGCTTTTCACAGGTACTTAGAAGAGTAGCAGCTCAGGAGAGCGGTGCTACGATCTTTGGTTACTATGTACGTGACCCAAGAGAGTACGGTGTGGTTGAGTTTGACGAGAATGGCATGGCCCTTTCCATCGAGGAGAAGCCGGAACATCCAAAGTCAAACTATGCAGTACCGGGACTTTATTTCTATGATAATGATGTAGTTGAAATCGCGAAAAATGTAAAGCCGTCTGCAAGAGGTGAAATCGAGATCACCAGCATCAACAACGAATATCTGAGAAGAGGAACTCTTCATGTTGAGACTCTGGGTCGTGGATTTGCATGGCTGGATACCGGCAATCATGATGCTCTTCTGGATGCAGCAGATTTCGTAGCAGCATTCCAGAAACGTCAGGGACTTTATATCTCCCTGTATCGAGGAGATCGCATTCCGAAGAGGATTTATTGATAAGGAGCAGCTTCTGAAGCTGGCTGAGCCGCTGATGAAGACTGCATATGGCCAGTATCTGACAGATGTGGCAAATGGACTGTAAGGAAGGACGTAAAAATGGGAAAGATAACAGTAGAGACCTGCGATATTGAAGGGGCTGAAGATCATTACTCCTACCGTATTCGGTGATGAACGCGGATATTTTATGGAAACCTACAATTATAAAGATTATGCGGCAGCCGGCATCGACATGGAATTTGTCCAGGACAATCAGTCTGCATCCAAGAAAGGTGTGCTGCGTGGTCTGCATTTCCAGATCAATTATCCGCAGGACAAGCTGGTTCGCGTAGTCAGCGGAGAAGTATTTGATGTGGCAGTAGATTTAAGACCGGGTTCCAAGACCTATGGAAAATGGTTTGGTGTACTTTTGTCTGCAGAAAATAAAAAGCAGTTCTTTATTCCGAAGAATTTTGCCCATGGCTTGCTGGTGCTTTCTGACTATGCCGAATTTGCTATAAGTGTACGGATTTCTATCATCCGAATGATGAAGGCGGCCTTGCATGGAATGATCCGGATATTGGAGTTGAATGGCCGATTCCGGAAGGCATGGAGCTGACCATTTCCGAGAAGGATCATAAATGGGGCGGCATCAAAGAACTGAAAAAGTAAGGAGAGAATAGATGCTCCAGGAATGTTAAGAGATTTCTGGACCAACAGGAAGCTGATCTGGAAGCTGGCAAAGAATGATTTCAAGACCAGATATGCAGGTTCCTATTTTGGCGTGGTATGGGCAATGGTTCAGCCTGTCGTGATCGTTTTGGTATACTGGTTTGTATTCCAGATCGGTCTGAACAATGCCACTGCCGAGTTAAAACAGGGCATTACAGTGCCCTTTGTTCTCTGGCTGGTCAGCGGTATCGTACCGTGGTTTTATTTTTCAGAGAGCTTAAGTAACGGTACCAATGCGTTGCTGGAATATAATTATCTTGTTAAAAAAGTGGTCTTCAACATCGACATTCTGCCGCTGGTGAAGACCATTGCGGCGTTGTTTATTCATGCGTTTTCGTGCTGTTTATGCTGCTTTTGTTTGCACTGTACGGATATTATCCGGGACTGCACACTCTGTGGGGTGGTCTATTTCAGCGGCTGTCTGATGATCTTTGTGACGGGACTCCTGCATGCTGACCAGTTCACTGGTGATCTTTTCCGTGATTTGAGCCAGATCATCAATATTTTCCTTCAGGTAGGTATCTGGATGACACCGATCATG
>VOFD01001953.1_pt1 | contig 22244 bp, 35 predicted proteins | sample 5384101 | NCBI WGS metagenome assembly VOFD01 (sample SAMN12384723, study PRJNA508395) | human gut metagenome | isolation source: healthy gut C | host: Homo sapiens
GTTCATCTTCTTGCGCTCTGTAGGCGTCTCTCTGCCGGACGAATTCTTCCTTGCTTATATTTCCGTCGGCGTATTGCTCATACAGTGCAATGCGCTGTTTTACGATCTCTGCCTTTTCTGCACTCAGCTTTTCTTCCTGCCGTTCCAGTGCGGAAAAGCAAATCAACGCTTTGCGTTCCCGTTCGTGCAGGATTTCCAGTACATGCTCCGCCTGCTTTATCTGCACTGTCAGTGCGTTTCGGACAATCTCTTCCAGCAATTCCTCAGAGATCGGGATTCGCTTGCAGGGACTGTCCACCGCTGTGGCTGAGAATCTGCAGTTAAACGAGGGGCCAAGCTTCTTGAGAACACGATATTTCATCAGTTTCTGGCAGTAGCCGCAGTAGACCTTGCCTTTCAAGGGATACTGGCGTTTTGTGTAGTTCCCGGCCTGGTGCTTCCCATGCTGCAGCATGATGACCATTTGTGCCTGTTCAAATTCCTCCGGGGTCACAATGGCGGCATGGCTATCCTCAATTCGTACCTGCTGTTCCAAAGGAGCGCGCAGAACCCGATGCTTACAGGGAACCGGCATAATGAATTTCGCGCCCACATAGGTTCCCTTATACTTCTCATTTTTCAGAACATGGTAAACCGTTCCACTTGTCCAATGGCTGCGCTGCAAGTCCCATGCTTTCTGCTCACTGTACACATGGTTTTCCGACACATGATACACTGCCGGGGTTGGAATCTGCTTTTCGTTCAGGATTTTTGCGATGGTGCCTGTTCTGTTGCCCTGCAATGCCAGTTCGAAAATCAGGCGCACATACTGGCTGGCTACCGGGTCTAGGATCAGCTTATGGCAGTCATTTGGGTCCGGCAGGAATCCAAACGGGCGGTATCCTCCGAGATACATTCCTTTTTTCTGCATCACATGGTCTGCTGCTGCGATTTTAGCGGAGAGGTCCCGGCTGTAGGATGCGTTGATGATGTTCTTGATGGCTACTTCCAGTCCGCGCACATCGTTCCCAGCCTGCATTCCACTGTCATACTCATCGTTGACAGAGATAAAGCGAACGCCCAGCAGCGGGAAGATGCGCTCCATATAATCGCCTGCCTCAATGTAATCACGGGCAAACCGTGAAAAGTCCTTTACGATGATTGTTTTTATCTTGCCATCCTGTGCGTCCTGAATCAGCTGCTGGAACGCCGGGCGGCTTGTGGATGTGCCGGAATAGCCATCATCCACATACTCCTGTCGCGGCTCTGCAGCCAGTTCCGGGCGAGCCATGATGTACCCCTCTACCAGTCCGCGCTGACCCTGAATGCTGTTGCTCTCAGCCTTATCTGTTCCCACATCCTCGTCCGCAAAGGAAAGTCGATAATAGGTTCCGATCATCTGCTGCTCACCGCCCTTCAAACGGATAAATCAATTCTGTCTTTACAATTTCCGCTGCACGATTTTCCAGATTACTCATGCGGCGTACCCATTCCATCTGATTTTCTTCTTTCAGTTTTTCCGAAATGCCCTCCCGTTGGCTCATCTGCTCAATCAAAACCTCATATCGTTCTGCTGCATGCTCTTCCACGTCTGCCAAAACAGCATCCAGTTTTCCACTCAGCAGCAGGCTCTGATAATAGGCTGGTTTTCGTAGTTTCAGGTACGCCTTGTGCAGCATTCCCCATCGGCCAATCGGACGAGTCCGTGGCAGTTTCAAGGCTGGCAGGTAACAATTTCCAACTAAGGAATATTCCATCCCTGTCCGGGCATCGTAGATTTTCTCTTTCATTGCTTTGTTCTCCTTTTTTCGTTAGAACGAAAATTCCGTGCAAGTGATTTTCTCGCGGTCCACTTCAATTTTCTTTACATACTGCTGTAGATTGTCTGCCGTCAAAAGCACCTCTGTGTTGTCTGCGATTTGCTTTTTCTGCCGCAGTTCTTCTTGAACAACTACCAGTTCTTTCTCGTTTTCAGCTTTTGTCTGTCTGAATGCCTCAATTTCATTCTCTGCATCCTGCTTCAATTCCAAGAACTTTTCTTTTGAAATTTTTCCAAGGACATACTGCTCGTAGCCGCTGCGCTTCTGTGATTCCAGTCGAACGATATTGCCTGACGCCTGTTCAATTTCACGTTTTGTAGCTATTTCTTTTGATTGGAGTTTGCTTTTTCCAGAGCTTTTTCCGTACCAGCTTCTGCAAATCACGGTGTTCTTCCATCCGCTGGTGCAACTCCTTGTTAATGCCATTCCAGAGGTCTTTCTCTGAAATTGAAACATGGCAAGATGCACAGTAAAAATACAGCGAACCATCGCTTTGCCAATGACAAAACAGCTTTTCTCCGCACTCTTTGCAAAATATCCGGCCTTTGAAAATCTTCGTATTACTTTCTCTGCGCTGTCTGCACCACTTTTTCCGTTCCTCCCTGACCGCTTGCTCGGCTTCCCGCAATGCAGAAACTTCATCAAACAATTCCCAACTGATGATTGCCGGATGGCTGTCCGGCACCATCCGCCAGCTTTCCCGTGGATTCCGCCCGATTTTCCGATACGTTTCATCATAAGCGATGCGGTTATAGACCATTGTTCCTGTGTAGATTGGATTTTCCAGCACCTTTGTCACGAAAACGGTCTGCCATGCTGGGTCCTTTACCCGCAAGGTGTTTTTCAGGTATCCCAGCTGACAGCGGCGTGTAAAAGGTGTCGGGATTTCCTGTGCAGATAGCTTCTTTGCAATCTCGTACTCTTTCATGCCGGATTTCTTCCAGAGAAAAATCCGAACTACCACATCGCTGACTTCCTCATCCAGAATCAAATGATTCTTCTGATTTTTTGTAACCAAATGGAACAGGGGTATAGATTTCTCCCCGTGCTTCCTTGGAACGAAAGCACGACTGAATCTTCTGGGACAGGTCTTTCGAGTACATTTCGTTGATCATGCTCTTGATCGGCACCAGCATCCCGTCCCGGCTCTGTCTGTTCAGGCTGTCATAATTATCATTGATGGCGATAAATCTTACGCCAAACAGTGGAAACACTTGTTCCAGATACTGACCTGTTTCCACGAAATTGCGGCCCAATCGCGAGAAGTCCTTTACCACGATGCAGTTGATTTTCCGCTCCTGCAACGCTTTCAGCAGCCGTTCAAATTCCGGGCGGTCAAAATTTGTTCCCGTGCAGCGTTTGTCCGCAAACACATCCTGCAGCATTAGGTCATCCCGATGGTTGATGTACTCCTTGATATAGGAAATTTGCACTTCCAGTGATTCCGTATCCCGAAGCACATCATCAAAATCGGACAGTCGTGCGTAAATTGCGGTTTTCCAGATACGGTGCGGTGCGTTCTCCGCTTCCCGCTGCGCCGCACTTACCTTCTTGCTTACTCTTGCCATAAGTCACAGCCTCCTTTTAAGCAGACACTTCACGCTGCCCCATCTGCTTTTGATGCAGTTCTTCCAGCAGGTCCGCAATTTCATCGTGGAATCGGAACGTAATTTCTCGATTGCCCTCATAGACTTCGATTTTCTCAATCAATTCGACAATCATCGGGCGGGTGATTTCTTCCAATTTTCGATACTTACGGTACACATCCAGAAACGGATAAGCGTTTGGAGCAGTCTGCAGATTTTTCTGTTCCGTTTCCAGTTCTGTGATTTTACGGTCATACTCTTCGATTCGCTTGCTGTACAGTTCGTTGTAGTTCAGGAAATCCTCCCGTGTGAGGATTTCGTCTGCATAATCCCCGTACAGTTTTTCCTTAATGCCCTGGGTATGGGCCTTTTCTGCTGTCAGCTGCCGAATCTGCCGTTCGATGCGCCGCACACGATATGGTTCCTGCTGGGCCTGCCGGATGCTTTCTACAAACTCGGCTTCCTCCATCACGATCTGGATCTGCATCTGGAGCGCATTCCGCACAATGTTATAGAGCTTTTCATCCCGTAGGTTATGGCTTGTGCAGCTGCCCTTGTTCTGCTTGCTGCCGGAGCACTGATAATAGATATACCGCTTTCCCTTATAGCTGGCCGACCTGCGCACCAGCCGGCTGCCGCAGTCCCCACAGTAAAGAAATCCTGCAAACAGGGCCACCGTTTCGGCATCGTTCGGCCTGCGGGTCTCGGTTTCCAGAATCCGCTGCACCAGTTCAAACTGCTCCGCCGGAACGATTGCTTCATGGGTGTTGTCCACGACCGTCCAGTCCCGCATCGGCACGTTCATTTTCTTTTTGGAGCGATAATCCAGTCGTCGTGTCTTTCCCTGCACCAGCTTTCCGATATAGACATCGTTGTGCAGAATGCGGTCCACTGCCTTGGCAGACCACGGCGGCTCATCGCTCTTGCGGAAATGCAGGCTCAGCTTTGCACCGCTCTGCAGCTTTCGCGCAGCGGGGACGGTACCTTTCCTGCATTCAAACGGTCTGCGATGCCCTGATTGCTCATACCGCTGATCTTCCAGCGAAAAATACTTTGTACATTTTCTGCTGCCAGTTCGTCTACGATCAGCTTGCTATGATTGCTGGGGTCCTTCTGGTATCCATAGGTTGCAAAACTTCCCACAAAATCACCGCGTTTCCGCTTGACCGCAAGCTGGCTCTTGATCTTGACGGAAATATCCCGGCAGTAGGCATCGTTGAGCAGATTCCGCATCGGGACCATGATGGAATCGCTGGTCTTCCACGCAGATTGGCTGTCATAATTATCCGTCACTGCAATCAGCCGGACCCGCATGACCGGGAAAATACGTTCCAGATAACGCCCCACTTCAATGTAATTTCGTCCAAAGCGGGACAGGTCTTTCACCAGAACACAGTTGATGATTCCTTGTTCCAGTTCCCGAAACAGCCTTTGGAACGCAGGTCGTTCAAAGTTTGAGCCGGAGTAGCCATCGTCCACAAACTCATCCACGATGCACAGTTCCGGGTGGTCTATGGCATAGGCTTCCAGTAGTGTGCGCTGGTTTGCAATACTATCGCTCTCTGTCTTATCGCCATCCTCACGAGACAAGCGCAAGTACAAGGCTGTACGGTATCGGGTTGTATTTTGCTGTGTTCTCTTCTGCAAATTCATATCCGGGTATAACAAAAGCCTTCCACCTCCTTAACGAATCGGCAATACTGTTCGTCAGAGAAGCGAAAGGCTCCACATTTTTCTATGTAGAACAAGCCTGCCGAGCAATCTTTGCTCAGCTGGCACATTCCTATTTTCTTACCCGTAAACAGCTTACCAGAATCCTCATCCTTTGTCCATTGTTTTATCGCATTAAAGTGTGAAATTTTCTGTGTGTTTTTTCAGCAGCTTGCCGAAAGTTTCTCTGCCTTTTCAGCTGGCAAACTGAAAGCATCTGCCAACGCGCTCAGACAGTGTGCTGCTCCCTATCGGTGCAAAATTCAGCTTCACAATGATTCCGTTGTCCAGATAACAATAAGGATTTCGGACCTTATCCAGCAGATTTTTCAGCCTTTCCTCCTGCGGCAATCCGTGTTCCACTGCATCCTGCGGCAGTTCCTGCAGTTCATGCTGTTCTATCGTGCGGATGTCTCGGTTCTTCATCTGGCGGATCTGCGCCAGCCAATTCATTGTGCCGTTTTCTTTCAATTACGTTCCTCCCATTCAGGCCAGAAGTGTTTTCAGTAAGTTCAATTTTGCCTGTCCTATGTCCTTTCTCATACTGGGACCTGTGCAGGCAATCGGTGTACACAGTTCCAGCAGACGGTCATAAATACGGGCGTGTGCGGTATCCTGCGGGTTCTTCAACTCCGTCAGGGTCAGGTTCGTGGTAACGATCAGCGGTTTCCGGCTGCGGTAGCGGCTGTCGATGATGTTATAAATTTGCTCCAATGCATATTCCGTGCCGCGCTCCATGCCGAAATCATCAATGACAAGCAACGGATAGCCGCAGAGCCTGTCCACGACTTCATTTCGCCCGGAAAAGGCGTTATTCAGTTCATTCATGATTCGGGCAAAATTCGTCATGCAGACGGCCACTTCCTGTTCCATCAGGGCATTGGCAATGCAACCCGCCATAAAACTCTTGCCTGTACCAACACCGCCCCAGAGCAGCAGCCCCACATTTCTTTTCCTGCATTTCCGGCCAGTGGGCCACATACCGCTGTGCCAGCTGCATCTGTGGATTTTGCCCATGATCGTTTGCAAATGTCCAGTACTGCATCGCCCAGTCGGTAAAGCCCTGCAGCTTCAGCCGCTGCACTTTCTCGTAATGCAGCCTTGCACGTTCTTCTTTCTCTTGCTTTTTCCCTTGTAGCCTGCCTGCACCGGCATTCAGCCGGATGGCGGTCACGCCCAAACAGTTTTTTGCCATTCGGAAAGAACGCTTCCTTGGGAGTTTTGCAGCTGCCGCAGTACAGCAGCCCATCTTCTGCAACATAGTCCTGCGGTTCCACAGAGATCGTCATAAGCCTGTCCATCGCTGTCTGGATCGTTTCCGTCATAAGCTTTCCTCCTTGTTGTAGGTATAGTCCGGGATGCCTGTTCCCGGTTTCTGTTGCTTTTTTTTTCGTGCTGACCAACTGCGCAGGGTCGCCGCATGGTCTGCGTACTTCTTGCCTGTAGACTGCATATAGATTGAAAGGTCATCAATCAGGGAATCCAACTCTGCAATTTCCATTTTCAGTTCTGAATAATCTTCCAGATAGACATTCCGATAACGCCCATATGCTTCTTTGGTTCTACTCAGTTGGTTCAATCTTAGGTTGTTCTTATTTATTTGGTTAGGTGTGCAGTTTTGCGCAATCGTATTGCTCACCTTTGAGCAATCAGGCTGCTCATTTTTGACCATCTCGACTGTGCATTTCTGCGCAGTAGATGGGAAGCTTAGGAACACCTGGTTTGGCTTGGAAAAGCCATTGGACCGTCGTTCGATCAGCCGTGCGGCTTCCAGTTCCCGCAGAGCACGGGTGACACTGGAAATGCTGCTCTGAAGATCTTCCGCCAGCCCTGCCAACGGATAGAGCACATATGCCCGGCCCTGCACATCCACCCAGCCGTTCTTCTGCGAAAGGGTCATGCGGTCCAGCAGCAAAACATACGTCAATAATGAATCTGTTCATTGGTTTTGTACAGTTCATCCTCCGCCTGTGACAGCCGTTCATACGCTGCCTGCGCGTTGGCCTGTGCTGTCTTACACAGATCGTTCAGTTCCGTCAGGTCGTTGATGTTGTTTTCCTGCACCCATACCAGCGTTTCGGCCATTTTCTGCAAATTGCTGATTTTGACCTTTAGTGCATAGGCCAGATTTTCCTGTGCCTTGACATTCTCCTGCAGGTCCACAACAAGCCGCAGTCTGGTTCTGGTCGTAAAGATCAGTATGGGGTCTTCCTTGTACCGCAGATTCTTCTCGGCGTTCTGAACAAAGAATCCTTCCAGACATTCTCTTTTGCAGCTTTCTCCCAGAGAACGCTCCGATATGAACTTGTTCCGTTCCGGCGGCAGATAGCTATAACGCCCACGTTGGGTTTTGACAAAAATGTTGTATTCATCCTGCAGGATGTCTTGAAAATCTTCATACGAGATTGCTTTCTCACGAGCAGCGGCAACGGCATCCCGGATAAGCTGCTTCTGTGTTTGAAACTTTGTCGGATTGGGCGTAAATGATTTCAAGTAATCCATTCTGTGCATTTGCATATAATCCTGTCATATTCTTCATCATCGAATTGCTATACCCATATCCAAACCAGAATCTACTTCTAATGATATTCAGTAAATAATCATTATATATTTCCAAACGCCCAGTCACGGTGTAAGATCTGTTGAAGTATCCAAATACGATATTATTTACAAATTCATTTTTAAGAATTTGTCCCATCACCAAAACAACCAGTGCAGACATAATTAGTGCTGTTACCGCAAATCTTTCATTTAACAGCAACATTCTGATTTTTTGAAATGGAACTATTGTTGCTATAAACAGCACTGACAAAGTTACCGTAGCCGTAGCACAACCTATGTATAAGGTAAGTGCAATTGAACTTATAAACAAAGCAATATAGCAAATTTTATTTTTCCATAAAATCATCTCATGTGTTGCACCATATAAAGCAACAAAAAATATAAATAAATATGAAGATGTGAATTTATTTTCAAAGATGTATGCAGCCTGATTGCTGTTATTCACTGTACCGACCAATAATATTGAAACAATTGTCAATATACAATATAGTCTAACGATATTATATAAGCATTTTATTGTCTCTTTAAATCGATCCTTTTGCTTGCAAAGTCCAATAAACGAATAAATATCATAAAATGTAACGGCATAGAGAAGTGCGTCCAAAAAGTCTTTATCCTGATATCCACCTTTAAGATATGCCATAACCGCTGAAAGCAAAACACAGCCAGAAAATAACCACGACAAATTTACAATTCTTTCTTTTTTTTTTCTCTTGAAATTGTAAACAAAAAAAAACGCTTATGAGAATAATAATTTTACTTGTCTGCCTTAGTCCTGCAGGCAAAAAATATGGTTTAATAATTGCAAATACCAACAAATATGTCAACAAGTTATATACATTGATTTTATATGTAATCTTCATCCTCTTATCCTTGCGTCTTCATTATATTAATCCTATAGTACAATCTTAAACTAAATGCAAACAGAATGGCTTTTGCTCTGTCCTTTTTAAAGCAAACCTTACGCAATGGATAAAACCGATCAATCTCCATATTCGTTTGATACAATCTTCCTTCTGTCATACCTTTCATATAAAGCATCGCAATGTGATTATCCATGTATTTTTTTAATTCTGGATTCTTAATTCCATTTGCTAATATATCTAATTTCTTACAAATACAGAGCATATCTTGCCCATGTTTTGTTTTGTTTCCTGATCTTGTAATAGATCCATTTCTTCTTAAATAATGGTAAAACACATAATCTGATGTATATACTTTGTTTGCTCTCAATATAACTTGTGGCGTCCAAAGCTCGTCTTCATGTAATAGACCAGACTCAAAATATAGATTATTTCTTACGATAAACTCTCTGTTATAAATACCAAAGCAAGCTGCTGCGTACAAATTTCTTTGTTTCAATTCTGCAATTGCAAATTCCTCACCCGTATAAATTTTGTCTTTTTTGCGAAACATATCCATATTTTATATATTTTTCATTCGTGCTTTCATATTCTTCACTATAGCCAAAATATACAATATCTGGTTCATTCTCTTTCTTAACAATTTCCTGTATTTTAAAAAATACAGCCATCTTCTACATAATCATCAGAATCGAGAAACATAATATATTGTCCTCTTGATTCCCTAATTCCAACATTTCTCGAATCAGACAAACCAGTATTTTTCTCTTTCGAAATTACTTTTACATTATTATATTTTTCATATTTTTTTGCAATACACAGCGAACGATCCGTTGACTTATCATCAACAACAACAATCTCCATATCCGAATAACACTGCTCTATCAGACTTTGCAAACATTTTTCAAGATATTTTTCAACATTATATACTGGAACTACAACTGAAATAAACATTTTTCTCCTCTATCTTTACTATACTACTTTTGTCATGTTCGGTTATTATTAATTACTCCACATGCAAAATATACTTTTTACAACAATTTTTAGAGGTATCAAATAATATTTGATTTTCCTAATTATCGCATTTCCGGTATACCAACTGGCCGCATAATGGTGAATTGAATATGTGTTTTCCGTAATCGTAAGTTTATTTGTTCCCATTTTAAGCGGGCAAAAATAATCCGTCGGATAAACAGTTACATCTTGTATTTTTTGTGTTATATTCTCACCTCTTAGGCCTTGATCCTTCAACAATTTTGTCGTTACTTTAACACAAATCGGCGGTTTAAATGTTCCGTCCTCTTGGACAAAACTCTGTTCTTCATAGGGTTTCATGTTTTCACGTAAGAACGGATGCATTGGTTCAGCACCAAATCCAAGACCTGTGGCAACCGTTCCAACTTGTTCCATTCCCATATAGCAGCTGTTTTGCAGCAAATCATCCAGACTATATCAATTCAACGTCTGCATCAAGATAAATACCACCGTGTTCGTATATAATATCTAATCTGGCGTAATCTGTGAGAAAAGCCCATTTTTTATTCTGATAAGCCAGTTCTACATAAGCGTTTTTATGTACGTCATAGTTAGACTCGTCCCAACGAATCAATTCGTAATCCGGACAATATTTTTTCCAGCTTTCGATATAGCGTTTTATATCTTCTGGTAATGGATTTCCTCCAAACCAGCAATAGTGAATTTTCTTCGGAATCATTTTTCTCCTCCATCATCTTTTCCACTATTTTTTCAAGTTCTTCATTGAACCTGGCATTATTACTACTCATACCATGTCTCATGCCGGCTACAATCTGATCATAATTTGTTATGATGTCTCCCAGTGTATTAATGTCCTCCACTGGAATGATTGTTCCCTTTCTCTGAGCCACATTCCTTGCAAACTCAACCTGATGGTCATTTACATGCTCATTGAACTGATGCTGACGTGGCACAACAATGGGAGTCTTACCAATCTGCAGCGGCATAATGAAACTGGCCGGGCCCCTGATGTCAAGATAGGGACAACAAATTTTGCAAAAAAAAAAATAAGCCACAGAGGACTTTTTAATGGTTTTGAACCATTTAGAAGTCCCCTGTGACATTGAGATGTGATTTCCCATGTCTCTTGATACCCCTCCCTTGCCGTGCTATACTATTATCAAATCAAATATTGAGGGAGTGCATTGTCATGAGCAAAAAGCTTGTTGCCTATTTTTCTGCCAGCGGCATTACCGCAAAAGTTGCCGAAGATTTAGCAGATGCCATCGGTGCAGACATTTTTGAAATCCGTCCCGAAGTCCCTTACACAAAAGCCGATCTGAACTGGATGGATAAGAAATCCCGTAGCACTATTGAAATGAGCAGTCCCGATTCCCGCCCTGCCATCGCCGCCAAACGTGATAACATTGATGAGTATGACACCATCTTTGTCGGATTCCCTATCTGGTGGTATATTGCTCCGACGATCATCAATACATTTCTGGAAAGCTATGATTGGAAGGGTAAAACAATCATCCCCTTTGCCACATCTGGCGGCAGCGACATGGGCAAGACCAATGAAAAGCTTGCTCCTAGCTGCCCCGGTGCAAAACTGCTGCATGGCAAGGTGTTCAATTCCTATTCCAGCAAAGCCGACTTGTCCGCATGGGTAGAAACCCTCAGCCTCTAATAGACACATTCCTGCGGAATGAAATACCCGCCTGGTCGAGAAGATTTTCTGAATCCTCTCACCCAGACGGGTATTCTTTTTCTTATGCCACTTCTTCCATCCAATTATGCGCCATACTTTTCCAACGCTCTCCGAATCACATCCTCACAGTTGAACTCTATTTTCATCGTTTGGTCGTCATACAGATAAACCATGCTGACAAAAGCATCCACACACTCTTTTGTCAGCCCACCGATGTACGTTTTCTCGTTGGCCTGCTTTGTTAGAGCGCGGATTTCTTCATCCAATCATCGGCACACGCCTGTTCTTCCTTTTCTGTCCGTATGCTATCCTGCAATGCAGCCAGTTTTTCCGAAAGGACCTTTTTCTTTTCTATGTACGCATCTCGCAGCAGCACACCGTCCGCATACAATTCATATAGTTTGATTTGCTCTACCCGAATGGCTTCTGCTTGCTTTTCCAAGTCCTCAATGTCCACGCAGCGCACCGTGATAGACTGCTTTTCCTGCATTCCCTGATTTACCACATCCAGCGCATAGAATACTGTTTTTATCGCACGAGCCACTTTTGCGTTCACCGAATATTCTCTGTAATAGCCGCCGTAGCATTTAGAGAACTTTCCGACTGACCGTTTATAGCCGCAATAGAAAACCATTTCCCCATATTGCCTTTCGTGGCGAAGCTGCCGATTACAGTTTCCGCAGCAGATTTTTCCTTTTAACGCAAAATCATCACCCACCTTATACTGAATTGGAGTCACGTTACGGATTGCTTTCTGTGCCTGATAGTATTCATCTTTTGTCACGATGGCCTCATGTGCATTTTCTGTAATGATCCACTTGTCCTCCGGGAGTGTCCGAATAGATGTAGTGTTTACAGCAATGGTCTTTCTTCTCCCCATAACCCGCGCGCCCGTCTATTCATACCGTCTAAGGATTCTCCATACGATTGCCGCATTCCACAGCATTTCACTGTCCGGGGCAATAATGGGATTACTGCCCATCAGCAGATTCTTTTTTCGTTTCGCATACAATCCCGGCGTAGGAAGATTTAATTCGTTCATGCCGTAGGCGATCTGCGTTGTATTGCGGCCGGACAATGCTAATTCAAATACTTTTTTCACGCAGGGTGCTGCCTCCGGGTCAATCTCCCACCGCTGCCCACCTTTCTTGTTCCACACATATCCAAAAGGAACATTCGTGCAGGTGGCTTTCCCGTTCTTCCAGTTCGTTTCCAGAGCAGCCCGAATCTTTTTTTCGCAATATCCCGGCTATACATATTATTCACCAGATTGCTGACCGCCACTTCGATTCCCGGTGTTCCGTTGTTCAGTTTCATGCTGTCAAAGGAATTATTCACAGCAATAAACCGAACTCCCATCAACGGAAAAATCTGTTCAATGTAATCGCCAACACCGATATAGTCACGACCAAGGCGGGATAAATCCTTTACCATGATGACTTTTATATCGCCCTGCTTCAAATCCACGATCATTTTCTGAAAAGCCGGACGATTAAAATTTGTTCCAGTATAGCCATCATCTACATATTCTACAATCTCGCCAAACAAATCTTCCTGCTTCCCAATGTAATCGTGGAGCAGCATCCGTTGGTTCTCAATGCTGTTACTTTCATCCTTGCTGCCCTTTTTCAAATCTCCGTCTGCCAATGATAAGCGGAGATAGATTGCAATTTTATCATTCATTCTGAACCTCCGACATGATTGCAAGCACTTCCTGATAGGGGTCGCTGCACTTAAATTCGACCTCCACAGAATTGTCCATTCCCACATAAATTCTCTTGATAAGTTCATGCACCAGTTCTTCATCAAATTCATTTTGATTCAGAATCCCGCGCATCCGCTCCATCTGCGCATCGCAGATTTTGATTCTCTTTTCCAGTTCCAATGCGCGCTGACGCTGCTTTTGCAGTTCATGTTCCAACCGCTGCTTTTCTGCTATGTAGTGTTCCTTTAGCTGACTGTATTCATCTTCGTCCAGAATTTCAGCTTTATAGTCCTCATATAAGCGCAACCGCCGTTCTTCGGCTTCCTGAATCGAAACAGGATAGAGTTTTCTTTCAGCTTGATGGAACGGGCAGAATCCAGATTGCTGCCGCGCATCATGTCTTTTACCAGCTTTTCTTCTTCACACATGGTAGACACCAGATGATGAATCTGATCCATCGCCACCATCATCAGCATTTTCTCCGGCACCGCATGATAGGCACAGGGAGTCGTGTTCTTCTTTCTTTTACAAATGAACACTCCATAGTGCGTTTCTTTCACCGTACCATGCACTCGCCGTTCAAACGTCATGTTGCGTCTGCAGCAGCCACAGTAAACCATTCCCGATAGATGGTTATAACACTTCTCTCTGGTTGCTTTGGAACGAGCCATCGCCCTTTCCCGTCTTTCCTTATTCTGCTCCCGCCGTGCCTGCACTTTTTCAAAATCCGATTTCAGAATGATTGCTTCATGAGCGTTTTCAACAATATGCCATTCCTGCTTTTCAACTGGATGGAGGCCAATCCCTTTGTATGATGCAGTTTGCGTTTTCCCAGATACCAGTTCTCCAATATAGGCACTGCTGTTTAAAATACGAAGAACCGTACTGGGGTGCCATTTATTATAGGTAGGGTCATCTCCCTCATGTAATTTGCGATTCAGCCGTTCGTTCGGCCTTGCTACTTCTAAAAATTCCAACCTGCGGGCAATTTCGTTTGTACTCACTCCTGCAAGATACCATTGATAGATCAGCTTGACCCACTTCGCATCCTCAGTCGCTTCAAACTTATTTCCCTGTTGGTTCAACTGATAGCCATACGGTGTACACCACGATGTAGGGATTCCCTTTTCGCGGCGCATCTGGTAACTAAGGCTGATTTTCTTTGAAATGTCCTTCGCGTACAAGCTGTTTACCATGTTCTTGATGGGAACCGCAAGACTATCCACATCCGACTGCCGGATGTTATCAAAATCATCGTTGATGGCGATAAAGCGAACATGGAGCATTGGGAAAATAGTTTCCAGATAGCTTCCCGTTTCGATATAGTCACGACCAAATCGAGATAAGTCCTTCACTACGATGCACTGAATTTTGCCTGTCCGTACATCCTGCATCATTCGCTCAAATTCTGGTCGGTCAAAACGTGTTCCTGTAAAACCGTTGTCTGCATAGGTATCGGTCAGCGTCAGTTCCGGGTTCTCCCTGATATAATTATGAATTTGCAAAATCTGTGTGTGCAGGGAATCTTCTGTTTCATCATCCGCTTAAAATCCGGGCGTTCAAAATGTGCCGCTGTAACCATCGTCCACATACTCATCGAACTTGTGCAATTCCGGGTGCTTCCCCATGTAATCGTTCAGCAACGCTCTCTGATTTTTTATGCTGTTGCTCTCCTGCTGGTCGCCATCCGAACGCGACAAACGAAGATATGTGGCGCAGTTGTATTTTTCATTTCCCTGAAAAAAACATAAAAAACCGATAACCTCCTAATCTATTTGTCGTTCAGACAATAAACCAAGAAATTATCGGCTTTATCAGCATATTCTGTTTTGACCCAAAGCCATTATCTCATATTTCATGGTTTATGTCAACGCTTTAATGTGCTAAAGTGTAAATTTTCTTCTGCTTTCTTTTTTTTCATTTCCGGTGTGTCCTTGCGCATTTTTTCAGCGTGTCCTCCAATCGATTCTCTCCGGCAAAACTGATCTTTACGACCATTCCCCGGTCAAGATAGCAGTAAGGGTTCTTGATCTGTGAAACAAAATCAACCATCCGTTCTCGCTGCGACAGGTCTTTCTTGATTTCCACATCGTTGATGTCCACCAGTTCTTCACGGTTCACATCCCGAAGTTCCATCGCTGCCAATTTCTTCAAATCCTCAAGTGTATGCGTCATTTTCTGGTACATCAAATACCTCCCTTCACCTATAGCATTCTAAAAGGGGTGTTTGGCAACCAAATTTTGAAATTTCACAAAAATATTTTTTCAAGTGGTTGCCAAAAGGTGCTTCCAGAATGTTATAGGTATAAGGTCAATTCTCGATTTTCCAGGTCGTGGGGCTTTTTTTTCTCTCTTAGCGCAAGATTCGCCCATAGCCGCTCAAAACTCACTTTCGTGGTTTTTCCCGGCTGGCAATCTTGATGGGGATTCCGTTCCCCATTCCCACGGTACGCACAAAATCTTGGATTTTGGCTATCTGGCTCCACATGAATGTGTTCGCAGCCGAACGCCTACAGCTTATCGGGAGTTGCTCCGCAACTATAAAGTGCAGGAGGATTATGCTATGGCTCGACCAAAGAAAAACGAATCGCTTCATAGGGGGAAACGAGTTTACATCCGTTTCACAGAATTGGAATATGAGCTGGTAGCCGGATACGCTAAAGACGCCGGATACCCGATTGGTACTTTTGTACGCAAACAAGCTCTCCGCGAAAAGCTGGAAGTCAATTATAATATCGTTGCCGATCTGGGAGAGATTCAGAATTTGACGGTGCAGGCCGCAGGCATCGGGAACAATCTCAACCAGATTGCCCGCTTTTTTCACGGCGGCGGTCTGGCTTCGCGCGGAATGTTGGAAGAACTAAAAAGGTGCATTGCGGAAATCCGTGAACTGCGGCAGGAAATCGTTCAGCTTGGAGGTGTATATCGTGGCAATTCTAAAACACATCGCAAGTAAAAATGCCAATTACGGGAGTGCCATCGACTATTTGAAATAGCAGCATGATGAGTTTCATCTGGTTCCCGTTCTGGATGAAAACGGGAATATGCTGCTTCGGGAAGAATTTTATCTTGACGGTTTAAACTGCAATCCCGAAACCTTCGACCTTGAATGTGAACTGTTAAACCAGCAGCACCATAAGAACAACACCTATGATGAAATCAAAAGCCACCACTACATTATCAGCCATGACCCCAGAGATAACGCCGACCATGATTTAACAGGAGAACGTGCACAGGCCATCGGGCTGGAATACGCAAAGGCTAATTTTCCGGGGCATCAGGCTTTGGTCTGCACCCATACAGATGGCAATAACGGCACAGGCAACATCCATACCCACATCATAATCAACAGCCTTCGCAAATTCGATATAGAGCCTCAGACCTACACCGAACGGCCAATCGACTGCAAGGCTGGATACAAGCACCACCTTACCAAAGACTATCTGAGGCACCTGCAAAAATCCTTGATGGATATTTGCCAGCGCGAAGGGCTACATCAGGTCGATCTGCTCTCCCCTGCTGCGGATAAAATCACACAACAAGAGTACCATGCGCAGCTGCGTGGGCAACTGAATCTGGACATCGCAAACATGGAACTCCTGGGCGATGGCATTACACCCATGCACACCACCTTTGAAACCGATAAAGAAAAAATCCGCAATGCCATTTCTGACATTGCGGAACGTGCCACATCTTTTGAGGAGTTTCAGCGATTATTAAAAGCAGAATACGGAATTTTGGTAAAAGACCATCGCGGACGATTCAGCTATCTTCCTGCTGACCGACAGAAATTTATTTCTGCCCGCGCCCTCGGTTCTAATTATGACCGCGACAGGCTTCTCCGCATTTTTGCAGAAAATGCGCGGAACAAAGAACGGAACAATCCTCATTGGGCAGCAGATGATCCTATGGCTATTTTGTTCATTAAGTCCGATCTGCGCCTTGTGGTTGACTTGCAGACCTGCGTAAAAGCACAGCAGAGCCGCGCCTATGCGCAGAAAGTCAAGATTTCCAATTTGCAGCAGATGGCACGAACAGTCGCTTATGTGCAGGAACATGGAACGATTCTTACGAAAAACTCTCCGATACCACTGACGCCATTCAATCTAAAATGGCAAAAGCCCGAAGTGATGCCAAATTCACCGAAGCAAAATTGAAAAAAAGTCAATGAGCAGATTCGTTATTTAGGCCAGTATCTTTCTACAAAATCAGTCTATGGTGATTTCTTGAAATCCGGCAATAAGAAATCTTTCCGTCAGGCTCATGCAGAGGATATTGCCAAATATGAAGAAGCCCTCCGTATCCTAAAGCAGCACTCCCCAGATGGAAGGTTCCCGACCATGAAAGACCTCCGGGCTGAAAAGGAGCAGCTTACCATTCAGAAAGATGCCCAGTATGACACCTACCACTATTTCAAAGATTACCACAGGGAACTCCAGACTGTATGTGCCAATGTAGATAACATTCTGGGAACAGAACGAGAAGCACGGCGCGAACAGCAGCAATCCCGAAAGAACGAACACTCTCTATAAAACAAAAAGCCAGCCCTGGTCTTTCCTGCGAAAGACTAGGGCTGACCCTTTTCTACCATATTACTCTTAGAACAGGATTTGAACTGTCGCATCCTGAATCAAATCAATGAACTGCTCTTTCGTTATAACTTCTTTGCGGCAAATAATCGACTTATCCGCTTGCTGCCGTGTATAAGTCAATTTTCTATCATCGTGGCGAAGCTGCCGCACCTCATCCAAAGTCAGGGCTCCCTCACGATACATCTGGCACAAAATAAAGTCATTTGACTTAAAGGCCACCGAAATCGGAGAATCCAGTGCAGGAGTAAATTCAGAATTTCCCGTTAAGATACGCTCTGCATTCGTTTGGAACTCATGCGCATCCGTATCCTGCGTATAAATTGTCAGACTGTCCACTTCATCGTGATACCACGCGAATATTTCAGCAAGGATCGTCAACGAGATTTCTCCCGCATTCTTTTTAAGAGCGCGGCCCGTTGACAGCGTTCTTCCATGGATCGGCCATTCATCGTACAGCCGGTTCATCCATTCTTCTGCGGAAGGCAAATCAATCAGATCTTCGGTTTTTACTTTCCTACGAAGAAAGCGCATCAACTCTGACACACGCGACACCGCAGCTTCAACGATGTAGTACAGGTTCACATCTTCATCATTGACAAAAGTACCATACTTTGTTTCATCAATCCAACGAATAGGATACCCTTGTGCTTGAAGCTGCTCAACATAGGTGCTTCTGTATGTAGAATCTTCAATTTCTTCCATTACCCACTTTGGTATCAGAATCAAATCGTATACGCTGAGGATTCCATCAGACGGATAACTTTTCTGGCTCAACTCGTGCATAAATGCCAGTGATGAGTTATCCATAAGTGCTATCTTGGTTTCCCCACCATATTCTTTATACTCTGGTATATTAAGCATCGGCCTCTCCCGTCAGCATTTTAAATTCGCTTAAAACCGTTTTTAGAAATGCTTCATTGTCTTTATGGTATTCCACTTCCGGCTCATTGCGAATCGTCTTATTGATCTCTTGCAACGGACTTACATTTACTACATACGAAGGCCGTACAAGGGAATCATCTAATCCCAAATCGCGGAATCTCTGTGCAATATCTTCAACCTGCACATCAAAGTTTTCCTTAACTTCTTCCGCAATAGCCGTATTCCCATTCTTTACTGCACTTTCATACAGAGAGATCAGCACCGCCTTATAGGGAGCTTGGAAAGCGTTCATACACTGAAACGCTTTTGCTTGGAACTCCATATCCTTTAAGCCCTCAAAATACGGCATAAGGTTTCCCAGAAGCATAAGCGCAGCAAAGTATTCTGCTTTTCGTTCTTCCATCAGGATTTCGGATTCAATCAAATGGTCAAAAGAGACTTCATCAAACAATAGATGATAAATCTCATGCCACGCAGTAAAATACTGATTTGCTCTCGGAAGTGCCGTATTTATCAAGGGGATTCGTTTTCCATCCCGAACAAAAATTGCTCCGCTTAAATAATGATTATCAATCGGCAGCTATCAAACCATACGGTCTTAAAATCTGTAACGCCAACTGTATCGGAGAATTTATCTGCATCGGATTGTATTTTGACCAGATAAGCGAAGCACTCTGCTTCATCTGTTCCTCAATGACTTCGTTCCTTTTGATAACTTCATCTAAGTTGTCTGCTGTAATTCGCTCACTCATAGACTTCCGCCTTTAATAATAAACACTGCAAAGGTTTAGAATATCCTGCAACAGATCGTACTCCATCTTTACCTTATCATTTATCTGATAATCACTCGGCGCATTCTGCGAGTACACGGCATCTACATCTACACTTTGCACTCTCGGTGAAAATCCCATCAAAGTATCCGGGTCAATGCTCAAACTGGTAAGAATCTTGTTCAAGTGCTTATCGAGAGTGCTTTTGCGATCTATCTCGCCATTCAAAATCTTATCTAAAGTAGGGCGAGAAATCTCTGTTTTCTTGCAGAATGATACTTTTGAGAATCCATTGCTGCGAATATAGTCTTAATTTTGTCCCTGTCAGTTTTCTCATTTCAAAAAGTTCATCAAAACGCATTTTTCATCTCTCCCTTCTGCTATTATTATATACCATCAGCTTCGGGGAATCAATCGCAATGTAAAAAGTTTTTTACATTTTTGATTCTAGCGCAAAAAAGATGGCCTCCTTTTTGAGGAAGCCATCTCAACGATATTACGGTATTTTAACTTTTTCGGCTTCTTTCCTGTTCCTGCTGCGGCGTATTGTCTTTTTGTCGCCGCTCAGCCTGCTTAATATGCAGCCGATCAAGCACCGACCACCTGCCGCCAATGCGCCGGGGCTTTTTGGTACATTGTTGACGCAGCCATCTATCATATTGTAGTTTTGCTCTGTGCCGGATTCTTTGGCGCGTTCCGCTGTACCGTTTTCAAAGAACTTCTGATGGTGCAGCAGCTCAGGCTTTGGGCCTTGTAAAAAAGCACGCATCTTTCTGGTAGCTTCTCCATCGAAACCTAAAGCTGTCTTTCACAAAGGCTCCACTCTCGTGAAGAATAATGCTCGGCGGTGGATTCTTCGTTTGTTCACTTCTCATCTGAACAAACCGCTGACCATCGACCTCTATTTCATCCGATACCAGCCATGTTCCTTTTTGCCCTGCCACCTGATAGCCGCCCTCATCAAGAATCAGGTATGTGCCGCTCTGGGGCTTTGGGAAAAAAGCCGTTGAATCTCACTAGCCTATCCTTATCAACATAGAAAAAAGAGGTTTTGCCTGCCGCAGTCAATCCGATGACATCACTGACCCCAAATTTTCTAATTTTGAATTTGTCCGGGTTAATGCTTTCCATCTTTTTACGAATCGCTTCCGCGCCCATTCCCCGTGAAGCCGTACCAGAGTAGCCCGTGCCATAATTGTCTGCGGTTATCATAAAGCCATGCTGAATCTGGTATTCATAGCTGCGGCAGCGATACTCACGGTTTTTCTCAGAATTGTCGATCTGGTAAATCACAAATATATCTGAACTCATTTTCCTATATCATCCTCCGGCCTATGCCATTCCAGTTCCAGCCCCTTGAACTGCTGCTCATTCAACTGCTGCATCTTCTGGATCGTCTGCTGAACCAGTACAGCCATCTCCGCATCCTCTGCCACAAGCGGCTGGGCTTCCGTCAACACCTGAATCGTATCCCTGAGCGTCGGCTGCTCAAACATCGCCATCAGCATCAATTCCAGTTCATCAAAGCGTACATTGCTCATAACTCCATTCCTTTCGTTTTTGCTTTCTTCGGCTTGTCCTGTTCCTGTGCAGACTGCTCCTGCTTTTTGGCTTTCAGACTGCGCAGGGCATCCAGAACAGACTTTTTCGTGTTGCTGCGTTCCTGCTCCTTACTCTGCTGCCGTGCCGCCATCAGTTTTTCCATATCGGAGATCGCCTGCTGCACCAGCTTATCATCCCTGAAATAGTTGATGGAATTGATGTTCTCACGCTGCACTTTGTCGTTCACGACCAGCTCATACATTCCAACAAAACCGCCATCTTCCTCGATGCAGAATCCAATGCACTTGTCGGCGTTCATCCGTTCAGCCGGAATCTTGTCGTAGGCTTCCAAGGCTTCTTCCATTGTCAGATGGTCGTGGAACTCTCCAGCAAACGTGAACTCCAAACACTCCGCAACATAAAAGCTGAGCATTTTCTTCCGGCGCAGGTCTTTCTGCGGCGAGTTTGCCGCGTCCAAAACTTTCTGCCTGTTGTTCAGCTACCGTATCAGCCTGTTCCCGCAGTTCTGCCGCGTCCATGACTTTAGTCCCTCTGCCGCATCGCAGCATAAACGCTGCCAGCAATCCTCCGTCATAGCTCCCCTCCTGCACAGACTTATCTCCGTCCGTTTCAAAAGGATAACGATCAGGAGAGCGACCAGATACGGGGCTATGAGGTGGGCGCGGTGGACTACATCACAAAGCCCTTTGTGATCGGGGCCTTGCAGCGAAAAATCAAAGCCATGTTCGCCATGCTGGAACACCACAAACCGGCCAAGGACATTTACGACGACGGGCGGCTGTTTCTGGACTTCTCGGAGCAGACGGCTTCCTTAAACGGCAAGCCCCTGACCCTATCCCCGATGGAGTACAAAATGCTGAACCTGTTCCGCAAAAATCCCCGGCAAGTGCTGACCCGTGGGCAGCTTTTGGAAAAAGCTGTGGGATATAGACGAGAAGTTTGTGGACGAACACACCCTGACAACCTCCATCAGCCGGATTCGGAGTAAGATCGAATCCGACGGCGGCGCGCCCTAATCAAAACTGTTTACGGCATGGGCTATCAATGGACGGGAGGCGAGGCAAAATGAAGTTGCAAAACCTCTCGGTAAAGCGGCTGTTTGGCCGGGTAGCAATGGGGCTTGTCCTTTCCATGTCCGGGATCACCATAGCCCTATGTTCCTGTTTAGATTGTTAGAACTAACGAGCATTTAGTGACATACTTAAATTTGTGTCTGCAAGTTGTATTTACTTGTGAAATTATCGGATTATATAACCTATGTAATTTTAATGTTGCCATTAGTGTAATTCTCATTGTGGAACTTATGATAGATGTGGTGATTGGATTGAAATTATTTCACAATCAATCTATCTAAAAGATTGTGTAGTATGATTCGGCGGACGACCATTTCCGGCTGTCCGTGAATTTTTTTTGAAATGTCCGAGCGTTGTAACATTTCACCCCGATTTTCAATGAAATTTTTTGGCCGCTGTAACATTTTCACGGACATTTGGGTTTTTACAATACCCTTATCAAATATGGAGGTG
>VOFD01002987.1_pt1:0-10000 | contig 22209 bp, 15 predicted proteins | sample 5384101 | NCBI WGS metagenome assembly VOFD01 (sample SAMN12384723, study PRJNA508395) | human gut metagenome | isolation source: healthy gut C | host: Homo sapiens
TGGGCAGTCACGGAATGTCAATCGTTGCCATCGCACTCGCTCGAAGGCGGCATGCTTTAGGGCCTGACTGACCTCCCGGGCTGATTGGCATAGCCGCCTGAAACCTGCCTTGCGGCGGGGCCCAGGCCCCTTCGTTACCATGCCTATTTTGCCTCGGCGCTCCAGCGGGAGGTCGCGTTCTTCAGACTAACGTGACCGCGAATGCCCCCCACGATACAATTTGGCTCATCCCGCGCCTCGGTACCAGTCTTTATACCCGATTATTATCCACGCGCATCCCCTCGACCAGTGAGCTGTTACGCACTCTTTGAAATGGCTGCTTCCTTTAAGCCAACATCCCTGAAGGTTCCGGGACACTTTGTTAGACTAACCAGGCAAATCTGGGCCTTTACGGCGTGTCTGGATTTTTCCTCTGACGGACCTGGGGCACCCGCCCCTTAAGCGAGGCCCGTGCACGGGCATTCTGGTGCCTCAAGTCATCAGACTTTGACATTGCATGGCGAAGTTCGCGTGTCCATTTCTGTCGCTCTACCCTGTGCAGAACGTGCCCACGCGGCACCTAAATGCCTTCGTGAGTAAATATATTCCAGGTTTGATTGGCCTTCACCCCGCTACACCTCGGCTCATCCGGAAGTTTTTCAACGCGCATTTGCCTCCTGGGCCTCCATCCCATGTTACCGACTTCACCGCCAAGTGTAGACCACCTGGTTTCTGCCCACACCGCCGAACGCCCTGTTCAGGCTCGCTCACTGCGGCCTCATGTCTTCATTTGCCAACCTGCCGGCGACGGGCAACTCTCGTAGGCTCGATTATGCAGAAGGCATCGCCGTCACGCGCAAATGCGCGTCTTGACCGCTTGCGGCGCATGGTTTCAGGCCTTTCACCGCGCGTGCTTCCCACCTTTCCCTCACGGTACGGTCCACCACATCGGTCTCAGCAGTATTACAGTCTGGACGGTCCTGGCGGATTCCAATGTAGTGCCCCGCGCTACTAGGGTACCCGCAACCTACACGGCCGCAGGGCGGGCATCCATCGTTTACCGCGCGGACTACCAGGGTATCTAATCCTGTTCGATACCCGCGCCTTCGAGCATCAGCGTCAGACCACCGCTGGCAGGCTGCCTTCGCAATCGGGGTTCCTCGTGATATCTGAGCATTTCACCGCTACACCACGAATTCCGCCTGCCTCGCGGAATCTCAAGCAAGCCAGTTCGCGCCGCACTGCCCGGGTTGAGCCGGGCCTTTCACGGCACGCTTGGCAAGCCGCCTACGCTCCCTTTAAACCCAATGATTCCGGATAACGCCCGGACCTTCCGTATTACCGCGGCTGCTGGCACGGAATTAGCCGGTCCTTATTCGCGCGGTACCCGCAAAGCCCCAACTCGTGGAGCACTTTGTCCCCGCGCAAAAGAGGTTTACAACCCATAGGGCCGTCATCCCTCACGCTACTTGGCTGGTTCAGGCTTCCGCCCATTGACCAATATTCCTCACTGCTGCCTCCCGTAGGAGTCTGGGCCGTGTCTCAGTCCCAGTGTGGGGGGCCTCCCTCTCAGGACCCCTACCGATCGTCGCCACGGTGGGCCGTCGCCCCGCCGTCTAGCTAATCGGACGCATCCCCAGCCCATGCCGCTCATTCGCTTTGGCGCCACTCTGATGCCATCACGGCGCCTCATGCGGGATTAATCCCCCTTTCGGGGGGCTGGCCCGCTGCATGGGGCAGGTTGGATACGCGTTACTCACCCGTGCGCCGGTCGCCATCGGCGGTTGCAAGCAACCGCCATGCTGCCCCTCGACTTGCATGTGTTAAGCCTGTAGCCAGCGTTCATCCTGAGCCAGGATCAAACTCTACATTGTATAATTGACTTTTTCTTGCGCCATACGCCACTAAAGGCGGATGGCTGTTCCTTCTACGGGGCCGGAATCCCGGCCCCCGGCCTTCTGTTGGCCGCGCTTGCTGCGTATTCTTCCTCTGTCTGTCTCAGCCTGTCAAAGAACTCCGTTCTCTTGCGCTCGCCGAGGTTGTTCCTCGAAAGCGGGTGCAAAGGTACGCACTTTCAGCCACAACGCAATGGATGCACGCGACTTTTTTTGCCCAGGGGCGCAGCGGACGGCACGCAATTGATTTATGTCAAGCATAATATACGAACATTATAATAATATCAAGGGCAGAGGAAGCGCAAGTGAGGGCGGAGAGGGCCGGGCATGGAGGGCTTAGGTGTAAAGGAAAGCGCACAGACACACACCTAAAGCACCGGCGGGCGCAAGCCGCTGGAATGCAGGCGGTTGCTGGCAGAGGCCGGGCAAGGCTGCGAAACTGCCCACTCAGCGAGCCGGAACGGCCTGTTTGGCAAGGCGGAACGGGCCGGAAGGCCAACCTGCACGGGGCGGCCTGCCGGTGGAACGGGATTTTGTAAAGAACGGTTATCCATAATCGGCCATCAGACTTTAGGCTGGCTTGGGTTTGCGAGGGTTGCGGCGCTTGGACGACGCACCCCTTTGCCCTGGCACGGACACATCAGGGAGAGGCGCCGGCAACAAGCATCCACAATGGTGATGCCACCGGCCATGCGGGCAATTGGCAAGCTGGGGCTGAAAAAAAGCATTGCCGGCCAAAGTAGTGTTGTGGCCGGCAATGCCTGGCTCCGCTTGCATACAAGCGGGCACACGGCATGAAAGGGTGACGTCCACCCTACATGGCATATTTCTCGATAAGCCCCTGCGCCTGGGTGTCGCCAAGTTCCTTGGCTTTTTGCAGGTTTTGCAGTCCGGCGGCCTTGTCGCCCTTCAGGCACTGGGCAAGACCGAGGAAGAGGTAGCCCTCGCCGAGGTCGGGGGCAACGCTTATGCACTGGCTCGACGTGGCGATGGCTTCGTCGAGGAGGTTGACGCGGATTTCGAGCGAAGCCTTCTCGCAGAGATACAGCGTGTTGCCCGGGTCTTTCTGCAAGGCCATGGCGTAGTCGTTGAGTGCGGCCTGGAAGATGCGGCCCTCGGTCTCGGCCCTGGCGCGTATGTAATAGAAATTGGCGTTCACCTCGGTTGGCATCAGTTTCTCGTATTCGTTGAAGTCGAGCACTGCCCGGCGGTATTGCTTCATGCCGAGCAGCGTCTGCGCGCGGGCAAGCAGATAGGGCGCAGCCGCCTTAAGATAAGGCTTGGCAAAAGTGCACACGGCACTGTCGAGCAGTGCAAGCACCGCTGCCGAGTCGCCCATCATCTCCTTGCAGCGCGCAGCGGCAAAGAACGTCTCGGCGTTGCGCAGCTCGCCGGCGAAGAGCTGGCTGTACAAGGAGTAAGCCTCTTCGTAGCGTTTTTGGGCGAAGCGTATCTGAGCCTCGAGCTGCCGGTAAACCCCAACGGGGTTGATGTCGTATGCAGCACGCGCCTCGGCGGCAGCCTTGTCGAACGTCCAGCTGTCGTAAGGTATGCTGTCCTGGTAAACAAGTTTCTGGAAGATGAGCTTCGCGTAATTGAAGTGGGCATCGTCTTTCTTCGGCCACGTCGACAGCCCGCTCCATGTCGCGGTCGGCCTCGGCAAAGCGGGCCGCTCCGCAAAGCAGCTGCGCCCTGCTGACATAGCCATCGGGGGCAGACGGGAACTTGGCGACAAAATCCTCGACAATGGCAGCATAGCCGGCAGAGTCGAGCACTGAAGCCGCCACGTAGAGCATGAGCACAGCCTGGTCGAGCTGGGCTGGCAGTTCTTTCTTGATGGCAGTGCTCTTGAGCGTAGCGTCGTTGATGCTCAGGCCGTTGGTTGTCAGCGAGTTGGCAAAGGCCGCGCTTACGGCATAGTTGGTAGTGTCGGCGGCATCGGCAGGCTGCTGCACAAGCCCGACGGCCTCGCCGTCGTCATTGAGCACGGGGCAGCTCGTGGAGCTTTCAGGCACTTCGGCGCCAATGGTGTAATAGGCGTAGCCCTGCTGGAAAGTCTCGACCTTGCTGACACGCCCTTGCAGGCAGTCGGGCGACTTCTTGGTGGCATAAGGCAATATCCACACCCCGCTGCCCTCAGCTGCGTTGGCGGAGGCTATGGCAAGCGGCTCGACCGACTTTGCCGAGACACGGAACTTGGCCACATCGTAGGTGCTGTTTGCGCCGATTATGCTCACGACAGGCATCTCGCGGCCCTTCATGTCGATGACAACGGCACGCGCCGCCCCCCTGAACGGGGCGAAGCCGCTGACGGCCTCGCCGTCATCGCCGACAAAGAAGCCGCTGGAACTGGCAATGAGATTGCCATCGGCATCGAAAGTCTTCAACGTGAACACAGACCGGGCGGCCTTTTTCACCCATCCCGGCTGCGCCTGGGCCATGGCGCAAACAAACATGGCCAACACGGCAAAAAGTATCTGTCTCATTTCTTCAATAATTCCTTTGCATTGTTTATAGCGGCTTCCGTGATGTCGCTGCCGCTCAGCATCTGTGCGACCTCGCGCACACGGGCCTCCCCGTCGAGCAGCACCATGCGGCTTGTCGTGCCGGAATCGGTGTCCTCCTTGTATACCTTGTAGTGCGTCTGGCCGAGGGCGGCTATCTGCGGCAGGTGGGTTATGCTGATAACCTGGCGGTCGGCGCGGCCCATCTGCTGCATTATCTGCGCCATCTTCTCGGCAATCTTGCCGCTCACGCCGGTGTCTATCTCATCGAAGATGATGGTGGGCAGCTTTACGGCGCCACTGATCATGGCCTTGAGCGAAAGCATCACGCGGGCTATCTCGCCGCCGGATGCGACCTGGGAAACAGGCTGCATGGGCATCGACTTGTTGGCGCTGAACAGGAACGCCACGCGGTCGCAACCATTGCGGGAGGGCTGCTCGCGCTCCATGGCTATGGCAAAGCGCACGTTGGGCATGCCCAGCGGCACAAGCCGCTCCTGCATCTCGCCCTCAATGCGGCGCGCAGCCTCGGCGCGGAGTGATGTAAGAACGGCGGCACAGTCATTGCACTTACGCTCCGACTCATCCAAGCGGGCCTGGAGCTCGCCCAAAGCCTCGTCGCTGTTGTCAATACCTTCGAGCTGCACCTTAAGCTCAGCCTGGCGTGCCAGCAGGTCGGCAACGGTCTGGCAATGATACTTTTTCTCCAAATTATATATTGTGTCAAGCCGCGAATTGACGGCGTCGAGCTCGGCCGGGTCGAAGTCTATGCCTTCGAGCAGGCGGCTGATTTCCTCAGATATGTCCTTAAGCTCTATGTAAGCCGAGTCAAGGCGCGAAGCCAGCGCATCGGCCTCGGGCAGCACCCTGGCTATAGCCTCCAGCTGGCCGCAAGCAGCACGCAGGTTGCCTACAGCCCCTGAGCCTTCAGCCGAGAGCCTGGCGTCGGCCTCATAAAGCGCCCCTTTATCTCCTCGGCATGGCTCATGGTGTCAGACTTTCGCTCCAGCTCTTCCTGCTCGCCGTCGACGAGGCGCGCCCCTGCAAGCTCATCGTGCTGGAAACGCAGGAAATCGGCGTTCTGCCTGTCACGCTCAATCGCCTCACGCAGGTCGGCAAGTGCCTTGCGCGCATCAAGATATGAGGCGTAAGCCTCCCTGTATTGCTCCAGCTCGGCAGCGTCGCCGGCAATGATGTCGACCACCTCCAACTGGAAGTCCTGCTTGCCGAGCAGCAAGTTTTGGTGCTGGCTGTGTACATCGATGAGCCTCTCGCCTACCTCCTTGAGCAACGCAAGCGGCACCGGCGTGTCGCAGATGAAGGCCCTGCTCTTGCCCGAGGCCGACAGCTCGCGCCTGATGATGCAGTCGTCGGGCTCGTACTCTATGTCATTCTGCTCAAAGAAGTCTGCCATTGCATAGCGTGACAGGTCGAAATGCGCCTCAATGACACACTTGGAAGCACCGGCCTTTATGGCCTTCGAGTCGGCACGCTGGCCCAAGAGCAGCCCTATTGCTCCAAGGATGATGCTCTTGCCGGCCCCCGTCTCACCGGTGATGACGGAGAAACCGGGATTGAATTGTATGTCGAGTGTGTCAATGAGGGTGAAGTTCTTTATGAAAAGTTGCTTAAGCATTGGTCATTCCTTGATTTTGTTCCATGAATTGCTTTGCGCGGCGTTGATGGCGAGAAGGATTTCGTAGACCGACTCCTTTTCCTTCTGCGTGCCCTTACCTTTATAGATATTGGCCAGCTCGTCGCGCTTATAGTCAGTCCATATCTGCGGCAACAGGCTCAGGGGCTTGTCCTCATGCGCCTTCCGCAAGTCGTTCTCAAGGGCTGTGGTGATGTTTGTGCGCCCACGCTCCACGTTGGAAGCCATCTCGTCGAGACCGGTGCGATAGTAATCGTACTGCAACTGGCGGAAAGGCTTCATGGCTTCGTCGAGGTAATCATTGATTATAGCGAAGCGGTTTTTGCTGTCTTCGAACGATTTCCACCCGGGATACTCCAGGTTCTGCGCGTTGTTCACAAGGTTGAGGCAACGCTGCAGCACATCAGTCCCTCCCATTGGCGCAAAGCTGTCAAGGTTGAGCCCGATGATAAGATAAGCATAATACGCGATGAGCGCCGTGAGCTGGTTGTCGACCACCTCGTCGGTGAAATTCAGTTGGTCAAACTGCGCAAACTCGAAATTGAAGCTTGCGTCCTGATTGTTGTATAACGTCGAGTTGTACTGCGAGTTGTAAACAGGGCGGTTGGCCTGTATGGAGGCCGTACACTCAAAGGTGTTGTTTGTCTTGTCGTACTTGTTGACCGTGATGTTGAAGTTGCACACGATGCGTTCGTTCTTCTGGAACTGCAAGTCTGTCCATTGCCTCTCATTGACGAACTGCTCCAGCGTCTGCTGGAGATTCTCGAAGATGCTGACATCCGTAACGCCGACCTTGCTATGGTTAACGTTCACCTTTGCCTGCAGCTCTTGCCCCGACGCACTGGCCACGGAAACAGCCATGACCAAGGCGGCAAAGATTCTCCTCATTCTCATCTATCAACGGTTTTTAAGATAACGGTTCAAACAAACAGCCCTGCCAGGTACGACACTATGTCGCAAGCAACATCTGCCTTCGGCTTCTTAGGGAAATCGACCCTCGCGCCTTGCGAGATGATGCTTACCTGGTTGTCGTCAGAGCGGAAACACGTGCCATCGTTGCGCAAAGAGTTGAGCACGATGAAATCGAGATTCTTGCGCCGCAACTTCCCCAATGCGTTGGTTTCCTCGTTGTCGGTCTCCAACGCGAAGCCCACGAGCCGCTGGCCGGGCTTCTTGACCTGCCCCAGCTCGGCAGCGATGTCGCGTGTAGGGCTGAGCCTTACCACCAAGTCATCGGCCCCGCGCTTTATCTTGCCGGCGGCAACGCAGGCCGGCTTGAAGTCGGCCACGGCTGCGCAAAGGATGGCGGCATCGCAAGAAGCGAACTCAGCCACAGCAGCATTATACATCTGCTCGCAGCTCTCAACATCGATGCGCCTTATGCCCGGCCTAGATGTTGTCAACGCCACCGGCCCCGCGACAAGCGTCACCTCGGCTCCACGCCGCGCACACTCATCAGCCAGGGCAAAGCCCATCTTGCCACTGGAATAGTTTCCGATGAACCTGACGGGGTCGATACGTTCGTATGTAGGCCCGGCGGTTATCAAGATGCGGCGGCCGGCAAGCTGCCCTTCGCATCCACGGAAGAAGTCGTCGAGCACCCTGACGATTGCATCGGGCTCCTCCATGCGCCCCTTGCCCTCCAGTCCGCTCGCCAGGAATCCGCTCTGAGGCTCTATGAAGCGGTTGCCATAAGAACGGAGCCTCTCTATGTTGGCCTGCGTAGCCGGATGGGCGTACATATCGAGGTCCATGGCCGGGGCAATGAACACAGGGGCCTTCATGGAAAGGTATGTGGTGATGAGCATGTTGTCGGCCACGCCTGAGGCCATCTTGCCCAAGGTGGAGGCCGTGCAAGGGGCTATCAGCATTGCGTCGGCCCACAAGCCCAAGGCGACATGGCTGTTCCACGTGCCGTCGCGCTGTGAGAAGAAATCGCTGACCACCGGTTTCTGGGTAAGCGCCGAAAGGGTGATAGGCGTGATGAACTCTTTGCCAGCCGGCGTTATGACTACCTGCACCTCTGCGCCGCGCTTGACCAGCCCGCGGATGATGTAGCAAGCTTTGTAAGCTGCGATCGAGCCTGTAATGCCCAATACTATCTTTTTGCCTCTCAACATGATGTCTGTCAAAATACCTATTTGCCTTCACGCAGCCTGATGCGGGTCAGCACCTGCTTTGTGTTGTAAGTGAAATCCCCGCCAAGTATCCAACTGTAATAACCGGGGTCGTAGCGGAGCACTTGCGCCACTGGCTCACCCTTGTGCTTGCCGAAGTTGAACACCTCTACACGCCGGGGCTTCCCGTCAGGCCCAAGCAAAACCTTGCCATTGGCGTCCTTGGCATCCGCCCAAACGATGCGCCCTGCAAAATCGACATTGTCATTCTGGCGCGAGAAGTCTGCAAGGAAAGCTACATCGTTCTCCAAGCGGCGCTCCGGGTCGGGCTCTACATCGGGTGCATACCTGTCGAGCTCTCCCATCAGCACACGGTAAGTGGCTTCTGTGTCCTGGTCGGCACGGTGAGCCTCGAAGTCGTCTTCCATGTCGCGGCCGCAATAGAACTTATAGGCAGCAGCCAGGTTGCGACGCTCCATCTTGTGGAAGATTGTCTGTGCGTCCACCAGATTGCACTTGGAGAAATCGAAGTCTATGCCAGCCCTCAAAAACTCCTCTGCCAACATTGGGATGTCGAAATGGTTGGAGTTGAAACCCGCAAAGTCGCAACCGCGGAACTCTTCGTTCAACTTAGCCGCCACGTCCTTGAACATCGGCTTGTCGGCCACGTCAGCATCGCTGATGCCCGTCAGCGCAGACACCTCCTGCGGGATGTGCTTGCCCGGGTTGACCATCATGTTGACACGACGCTCCTCCCCACCGGGGAACACCTTAATATATGATATCTGGATGATACGGTCCTTGACCAAATCAAGCCCTGTTGTCTCCAAGTCGAACACAACGAGCGGCTTCTTCAAGTTTAGTTTCATTCCGCCTGGCTCATTCGTTAATTAGCATTGGCATCAACAACATGAGCACATCTTGGTTCTCTGGCTGTTCAGAAGGCACGACGACCCCCGCACGGCTCGGGTCGGCCAGCTGCAGCACAACATCCTGGCAATCAAAATTGCTCAGTATCTCAATAAACGCAGAGCCCTTGAAGCCTATGCTCATGGGCATTCCACCATATTCGCACGACATCTTCTCCGTGGCGGTGCGCGAGAAATCATAATCTTCGGCGTCGAGCTGGAGCACTCCGTTCTCCATGTGGAAACGTATGAGGTTGCCTGAATTAGCAAACGGCTGAACTCGGCGCAATGCGCTCAACAACGCCACACGGTCAACGGTAAGCTGGTTAGGATTGTCGTGCGGAATCACGGAGTTATAGTTAGGATAACGCCCCTCTATCAAGCGACAGGCAATCAAACAGTCATCAAAACTTATCTCGGCGTTATGGTCGTCGAACTTTATCGTCACGTCGCCCCCGTCCTTGCCAAGAAGATTCTTCAGCAACAACGTTGGCTTCTTCGGCAGGATGAAAGACGCAGGCACATCGCTCGCAACCGTAAGAACCTTGTTGCGCACCAATTTGCGCCCGTCGCTTGCCACTATCGTAAGGCACTCTTGCGTCAAATCGAAATATATACCGTTCATCACTGGCCGCAATGGGTCATCACCAGTGGCAAACACCGATCGGTTTATGTTGTCGGCCAGCATTCCGCTGGCAATAGTTATCACATTCGCCCCGTCGCCTACCTGCAACGCCTGTGGGAACTCGTCTGCATCCTCGATAGGCAAAGAGAACTGGCCGTTCTGGTATATAATCTTGGCCAGATTTTCCTCGCGGTTCACCTCAAATGTTATCGGCTGCTCAGAAAAGCCCTTCACGGCCTCCAAAAGATAGTGGCTGCCTATGGCGAAAGTCCCGCTGTCGTCGCTTTCATTCAACTCCACTGACGTCTTCATCATGTT
>VOFD01002987.1_pt1:15000-22209 | contig 22209 bp, 15 predicted proteins | sample 5384101 | NCBI WGS metagenome assembly VOFD01 (sample SAMN12384723, study PRJNA508395) | human gut metagenome | isolation source: healthy gut C | host: Homo sapiens
GTTGCGCTCGTTATGGCACTTGAGCCGACACCTCACGGCACGAGCTGACGACAACCATGCAGCACCTTCACGGACGCCCTGAAGCGGCCTCGGCGTCTCCGCCTCGTTCGTCCGCAATTCAAGCCCGGGTAAGGTTCCTCGCGTATCATCGAATTAAACCACGTGTTCCTCCGCTTGTGCGGGCCCCGTCAATTCCTTTGAGTTTCACCGTTGCCGGCGTACTCCCCCAGGTGGGATGCTTAACGCTTTCGCTTGGCCCCGCAACCTACACGGCCGCAGGGCGGGCATCCATCGTTTACCGCGCGGACTACCAGGGTATCTAATCCTGTTCGATACCCGCGCGCTTCTGAGCATCAGCGTCAGACCACCGCTGGCAGGCTGCGCTTCGCAATCGGGGTTCCTCGTGATATCTAAGCATTTCACCGCTACACCACGAATTCCGCCTGCCTCGCGGAATCTCAAGCAAGCCAGTTCGCGCCGCACTGCCCGGGTTGAGCCCGGGCCTTTCACGGCACGCTTGGCAAGCCGCCTACGCTCCCTTTAAACCCAATGATTCCGGATAACGCCCGGACCTTCCGTATTACCGCGGCTGCTGGCACGGAATTAGCCGGTCCTTATTCGCGCGGTACCCGCAAAGCCCCAACTCGTGGAGCACTTTGTCCCCGCGCAAAAGAGGTTTACAACCCATAGGGCCGTCATCCCTCACGCTACTTGGCTGGTTCAGGCTTCCGCCCATTGACCAATATTCCTCACTGCTGCCTCCCGTAGGAGTCTGGGCCGTGTCTCAGTCCCAGTGTGGGGGGCCTCCCTCTCAGGACCCCTACCGATCGTCGCCACGGTGGGCCGTCGCCCCGCCGTCTAGCTAATCGGACGCATCCCCAGCCCATGCCGCTCATTCGCTTTGGCGCCACTCTGATGCCATCACGGCGCCTCATGCGGGATTAATCCCCCTTTCGGGGGGCTGGCCCGCTGCATGGGGCAGGTTGGATACGCGTTACTCACCCGTGCGCCGGTCGCCATCAGCCTGTGCAAGCACAGACCATGCTGCCCCTCGACTTGCATGTGTTAAGCCTGTAGCCAGCGTTCATCCTGAGCCAGGATCAAACTCTACATTGTATAATTGACTTTTTTCTTGCGCCATACGCCACTAAAGGCGAATGGCTGTTCCTTCTACGGAACGCTGCCATCCTGCAGCGCAGAACCAAACCTTGAAGGGTGGTCCCCTGCGCCACTTCCCTTGTCTCTGTATCTCAATACTTTCAAAGAACTCTTCCTTTTGTGCTCTGCGAGGCTTCAACCTCGAAAGCGGATGCAAAGGTAAGGAGTTTTTTCTTTCGGACAAAGCATTTCAACTAGAATCTTTTGCAATTTAACTTTACTTTGCATTTTAGATATACTTTCTTTACCGGTTGTGGGCGCACACATTATATTATTTGCACCAGAACGCACCATTTGCCCAAATATGTGACATAAAGTGGCAAACGGCATGGCACGCCGCACCGCGATGGCGCAACCGCCCACGGGCAAAGCCACCAGGCAAAACTCCCAGGCAGCCGTAAGCCACCCATATGGCGCGCGCTCGGCGACGGCCATTGGCAAACGGCCTGTTTGGGAAGCCGAAACAGGCCGTTTTGAACGGCAAAACAGCCTGTTTCGCCGTTCAAAAAAGCCTGTTTCGCAACCACTGCCGCCGCAGCTGGCTGCGACTTCGGCAAAAGCGTGGCCCGACCTCGCCGGAAACAACATTAAACACGACTGAAACGTTTGCAGGCCCAACGGGAGACGCGGCGGAGTTTTTCCCGCGAAATAATTTGTTTCTTCAGACATTTCTGCTAATTTTGCACTTACTACTGGCAAGTGCCATCCTTGGCGAGGAGGCAAAGAGGCAGGCATACAAAACCAACAAACGAGACACATATGAACAAAAGGAAGACAAAGAGGCTCATAGCGGCCACAATGGCGGCAATGGCCACAGTGACAGCAACGGCGCAGATACCCGATGGCTACTACGACGGACTCAAAGGCAAAAACGGCGCAGAGCTGAAGGCAGCCGTCCACGAAACCATAAAAGACGCCGACGTGCTGGACTACGGCAGCGGCAGCGGCCGCACATGGGATGGATTCTATTCAACCGACCGCACGGACGACAACCAGGTAATCGACCGATACAGCAATGACAAAAGGTATTTCGGCGAGAAAGGCAAGTCGGTAAGCGGCATGAACATAGAGCACTCTTTCCCCAAGAGCTGGTGGGGAGGCTCTGAGAACCAGGCGTACAAAGACCTGTACAACCTCATGCCCAGCGAGCAGAAGATAAACTCGGCCAAGTCAAACTACCCCATGGGCGAAGTGACCGAGGCCACCACCGACAACGGCTGCACCAAGGTCGGCACGGGCCACAACGGCTACAAGCTGTGGGAGCCTGCAGACAAGTGGAAAGGCGACTTCGCCCGCTCATATATGTACATGGCCACGGCCTACCAGGACTTCACCTGGAGCACCAAAAGCCCCCAGGCCTTGCAGATACTCGAGCAGAACGCCTACCCCACCCTGCAGCCGTGGGCCTACGAACTATACATCAGCTGGGCAAAAGCAGACGCGCCCGACGCGCAAGAGGCCGCACGCAACGACTCGGTGTGCCTCATACAAGGCAACCGCAACCCGTTCGTAGACTTCCCTAACCTCATGGAATACATCTGGGGCGACAGCACGGAGTATGCATTCGACCCGGAGACGACGCTGTGCACATCGCAATACAAGGCCGGGAGCGACACACCCACACCGCCGACCGGCGAGGACGTGATATACACGGCAACGTTCACCGCCGCCACTGGGGAGTGTACGGTGAGGAACAACGCCTTGCCATACGAGGGTTTCGAAGTATGGACACGCGACAGCAAATATGGATGGAAAGGCACCGGATTCCTCAACTACACCGACTATGCCTGCGATGCCTCGCTCACAACGCCCGAGATAGACCTCACGGAGTATGCTTCGGCCACGCTCACATTCAGCCACGCTGCCAACTATTTCGCCTCGCCGGCTGACGTCCTCTCGGTAGAGGTGATATGCGACGGACAGACCACCGCACTCGATGGCATCAACTGGCCGCGCGGCACGAACTGGACGTTCGTAGAGTCTGGCGAGATAAGCCTCGACAGGTTTGCCGGCAAGAAGATTCGCATAGCGTTCCACTATACCAGCACCACTGAAGAGGCCGGCACATGGGAGATAAAGAGCATGAGTGTAAAGGGAGAGAAACTGCCGACGGGCATATCAAGCGCAGAAGCAGACCGCGACGGCTTCGACCCGGCAAAGCCTTTCGAGACTTACACTATCTCCGGAACGAGGGTTGACAACGGCAATGCCAACGGCATAGTGATAATAAGGCAGGGAAGCAAAAGCCTGAAAATAAAAAGGTAATAAGGAAACAAATTGAGCATCCGCTAAGCTCCGCCCTTAGGCCCCACAAGGAGTCACCGCCCCACTGCGTCACGCCAAGGGCGTTAGAATACAAAAAGGACTTCTTCGCCGTCATCTTTCATTCGCCAAAGCGGAACGCCGTGCATTCACCAAAAAGTAAGGGCTGCGCCATCCAACCGGATTCATATCCCCGAGTTGTGTGGCACAGCCCTTACTTAATTATCCAACTTTTATCTTTCCAACCTTACTCGTTGACTTCGGGAGCCTGCCCGATGAGGTCCATGAACTGGTCGAGCTTCGGCGTGATGATAATCTGCGTGCGGCGGTTGCGCTGCTTGCCCACCTCGGTGTCGTTGCCCGTCACGGGGTTATACTCGCCGCGGCCTCCAGCGGTGAGGCGCTTCGGGTCTACACCATACTCATTCTGCAAGGCCTGCACCACGCTCGAGGCGCGTAGGCAGGACAGATCCCAGTTGTTGCGAATGTTCTTCATCGAGGCTGCCGATGCGTTTACTGGCACATTGTCGGTGTTACCCTCTATGAGCACATCGTAATCCTTGTAGTCCTTGATGATTTTGGCTATCTTGCTGAGCGTCTCAGCGGCGCGGTCGTTAATCTCGTAGCTTCCGCTCTTGTAGAGCATGTTGTCGGCCAGAGAAATGTAAACTACGCCCTTGAGCACCTGCACGTCGACTTCTTTCATCTCCTCCTTGCTCAGCGAGCGGGTCAGGTTGTTGGTGAGCACGAGGTTGAGCGAATCGCTCTTGCTCTTCACCTCGACGAGATGGCGGATATACCGGTTCGACTCATTGATTTGATCCACAAGCTTTTCTATGCTGATATTGTTCTGCCCGGCGTTTGCCAAGCTCTTGTCAAGCGAGCCTTGCAGTGCGGCATAGTCCTTCTTCTGCTGGTCAAGCTGGTCTTGCAGTGTGGTGGAGCGCGCGTTGGCCGCAGCGAGCTGCTCCTTGGCATCCTGGTAGTTCTTGGCCATGTCGCGGAAGTTCTGCGTCAGTTCGCTGTTCTCATTCTGGCAGTTCTCAAGCGCTTTCTTGCTCACGCAGCTGCTCATGAGCAGGCAGCCTGCGACGAGTGAGTACATAACAATGTTCGTCTTCATATTCATTCTGTTTTTGATTGATAATCGTTGCAAAGTTACCTATATGACACGAAAGGCAACAGAAAGTGACATTTGGTTAAGCAATTTTAACCTCTGCGGGCGTTCTTTGATGTTATTTCAGAGAAAGCCCTGCGCAGGAAGCCTTTTGTTGTGCTCCCTGCGCAGGGTTTTCCGCGTTAATACAAAATGGCGACAAAGCGCATACTGTCAATACTGGAAAATCATCCTCACCTTGGCGATGGTCTTAGAGTGCTTGATTTTCCATGTCCCGTAGAGCTGACGCACACTTTGCGGTAGCAGATTCATGTCGCGCAGCCTGCCTAGCAACGCCTCAAGCGGTCTTCCCGGATGGGTTTGGTCATCTTTCAACAGGCCTTTACGATCCAACTCACGATTGGCTTCGATAGTATCTATCTCCAATCTCCCCGTGCTGAGCATGTAATCATCCAGATCACTGAATATAGCACCTACGTTGAAGCTAAGATAATTAGTCATAAGCCCTGTATTTTAATTGATTAATGAATGGATGAATAAGTTCTTTCTCAATCACAAAGATAGTAAAAATAATGATACATTGTTACGCAAACGAGAAATAAATTCTGCGATTTAACACTATTAAACCTTGATAAACAGAAGATTATAAGCCACTGGCGGAAAACCGCACAGTGCCGTACTTTGTGCAACCCACGCTGCACTGGATTGCCTCCTGCCAGCCCTGCCAAACGGCTGAGGCCGCCGCCTGCCGTCACCGACGGCAAAAAGGTAAAAATCATGGGGGCAACGGCCTGCGGATTCAGAATTTTTAATTACATTTGCAACAGCAATGAAGCTGCGCTCCCAACTGGCTGCAAGCACGTCACGGAGGAATGCGCAGACGCAAACATATTCACAGACAGCGATGAGAGTACTGATAGTCAACACAAGCGAGAAGACCGGCGGTGCCGCAGTGGCCGCAAACCGCCTGATGGAGGCCTTGAAGAACAACGGCGTGAAGGCCAAGATGCTGGTGCGCGACAAGGAGACCGACCAGATAACCGTCGTCGGGCTGCCCGGCACGCTGCGGATGCAGTGGCGTTTCCTATGGGAACGGCTCGCCATCTTCATCTGCACGCGCTTCTCGCGCACCCATCTGTTCGAGATTGACATTGCCAACACAGGGGCCGACATAACGCGCCTGCGGGAGTTCAAGGAGGCCGACATCATACATTTGCACTGGATAAACCAGGGGATGCTCTCGCTGGCGGGCATCAGGAAGATACTCGACAGCGGCAAGCCCGTGGTCTGGACGATGCACGACGCATGGCCCGCAACGGCCATCTGCCACTATACGCGCGGCTGCGACAGCTACACCACGCGCTGCCACAGTTGCCGCCTGCTCCCCGCGGGCGGCGGGGCGCACGACCTTGCCGCCCGCACGTGGACCCGGAAGCGGCGGATGCTGGCCGGCAGGAGCATATGCTTCGTCACCTGCAGCCGCTGGCTTGCCAGCGTGGTGAAGCAGAGCGCGCTGCTCACCGGGCAGAGCATAACGAGCATACCCAACCCGATAGACACACGGGTGTTCCGGCCCACCGACAAGCGCGAGGCGCGCATGGCCGCGGGGCTGCCCCTCGACAAGCGCGTGGTGCTCTTCGTCTCCCAGCGGGTGACCGACGAGCGCAAGGGCATGGAGTACTTCACGGCTGCCATGGACATGATTGCCGAGCTCAGCCCCGACCTGGGGCGCAACACCTGCGTTGCCATACTGGGTGGCCATGCCGAGGAGGTGGCAGGCAGGCTGCGCCTCCCTGCCTTCCCGCTGGGGTACGTCAGCGACGAGAGGCGCATAGTGAGCATATACAACGCTGCCGACGTATTCGTGCTGCCATCGCTCGAGGACAACCTGCCCAACACCATCATGGAGGCCATGGCCTGCGGGGTGCCGTGCGTGGGGTTCAGGATTGGCGGCATACCGGAGATGATTGACCACAAGAAGAACGGCTACGTGGCCGCCCAGCGTGACGCGGCCGACCTTGCCGAGGGCATAAAGTGGGTGCTTGGCGAGGCCGACGCCGACGCGCTGGGGCGCGAGGCGCAGCGCAAGGTCGCCGTCTGCTACTCGCAACAGGCCGTGGCCATGAAATACATAGACGTCTACAACCAGGCACTGACCTTCAAGCGTTACAGCCTATGACAAGCTTCACCATCGTCACCATCACGTTCAACGCGGCATCAGCCCTGCCCCGCACACTAGAGTCGGTGCTGGCACAAAGCCACCCCGCCATAGAGCACATCATAGTAGACGGGGCGTCGGCCGACGGCACGGTAAGCCTGGCCGAAGACTACAAGCGGCGGTCGGACGCCGCAGCCAACGGCCATGCCGTCACCATAACCAGCGAGCCCGACCGCGGGCTTTACGACGCCATGAACAAGGGCCTGGCCCGCGCCACGGGCGACTACGTGTGCTTTCTCAACGCGGGCGACTTCCTCCCGTCGCCCGGCACCATTGCCGGCATTGCCCGCGCCGCCGAAGACGCCGCCCGGGGCGGGCGCCAGCTGCCGGCCGTGCTCTACGGCGACACTGACATTGTCGACTCCGGCGGCCGCTACCTGCACCCCCGCCGGCTGCGGCCGCCGCGCAGGCTTACGTGGCGCTCGTTCCGCATGGGCATGCTCGTGTGCCACCA
>VOFD01000836.1_pt1 | contig 22197 bp, 22 predicted proteins | sample 5384101 | NCBI WGS metagenome assembly VOFD01 (sample SAMN12384723, study PRJNA508395) | human gut metagenome | isolation source: healthy gut C | host: Homo sapiens
CCGGCGCGTCCATCCCGATGTCCCCGGTGGTCAGCGCAAAGGGGATGCTCTTCTCCACGCCGTCCGTGTTCTGTCCGTCCGGCTCCCGGCTGGGATCCGCCGCCCACAGGGCCTGCCCGTCCCACAGGTAGAGCTGCCCGCCCGTACCGGCCATCTCCTCCGCGCGGAGGTCTTCCTCCTGCCACAGCCCCCGTTCGGTGTCATACACCAGCAGCCGGGCCGTGTTTTCTTCCCGCTGCCGCGGGAGAGACAGAGGTAATACCGCCCGTCCAGCGCTCCGCCCAGCGCCCGCTGTACGTTGGAGAGCCGGGCGGCATCCAGCGCCGTGGACACCTTGGTGGGGATGCTGCCGTCCCACGCCATGACCCCGTCTGCCGAGAGATAATACGGCATAGCTGTTCAGCACGCAGAGGCTACCGCGGTAGGAGAACCAGAGGTCGGGTCGCCCAGCTTGCAGGCGTAGATGACATTTTCTTTGCTGGAGCAGCCCCCGCCCCGGTTGTCGCACTCATAGGTCACAAAATCAGTTGGTCGGGGGAGCTTTTCCGTTCCACCTGCACCGGGGCCCTCCACGGTGTACACGGCCACCACCGCTGCCATCAATGCTGGTCCACTTGGCGGTGGTGCCGTTCTGGGCAAATTTCCCGTAGAAATGCGCCCCGCCGGGCGTTGCTTTCACCCGCAGCCAGTCCTCCTGCACCTCGTAGACGATGCGGTCCCCGTCCAGTTCCTCAAACTGGCCGCCCTGCTTTTGCGGCGGTGCCCTGCACCGTCACGGTATCCCAGGCCCGGAACCCTTTCCCAATGCCCTCCGCCGTGACGCGGCAGTAGTCCAGCGGGATGGCCGACCAGTTGCCAGACACCGCGCTGTAAATTTCCAGCGTGCTGTCGCTGCTCCACGGGCGGCGGATGTCCTCCACTTTCAGGAACAGTGCTCCGTCCGCCGGGTGTTCCGGCTCGGTCCGGCCATATTCCTCCGCTTCATAGGTCCTGCCCTCGGCGTCGCAGGGGGCAAACTCCAATCCTGGCACAGAGGTAGTGGGTAGATCAAAAGGGGCCGGGGCCAGCAGTTCAGCGTCCTCCGCCAATTGATCGTTCCATGCCCGGTCCGCGCCCACGGCATCGTAACTGCCTGCCGGGCGTTTTTTAAAAATTTCTCCCGCAGCATCCCGTCCAGCTCCACCACCAGCCAGCGCTGCCGGGTGCGGCGGTGATCTGGCACCCCGGGCGGAGCCTTCCGGCCCGGGCCGCTTTCTCCAACGGTCATGGTTTCTCCTCGCGTCACTTCATCTCCGCCGCTGCAATGCGGGCGGCGGTGTACTCATCCTGCTGCTGGCTGTGTTCCAGCACCTCAGCCACCTCAGGCGGCACCTCCACTTCCACGCCCCGGCGGATCTTATAGTTCACGCCGTTGACGCTCACAAACAGTCTTCCTTTGTAACGGCTGTTGTCCTTGAACAGCCGGATCCGAACATTTTCCATCTTCCATCCTTTCTGCCCTCTGTCACAGGGCCCGCACTTTTGTGCATTTTCAAAACTTTCGCGGTCTGGTGCCGTGGCCCGGCCTGCCAAGGGCCATCCTCCCTCTGTCGTTGTAGCGCCATCTCCTCCGGCCGGAGGAGTCTTTTCCTAGGGAAAGACCCCCCGGTCGGGGGAGGTGGCACGAAAGCGAAGGTGGGAGTGGCTGTCTGCGCAGCAGACTGAGAGGTCCTGCCGGGCCAGCACTTTTAGTTCGCCGTCACCATGCCGGAGTAGCTGGACACGCTCTCAATGCGCACCATGTACTGCTCCACCAGACGCCCGCCGCGCGCATTCCTTTCCAGCCCACGGAGGCGCGCTGGTTCAGCGGGTCGTCACCGTAGCCCAGCTGCTTGACGATGCTCCAGGCCGCCGCCCCCTCCAGCTCGGTCACACCAGGCGTGGGCCCCCAGCACCAGCGTGCCAAAGACAGCCAGACCGGTGGGGCAGGTCTCATCCCGCCAGATCTTGGCCTCGCTGGTCTCCACGAAGCGGATGTTGCCCAGCTTGCCGATCTCGCCGCGGTACATGGTGTCCGGGTCGGCGTACTTGTGCACTTCCACAAACTCCTTGCTGGTCTTCAGGTCGTAGGCCGCATAGGGGTGGATGATGGCAATGTAGCTGTCACCGATGGGGTCCGCGTTCATGGCCCCCAGCTGTGCTGCGGCCCGGAAGAAGATCTTCGGGGTCAGGGTGCAGGTCTTGTCCAGCGCCTTGTCACGTTCAGGGTCTGGCCGTTGGGGTCACGCCCTCCGTCAGAGGCGTGGAGGCCTTGGGCAGGCTGTCGTACTTGCGGAATTCAATGGTCTTACCGCCGTTCTGGGGCACGGGGTAGTAGTCCGCAAACTGGTCATGCACAAGGCGGGGCTCTGCCTGGTCGATGAGGCGCTTCTCGTAAAAGGTCTTCATCTCCTTGGTCATGGTGGCCGTGGTGTTGTTCAGGCTGGCCGACGCATCCGCGAACCGCTGGAGATCGATTTTCATTTCGTAGTTTTTCATGTCATTTGTCCTTTCTGTATCCGTAAAATGCTTTTTAAAAGAGGAAATTTCCTCTTACATTGATTCTTGGCTCCCCTGATCGAGGAGCTCCGCAAAGGCGCTGGCGAAGCCAGACCGCAGCGGTGAGAGGTCAAAAACTTGATCTGCACCCCGTGCAGCGCCTGCCGCTCCAGCGCTTCCCGCTGGGCCCGGGTCATGCTGGCCACATCCGCTCTGGTGACGGCTGCGCTGCCGGGGCTGGTGCCGTTTTCCGCCGGGCGGGCCGAGCGCTGGCGGATGCGCTCCACGACGCCCTGCTCCACAGTCCGGGCGGTCTGCTGCAGCGCATCACTGTAATGGGCCAGACGGTAGGCATCCCCCAGCCGCATCCCGGGCAGCTGCATCAGGCGGCGCATCTCCGGGTCCCGCAGCTCTTCTTTCAGGGAGAAGCCCGGCACGTCCCGGCGCAGCAGGGCTTCCTCCGCCGCCCACTGGGCGTGCAGCTGCTCCACAAAACCACGGCCCGGTGCGGGCAGACGGGGCGGCAGGCGTGTTTCCGGCACTTCCGGTGCTGTGGGCTCTGCCGCCGGTTCCGGCTGCTCTGTTTTCCCGGCTTCTTCTGCCGCCGTTTCCCGCAACGGCTGCGCCGGGGCCTCTGCCTCCGCTGCTTTCATCGTGCCCGACGCAATGGCCTGCTGCTGTTGGGCGCGGCTCAGCGCCGGAGCAGAAGCAGGCGGTGGGGCGGCACCGCCCTCCCCCTCCGCAAACAGCTGCAGGTCCACCATGCACTGCTCCCCCGCGGCCGCTCAGGTCCGCAAAGCGCACGTTGTCCGGGTAGCGCTCTGCCAGCAGGGCAAAACCTGCCTTGGCAAATTCAAACGCTCCCTCCACCCAGGGCTTCCGCGGGGCAGCCGCTGTCACGGCCAGGCGCGGGCCCTCCGGCTCGTCCCAGGCATCGCTTTTGGCACTTTCCTCCCCGGCCAGCAGATAGACCAGCGTCTGCATCAGGGTGCTGGCTCCCGCACACACGATGTCCTGCCCGGCGGGGGCATAGCCCGCGTGGCCCGAAGCTTCCAGCCGGAGGGTCGGGCCGCTGGGGCCGTCCAGCTCGGTATAGTTCACTTTTATCATGAAACCGCTCCTTTCATCGCTCTTGCCGCTGCCGCCGTGCTCAGGTTTTCTCCCGGGCCGCTCAGGGGCCCTTGTTTCAACTGCACCAGCTGGCTCTGCAGCTGTTCCAGCCTCTGGGCCAGCGTGCCGTTCTGGCGCACCCGCTGGCGGACTTTTTCAATGCCCTCAAAATCCATCATTTCCAGCGCCGCCAATGCCGCGTCCGCGTTCTGCGGGGCAAAGAACCCCAGCTGGTAGCACTCTTTTGCCGTCTCATTCTGGGAGAGGCGGCTGAACGTTGATTTCTTCTCCGCGCTGACCACGATGTCAAAAACGGGCTCCCGGCTGCCCAGCTCCACGCCGCCCACGCTGGGCAGGGCCGGTGCCCGGAGCGCTGCGCCGGAAAAGTGCACGAACTCGCTCCGGCCCGTCTCCCCGATGATCCGGAATATCCGATCCTCGTCGTAGAACTGCCGCATCAGGTCCATGATGAGGTAGCATTCTTTGGCAAAGGCCCGGTAAGCGCTCTTGAGCATATCACGGGAGAGCTTGCTGCCCGCCTCCTGGGCTGTTGCGGTAGCTCAGGCTGTTGCCCTGCAGGCCGGTGGTCTGTAAGGGCCGGAAACTGTCGTCTCCCAGCCGCCCCACCACATGCACGATGTCCCGGGAGAAGTCCGCCAGCTCTTCCTCGTTCACCCCCGCCGCATCGCTCAGCACATACCGCTGTTTGGAGGAGAGCAGGACGTTCTCGTCCATGGCGTGGTTCATCCGATCAATGGCGGTCTGGCACTCTTTCATCACGTCGATGTACCCAAAACCCGCCGGGCTGTCCTCCTCCACAAACAGCGGGTCAAACACAAACGGATACTGGCCGTGGTCGTAAAAACCGCGTTCGGCGTATTCCGGGTCGCTCTCGCTGGCGTAGAGCACCACCCCGTTGCAGAACTTGCAGTAGTGGAGCACCCGACGGCCCTCCGCGTTCCGCTTTTTGTAGTACCAGTCCACCACCACGCTCTTGCCGTTGGTGTCCAGCCCGCCGTCGTGGAGATAGTGGGGCACCTCCAGCGCGCTGGTGCTGTGGCCCTCCAACTGGGGCCAGCGCTCCGTCAGCTGGTCCGTGTCTTCCAGGCTCAGGGAGAAAAAGTTGGGTGACGCCTGGATATCGTCCACGCCCGGCTCCCAGTAGAGCATCAGCAGGTTCATGGGCCGCACCGTGATCTCGCCCACACCGCCCCGCTGTTCCGGGTCCCAGAACACACCCTTGACGCCGGTGCCCTGCTTGAGCTTGCGCCACCAGGTGTCGCTGTACACCTGCTCATAGTCCGCCTGTTCCAGCACCACGGGCAGCACGCTGGAAAGCACCCGCGCGGTCTGCTCATCGTCCGGGGCCCGGGGCAGCACATTGGGGGCCGGGTAGTTGTCCATGGCGTCAGCATGCTTGTTGGCAATGGAGTTGAACAACCACCCGCTGGACGGCTGAGGCTTGCCCTCCATCATGGGGTTCTGGTAATTTTTCCAGTGCCCCATCCGGAACCACAGCTCGTTGTCCACCAGCCGTTGGTCCAGCGCCGCCTTGCCGACCTTGTACTTCTGCAAGATCTGCTCTGCCCGCGCCACCTCCTCCGCCCCGATGGGCGGCTTGTCGGTCCATAGCTCTGTCATTTGTACCTCCGTTTCTAAAATTGTTTTTCTTTGTTACCATCCTTGCCCTCTCCGTCATTGCTTCGCAATGCCACCTCTCCCAGAGTGAGAGGCTTTGGCAGTTCGTAAAGTTCCCTCAAAACGCTGTGCGTCTCTATAAAGCGAAACCTCTTTGCCAAGGGCTCTCCCTTTGGGAGAGCTGGACGCCGATAGGCGGCCTGAGAGGGCTAGCCCGCTGCCCTTTATACCCTATAAACCCTCGCCCTTTTGTGCAGCTCCAGCGGGTCATCCCGGAGGGGCGGCACCGTCTTCTGCCGGGGCGGCGCGATGGGATGTTCCATCAGCACATAGCGGCACTCGTCGTAAATGTGGTCTTCCTGCCGGGTGTCGATGTCCTCCACATTGCTCTCGTCGTACACCAGGTTCGGGATGGTCCGGATGAAATGCCGACAGGTGCTGAACACCTGAAACATCGGCCTGCCCTCCCCGTCAAAGGCCAGCCGGTAGTGGAACTGCATCTTGCCCGCCAGCCGGGTGTGGTCGCCGGGCCGCCAGTGCAGGAAATTGGGCGCCCGCTCCATCATCGCCGCGATGCTCTCGCCCCGGCTCTCGTCAAAGATGGCAGGGTCCGCGATGCCCTGAATGACCCGCCCCCGGAGCAGCGGGTCGTTCTGCTCCACTTCCCGGATTTGTCTTGCCTGCTCCACCGGGTCGATGCGCAGACCCTCGTTGGGGCGTCCGGTGCAGCCGTACAGCTCCTTGATGCGGTAGAGCCGCCCTTCCTCGTCCGCCGCGTACCACCCCACCGAGAACGGCTTCGAAAAGCCGAAATCGTAGCCCCGGTAGATTTTCCAGTGCTTCGGGATGGCAAACGGCGCAATGACATGGGTCCAGCGCTGGTCGTCGTAGTGGGCCGGGTCGTTCCGCCACTCGGTGAACACCTGCCCCTGAAAGCTGTCCCAGCTGCCGTAGAGCAGGGCCTGCTTTTCCGCTTCCGGCAGGCTGGCCAGAGCCGCCAGATAATCCGGGTCGTTTTCCAGCAGGGCCGGGTTATCGAACACGCTGGACGGGATGAACACCCGCGCCCGTTTCAGTTCTTTCTCCGTGCCGTCCGGCATCCGCACCGGGTATTCTTCCACGATGGGCGTACCGGGTGGGGCCGGTGTGATGAACCGGGCCTTGACCCAGCCGTGCCCCACCCCGCCGGGGTTGGTGGTGGCCCGGAGATACACCCGGGTGCCCGGGCCGGTAGGGCGGTTGCGGCTCATCAGGTAGCTGTACTCTTCCCATTCAAAGTGGGTGAGCTCATCAAAGCCGATAAAATCAAAGGCCTTGCCCTGATAGTTCGTCCGGTCTTTGGTGTACTGCAGGGAGCCAAAATAAATCTTCGCCCCGCTGGGAAACACCCACACATGGCTGGTGGCGTTGTACTGCGCCCCGGGGAATGCCCGGCGGTAGTACAGCTGGCTTTTGTCCACAAGGTCGGTCAATTGCGGGTAAGTTTTACGGAGGATGAGGGCCCGGTAGTGCGGGATGTGCACCTGCCGCAGCGCCTCGATCACCAGCGCGTCGCTCTTGCCGCCGCCTGCCGCCCCGCCGTAGAGGGCTTCCGGCTCCGGCCGCCGCATAAATTCCAGCTGCCTCGGCTGGGGCCGCCAGACCACGGCGGCTCTCTTGGGTTCCCTCATGCTTCCTCCACCGACGGCAGCAGCACCACGCCGCAGACCGTGCCCTCGGCCTCTACGCCCTGCTCGTTCAGCGCCCTCGCCACCGCGGCCAGGTCTTTTAAAACAGCGGTGGCTTCTTTCAGTCCCTTGAAGCTGCCGGGGTCTGCCGGGCCGTCTTTGTCCGCTGCCTTTCTGGCCGTTTTCTGCCGGGCGTTCAGCTCCCGGACTTCCTGCGCCAGCAAGGTACTCAGGGTGTCGGTGGCCCGCTGTAAGCTTTCCATGCTCTTACTGGCGGGCTGTTTTGTCTGCCCCATCCTGGATTCTTCACTTCCTTTCCTGTTTGGCTTGGCAACAGGATACCATAGCGTTCCGCCCCCAACAGTGCACATTTTTCAGATACTATTTGCTTATTTAAAATAAGATTATCCAAATTGTATAACAAGAGTATCTAAAAAACTCCCTGCCTGTGTTCTTTTTCACAAGCAGGGAGGTTTCATGCTGTAATTCTTTTACAAAAGCCGCTTAAAAATCGCGCATTCTTTCCGAGGAGCTCTTACAGCGTCTCCACCCGGTCAAACAGGCCCTTGGCGGCTTCCACAGCGTCCTTGCTGCCAAACGCTACCCGGACGCTCTTTGCCATCTGCCGGGGCAGAGCGGCGGCCTGGGCTTTCAGGGTGTCGGCGTCCACGGCGCAGAGGGCGGCACGGTCGGCCGCTGCCATCCCGTCCGTGATGCCGCAGAAATACCGGCGGTCCAGCTCCTTGGCCTGGGCGTAAGGCTTGCGGGGCGTGTCGAGCTTTGCCACCGTGCCCACGATGAACTCGTTCATGTCCTTTTCGGTGTAGTCCCGTGCGGCCAGGTCTGCCGGGCCCTTGGCAAAGGTGTCATAGCTCTCGGTCAGGTGCGGGTCACGGTAGGTGTAGAGGTACTCCACGCCATCCTGGGTCAGCATCCCGGTGCCGTACGCGCCGCCCACCTCGCGGATCTGGTGCCACAGATACTCGTAGCTCATCACCCGGGCCAGCACCTTGCGGGCAGCGCACCGCTCCATCGGCCATGCCAACAGGTCATAGTTCACGCCGCCGTCGATGACGAAGGCCTCGTTCACCGGTGCCGTCAGCTCCTCGGTGTAGGCACAGGCCGTGCCCCGCTCCGCCTCTGCAAAGACACTGCCCGGCAGCAGCTTCCGCAGGGTGTCCAGCCCGGCCTCACTGCCATGGAAGCTCACGGTCAGCTGGGCGTGGTGCAGGAGCTTCTCCCGCAGGGCCTCAAATTTGGCTCCCACAGCGGCCCAGTCGGCCTTTTCCAGCAGCTCGCACAGGAAATGATACGCCGTCACGCCGCTCACCCGCTCGGTCAGGGCGTTCTCCACGGTAAAGTGTGCCCCGGCGCGGACGGCCGCATAGCTGTTGCCCTGCTGGATGAACTGCTGTTCCATGTTCAGCTTCTGCTGGCTCAGCACCCGGGCATAAGCGGCCTCGGCGCCGGGCCCGGTCAGCCGGGTCTCGTACAGCCACTCGCCGCCCAGCTCCACGGCCTTTTCCAGGCTCCGCTCCAGCAGGCTCATGCTCAGGGTCAGCTTGGTGTGGCAGGGGCTGCCCGCCTGCCGTCCGGTCCAGATGCTCAGGGCCACGCTGCTGTTGCCCAGCCAGGTGCCGCGCAGGGTGTTCAGCTCCCGGGCCGTGTGGCGCGGGGTATCCAGCTCGTCCAGCACGTCGGTCAGCAGATCGAGATACTGCATTTCTTCCGGTGTCAGGCTGCCCAGGTCGTAATAGAAATTCAGGTAGGTGCTGCCCGCCGAGGGGTGGTGCAGCAGGGTAGCTCCGGCCAGCTGCTCTTCCCCGCCCGCGGCGCTCTTTTCCCCGCTGCCAAGATCGGCCACGGTCAGCGGGTGCTCCAGCACCAGCTTGCCGTCCACACGGGCAGCCTGTGCCTCTTCCTCTTTCTTGGGCAGGGTCGGCACCTGGGTCACCTGCACCGGCTCTGCCGCAAACAGGTCTTTCAGCAAAACATCGAACCAGCCCTCGGCCAGTTTCTCCCGCAGGGAGGCAAACAGGCTGTTGGTGTGCAGCAGCAGGGCCGGGTCGCCGGTGTGGAGCCAGCCGGTGGATGCATTGATGGCGTCCAGCACGCCGTCCGGGATGCTGCCCGGCCGCTCCAGAGAAGCAAACTCCGCCGCGTTCAGAGAGGCCAGCAGCAGGTCTTCCGGGATGCCCTCCGCCAGGATGTCGTCCACGGCTTTCCGCACGCCCGCGGCAAACCGGGCCGCCGTATCCTCGGTGGCACCGCGCAGCACCAGCTCCAGCGTGGGCTGTAACGTGCTGTCGTCAAACCCGATGTCGATGTCCGCGCCCAGCTCCTCGTTCAGCAGGGCCGCTTTCAGCGGGGCCTGATTGGAGCCCAGCAGGGCGTCCAGCAGGATCTCCACACCCAGCTGGCGCTCCCGGTCCGCGAACGCGCCGGTGTACCACGCCAGCGCGCACTGTGCCTCGTCCGGCTCGGGCTTTTCGGTGTAGTAGGGGATCTCCACCTGCACGCCCGGCTGCTCGTCCTGCACCGTCAGGCGGGGGCGGCTGGTGCCCTTGGGCATCCTGCTCAGGTAGGCCTCGTCGAGGAATGCCAGCGCCTCCCCCATGTTCAGGTTTCCGTAGAGGGTGATGCAGCAGTTGTCCGCACTGTAATGGCGGCGGTAGACCCGCACATACTTCTCATAGGTCAGCGCCGGGATGGAGGCCGGGTCGCCTCCGGAGACGAAGCCGTAGGCCGTGTCCGGGAACATCGCCCGGCTCAGAGCGTTCTGCAGCTGGGCATCCGGCGTCGCCAGTGCGCCCTGCATCTCGTTGTAGACCACGCCGCTCACCGTGCCGTCCTCGTCCCGGTGCCAGCCCTCCTGCTCGAACACGCCCCGGTCCACCATCGCCAGCGGGCAGAACACCGCGTTGAGGTAGACGTCCATCAGGTTCTTGAAATCCGTCTCGTTGGGCGTTGCGAAGGGGTAGACCGTCTTGTCCGGGAAGGTCATGGCATTGAGGAACGACGCCATGCTGCTCTTGAGCAGCTGCAAAACGGCGATTTGACCGGGTACTTCTCACTGCCCGCCAGCACCGAGTGTTCCAGGATATGGAACACTCCCGTGTCATCGGACGGGAATGTCCCGAACCCGATGCCAAAGCCCTTGTTATGATCGTCATTTTCCACCAGCAGTACCGACGCCCCGCTGACATCATGGGTCAGCACCGTCAGGGTGCCGTGCTGCTCCGGGCAGTCTTCCTGCTTTACCAGAGTGTAACCGGGATATTGCTTCATCGCTGTTTCTCCTTTGGTTTTTATTTTTTGCCTTTATTGTATCATTCTTCCGGGTAAAACACAACAAACCAAAAACGGCAGCCTCCCGCTCCCGGGAAGCTGCCGCTCTGTCTTTTAATTTACGCTGTCGGTAATGACCCCCGCTTTGCACGACACCCTGAACAGCACAAAGCCCACCACGAACAGCACGACGAGGGAACCGACGCCCACATTGGCGCTGCCGGTCAGCTGGCTGCCCACGCTGACGATCATGGTGCCCAGGAACGAGGCCCCCTTGCCGCAGATGTCAAACAGGCCGAAGTATTCGCCGGATTTTTCCGGCGGGATGATTTTGGCAAAGTGGGAGCGGCTGAGGGCCTGCACGCCGCCCTGGAACATGCCCACGATGACGGCCAGCACCCAGAACTGCCACTGCCGGGTCAGGAAGAACGCAAACACCGCAATGCCCGCGTAGGCCGCGATGCAGACCGGGATGAGGGCCGTGGACGGGTATTTCGAGGACAGCCGCCCGAAGATGAGCGCTGACGGGAACGCCACGATCTGGGTCAGCAGCAGGGCCAGCAGCAGGCCCGTGGTATCCAGCCCCAGTGCCGTGCCATAGGCCGTGGCCATATCAATGATGGTATACACGCCGTCGATGTAGCAGAAGAACGCCAGCAGGAACCAGAACACCTGTTTATCTTCCGGCAGGTGGCGGATGGTGTGCCCGATGCGGGCAAAGCTCTGGCGGATGGCGTGCCGCTCCACCTCCACATAGTGCAGCTGTTTGTATTGGTTCAGCAGCGGCAGCGTGGTCAGCAGCCACCAGAACGCCGTGATCAGCAGAGCCAGATCCAGTGCTTTCATCTGGCTGATGCCCAGCTTGTCCGCCCCCAGCACAAGGCCCAAACAGGCCACGAACGGCACACAGCTGCCAATGTAGCCCCATGCATAGCCTTTGGAGGAGACTTCGTCCATCCGTTCCGGGCTCGTCACATCGCTCAGCATGGAATCGTAATAGACAAGGCTGCCCGAGAAGCCCACCTTGGCAATGACAAAGATGACGAGGAACGGCAGCCAGGCGGACATCTTGCCCATGGCAATGCAGCCCACGATGCCCACCCAGACGCAGAGCAGAAAGATGGGCTTCTTGAAGCCTCTGGTGTCCGCCACTGTGCCGAGGATCGGGCTGAGGATGGCCGTGATGATGGTCACGACCGAGCTGGCATAGCCCCAGTAGGCCAGATACTCCACCGACGACAGCCCGCCCGCGGCGGCCAGCGCGTTGAAGAAAATCGGGATGAGGGTGGCCACCATCAGCACAAAGGCCGAGTTGCCCACGTCGTACAGGATCCACGCGCGCTCCAGTTTGGTCAGCCGGAACCGCTGCTTGCTTTCTTTTTCCATGTTGCCCCTCTCAGTTTTCCCCAAAGGTGTGCTGGTATGCTTTATCCAGCGGTGCCCCGGTCTGCAGTGTGTCGCGGTATTCCAAAATCAGCCGCTCGGCCAGCGGCAGGGCTTTCTGGTACAGCGCATCCAGCTGCTCACAGCTCTCCGCACAGGCGGGGTTGGGCTGCGGGTTTGCCACCAGCCCGTGCAGGCCCTCGTACCTGCCCACGGCTTTCATGCCTGTCAGCACCACCCAGCGCTTGGCCGGGCTGGAGGCCAGCAGCAGTTTGTGCACGGCCACCATCCCTTTCATGGCGTCGTAAGCCTGCAAAATGGTGATGCCCTGATAGAACGGCGCGATCACTTTCGCCCGCTCCATACTGGGGTGGATGTGGCTGGCTGTCAAAAAATGCAGCGGGTCTTTGCCATCCCGGCGGAGGAGCATGTTGTCAAACTCCGTTTCAATTTCGCAGTGGCTCACGCCGCTGTCCCGGACATCCTGCTCCACGCGGGGGTGGCAGGTGGAGTCCAGCGCAAAATGGCAGAGGAAGCCCAGCGCGTAGGCCAGCGCGGCGTCTCTATTTTTCGCTTTGTTCACCACGCCCCGGGCCCGCTCGAAGAAAACCGCTCCCGGCTGCTCGTGCATGGCGTTGCCCAATGCGCTCACCGGGGTAGATTTTGCCGCGTGGTAGTAGAACAGCAGGTCCGGCCCGTGCAGGCCGATGTCATACAGCTCCCGGTAAGGAGCAATTTTTTCCTGCAATTCCGCAGGCAGGCGTTCCAGAACATCCGCGCCAAAGCGGCGGTGTGCGTAGGTGGATGGCATAACAAAGGCCTCCTTTATTTTACAGCTTACAGCTGCGGCAGCTCGTTTTTCAGGCCGCGGTCCATCAGGGCGCGGACGGCCTCGGCAGCGCTCATGCCGTGGTTGACGATGGCGTCCACCGTCTGGACGATGGGCATTTCCACCTGATATTTTTCGGCCAGCTCCAGCGCGGCGGGCAGGGCGTTCATGCCCTCCACCACCATGCCGACCTCTTTCACGGCCTCCGCCGGGCTCTTGCCCTTGCCAATGAGGATGCCCGCCCGGTTGTTCCGGCTGTGCATACTGGTGGCAGTAACGATGAGGTCTCCGATGCCGGCCAGGCCCGCAAAGGTGTGGACATTGCAGCCCATGGCCACGCCCAGCCGGGCGATCTCCGCAATGCCGCGGGTGATGAGGGCTGCGCGGGCGTTGTCGCCGTAGCCCAGGCCCGTGGAGATGCCCACGCCCAGGGCGATGACGTTCTTCATAGCACCGCTCAGCTCCACGCCCTTGATATCCGGGTTGGTGTAAACGCGCATACAGGTGTTGTTGAACACCTCCTGCACATACCGGGCGGCCTCCTCGTCCGGGCTGGCCGAGACGATGGTGGTGGGCAGGTCAACCGCCACTTCCTCCGCGTGGGTGGGGCCGGAAAGCGCCACCAGACGCACGCCCTTGGGGCCGCCCTCCTTGCCCAGCTCGTCGGCCAGGATCTCCGTCATGGTCATCAGGGTGTCGGGCTCCAACGCCCTTGGCCACATCCACGATGATCTGGCCGTCGGCCACATAGGGCCGGGCCTTTGCCGCCGTGCCCCGCACGAAGACGGACGGCACGGCAAACATCAAAATATCCTTGTCCGTGCACACTTCCTCCATGCTCTTGGTAAACTTCAGCTCCTGCGGGATCTTCATCTGCGGCAGGTTGGGGTGCTTGCGGGTGGTGGAAAGGCTGTCGATCTCCTTCTCGATGGCCGACCACACCAGCACATCGTTTCCGCTCACGCACAGCATCCGTGCCAGAGCCATGCCCCAGGTGCCTGCACCCAGGATGCCAATTTTCCGTTTTGTCACGTTCTTGTCCTCCGTGTCCGCGCGCCGGGCAGAGCGCCCGTTCGCGCGGCAGTTTCTATGCAAAAAATAGTTCCGATATTTTAGTGTTCTACACCCAAGCCCATTTTACACGAAAGGCTGTATCCCGTCAACTCTCTGGCAGGCTGCACAAAGTCCGGTGGTGTTTTTCAGCGGTTTTGTCTATCGTATGCGATTTCATAACTACCAATTGCATCCATCGGAAATTCATGTTATAGTATTCTGGTAGGTTTTGTAGGTTTTTTCAAAAACCCTTTGACCTCAACGCAGGTTGATCCTGTATACTCTGCTTCATCGTCACATTTTCTTTCAAAGAGGATTTCAAAAAGCTTATGTTTGAGTCGTTCCTTGCCAACCGCACCGTCGGCGTGCTGTGGGAGGCCCTGCCCCGTATCTTATCAGCGGGCCTCACCATGACCATCCCCCTCACGCTGATCTCGTTCTCCCTCGCCATGGTCATTGCCGTGGCGGTGGCTCTGGTACAGTATGCCCATGTGCCGGTGCTGAGTCAGATCGCCCGGTTTTACATCTGGGTGGTACGCGGTACCCCGCTGCTGGTGCAGCTGTTCATCATCTTTTACGGCCTGCCCAGCGTGGGCATCATGCTGGACGCGTTCCCGGCTGCCGTCATTGCCTTTGCGTTCAATGAGGGTGCTTACTGCGCCGAGACCATGCGCGGCGCGCTGGAAAGCGTGCCCCAGGGCCAGCTGGAGGCCGGTTCCTGCGTGGGCATGACCTGGGCCCAGATCATGCGCCGCATCGTGCTGCCGCAGGCCCTGCGCACCGCCGTGCCCGCCCTCTCCAACTCCCTCATCGGCATGATCAAGGACACCTCGCTGGCGTCCAACATCACGGTGGCGGAGCTGTTCATGGCAGGCCAGCGGGTGGCCGCCCGCACCTATATTTTCCTGCCCATCTACTGCGAGGTCGCCGTGGTCTACCTGCTGTTCTGCACCGTCATCACCAAGCTGCAGAGCCTGCTGGAGCGCCATCTGAACGCTCGCGGCTTCCAGTGAGAAAGGAGTGGAGCGTATGGCCATGTTAGAAGTGCGGGATCTCCGCAAATCGTTTTATACTTACGCAAAACCCGGCCTGCAGGCCGGCATCTTCCACAAGCCCGGGGCCCGCAAGGTAGTCAGCCAGCTGGATGTCCTCAAGGGCGTGGACCTCACCGTCAACAAGGGCGATGTCGTCGCCATCCTGGGCCCCAGCGGCTCGGGCAAGACCACGTTCCTGCGCTGCCTCAACTTTTTGGAAACAACCGACAGCGGCACCCTGATCTTTGACGGCGAGCAGTTTGACCTGGGTAAGATCACCAAGGCCGACATTGCCCGTCTGCGCAAAAAGACGGCGTTCGTCTTCCAGAATTACAATCTTTTCCGGAACAAGACCGCCCTGCAGAACGTCACCGAGGGCCTTGTCATCGCCCGTAAGATGCCCAAAGCCCAGGCCGACGCCATCGGGATGAAGATGCTGGAGAAAGTCGGCCTGGCCGACCGAGCCGATTCCTACCCCCGCCAGCTCTCCGGCGGCCAGCAGCAGCGGGTGGCCATTGCCCGGGCTCTTGCCACCGACCCGGAAATTCTTTATTTTGATGAGCCCACCTCCGCCCTGGACCCGGAGCTGACCGGCGAGGTGCTGGCCGTCATGCGGCAGCTGGCACAGGAGGGCATGACCATGCTGGTCGTCACCCATGAGATGGGCTTTGCCCGCGGCGTCTCCTCCAAGACGGTCTTCATGGAAAACGGCGTGGTGGTGGAGGAAGCCCCCTCGCAGGAGTTCTTCGCCCACCCCAAAGAAGAACGCACCAGAGAATTTTTACGCAAAATTGAACATACGAACTGAAAGGAATCCAACCATGAAAAGAAGAACCTTTATCTCCCTGATGAGCGTGATGGCAGCGGCAGGCGTGCTGAGCCTGAGCGGCTGCTCTTCCTCCCATAACACCGCGGCTTCCACCGCTGGCACTGCCGCCTCCAGTGCTGCCTCCGCGGGCGGCGACCTGCTCTCCACCATCCAGAACCGCGGTACCCTCATCGTGGCGCTGGAAGGCGCATGGCAGCCCTGGAGCTTCCACGACGCGGACGACACGCTGGTGGGCTACGACGTGGAAGTCTCCCGCGCCATTGCCGAGAAGCTGGGCGTGGAGCCGGAATATGTGGAGAGCGATTGGGACAGCCTGTTTGCCGGCATGGACGCTGGCCGTTATGACATGGTCTGCAACGGCGTGGAGGTCACTGAGGAACGCTCCAAGACCTACGATTTCACCACGCCTTACGGCTACATCCACACCGCGCTCGCCGTCAAGAAAGACAACGACAGCATTACCAGCTTTGAGGACCTGGACGGCAAGACCACGGCCAACAGCCTGGCCTCCACCTACATGGAGCTGGCCGAGAGCTACGGCGCTACCGTGCAGGGCATCGACACGCTGGAAGAGACCATCCAGCTGCTGACGGCAGGCCGCATCGACGCTACCCTGAACGCCGACGTCTCGTTCTACGATTACCTCAATGTCCATCCGGACGCGGACTTCAAGCTGGTGGCATTCACGGAGGAAGCTTCCCACGTTGCCATCCCTCTGCGCAAAGGCGACGAGACCGCCACCCTGCTGGAGGCCATCAACAGCGCCATTGAGGAGCTGCGTGCCGATGGCACTCTCTCCGAGCTGGGTGAGAAATACTTCGGCCAGGATATTTCTTCCGAGAACTGATTTTTTGATTTTGACAGCACAAAAGGCAGCCGCGTTTGCGGCTGCCTTTTTTCGCGCGTTAAATCGTCTCGCGGTACACTTCCAGATAAACGCTCTGGCGGGACTCGTACAGTTTGCGCCGAAACTCGGTGCAGAAATCCGGGTCGTCGAACAGCTCCACCACCGCCGGGGCGTAGCGGCTGCCCTTTTGGGCCCGCAGCTCCTCGATCAGCTTTTCCAGCGGCTTTGCCGCTGTGTAGCACCGCCCGATGTTGTCGGTGGCCGCGTCCAGAGAGTCGGCCACGGTCAGGGCGTCCACAATGGGCTTCATGTTCTTCGGGCAGGGCGGCTGATCTTTCGGGTAGCCTCCCTGGCCGTCATAATACGTATGATGGTAGAGTGCCGCCAGCGCCAGGTCGTCTTTGTGGCCGATCTTACACAGCAGCTCATAGCCAAACGCCGCGTGCCACTGCACGCAGACAAATTCCTCCTCCAGCAGACGGCGGGAGTTGTTGCCCACATACATGGTCACCATGCTCTTGCCAATGTCGTGGTACACGCCGCATTCATAGGCCATCACACAGAGTTCCTCCGCGTGCTGCCGCACCGCTTCCACGGTATCGTACCCCATGGTGCCCACCATGGCCTCTGGCTTCTTCCACAGCAGCCGCCGGACAAAAAAGCGGGTCAGGTTGGCCACCATCAAAGAGTGGACATAGGTCGGCTTGTGGGCCGCCAGCATGTACACCAGCATGTTTTTGCGGTAGGGCCGCTCCGCGCCTGCCTGCATCTCCACCAGTTCCCTCACCGCGTTGCTGGCCACACGGGGATACTGGTTCACAGGCAGATCGTTCAGGTAGCTCACGCTCTTGCTGAACATTTTTTCCAGCCGGCAGGCGTACTGGGGCTTTTCCTCCGGCGGAAGCGCGGCCTCATAATAAAACAGGGAGGAGAGGCTGGTCAGATTGTTGTTGATGCCCGTAGGCGAGTAGTCTTTCGGGTCCGCCTTTTCAATGGCCTCCAACAGCACGTCCACCACCTCGCGGGCCGGGCAGCGCCCGGCGTGGTAACGGGCCATCGCGTAAAAATAGCCCAGCCGCCAGTTCTGCAGCCGCTCGTCGTCCGTCTGGTTCTTCGCCTGCTCCCGGTGGATGTACTCCGCCGATTCCAGCACCTTTTCCGCGATCTCCGGGTCCTTAAAATCCCGCAGGTAAGCCAGCAGGGTCATCCGATCCGCGTGCATGGCATACTCAAATTTATCCCAGGGGATGGAGGGGTCCAGCTTGCGGTAATAGGGCGAGCGGATGACCCTCATGGCCTTGTCGAACACTTCCATGTAAGCTTCGCAGTCGGCATGGCTGTGGCGGGACATGGCCATCCGGCTGTTGCCCAGGCACCGGATGATATAGCTCTTGGTCTCCAGGTCAAATCCCTCGTACCGGGCCATGTAGGAGGCCCCCTCCTGGAAGTATCCCCGCACCTGTTTGCCCAGGGGATTGATGCTGGAATCATCGCTCCGGACATTCATGTAATGCATGGTCACGCCGGCCCAGTACAGCTCCCGGATGATGGCCCGGTCGTCCTGTTTCAGGCGGGCGTAATCCAGCAGCAGGGCGTGGATCTTATAGGCAATGCCGCAGTCCTCGCTGTTGGCGTAGTTAAACAGCTTGCCCGCGAACTCGGAAAGGCCCGCGGCTTCCTCCTCCGTCAGGTTTTCCGCCCGGCGGGAAAAGATCACTTCGTCCAGGATGGCATTGCTCTGCTGCATCAGCGTGTAGGACTCCGCCGCGTTCTGCTTGATCTCTTCCAGCAGGTCGGCGGCTTTCATTCCGGCGTGGACTTCCGGGCGCACGAGGGCACGGACCCGGCGCAGGTTTTCAATGTACCGCGTATACCGTTCGTCCATTCCCGGAAGCCCCCTTTCTGTGGTTCTGAAATCATTTGCCTGCGCTGTTTTTTAATTTTGACAAATTTTCACAATATCGTGTTTTATTATACCCGGAATCAAAAATGTTGTCAATTCCCCCCATCTAATATATTTTCACCCGGAACAATGGCCCGCAATTTTGCCAGATTTTCACGTTTCTTTTTGTCTGGATCGCTGTTTTTCTCCCACATACAAAAGAGAGCCGCTTCCGCCCGTGCAGCGGCTGCAGCTCTCTTTGCAAAATATCCTTTTGTTGCCGTGGGTCAGTTGCGGTAGCAGCGGTCCTGCCCGACGAGCCAGTCCTCACACAGGCGCTGGGCCTCCTCCACGCTGCGGCTGACACAGTGGAACAATGCACCGTGGAGCGAGCAGTAGGAGTAGCGGACTTTGGGCACCCCATTGGGATCTCGGAATTTTTCACAGCGTTCCTGTCCGGGCATCAGATAAAGTTGTTCCATGTTGCACTCTCCTCACAGTATTTCGCGGCCTGCCGCAAACAGACTTATTCTATCACGTTTGGGCTGCGGAGGCTATGCGCACCGCCATCAGGCCCTCGTCCACTTCCACGATGTCGGCCTGCTCCCCATTGACATAGGCCGTAAAGCCATCGTCATAGGGCACCGAGAAGAAGACAAGGTTTTCCCGGGTCAGGTCGATCTCGGCATGGAAGCCGGAATTCGTCATTGTAAACACCCGGCTGGCCGTGGCCCGGCGGGCATCACAGTCCTCCACATAGGTGTCATAGTAGAGGTCGTTCAGCCGTTCCTCGGGCAGGGGTTGCAGGTACTCGCTGTAGGTTTCGGCATCCTCGTCTTTCAGCACCAGCGCCCGCATCAGCAGGTTGGAGCGGGTGGTCTTGATGGTGTTCTCGTACTGGCTCTCGGTCAGGTAGTAATCGTAGGTGAACCCCATGGGGACGTAGTTCTCGTTCTCATACAGCAGGTAGCCGTCCCGGGTGTCGTAGTAGCTCCAGCCCTCGTCGGCCTCCGCAAGGAAATCCTCCTGATGTTTCTGCGTGGTCAGCAGATATTTCACGCTCAGCAGCCCCCGCAGCGCGTAGTTGGAGAGCTCCGGCTCGCTCCGCACGTCCCGCTTGACGCCCAGTGCCGGGTAAAAGCTCAGGATGCTGGGGGCTGCCGTGCTGCCAAAGTATTGCAGGCAGCTCTTGTCCAGCCAGAGGCCCAGGTTGTCGTGGGTCTTGTAGGTGTCAACGCGCCAGTCACCCGCGGGGAGTCTTCTTTCAGCTTGAGGGCGTTGGTGTACTCCTCCACAAGGTCGCTGTCGGTGTTCCACTGGCCGAACTTGCCGATGCCGATGTGGGTGATGCCGAACAGGCAGCTGAACGCTAGCACTGCCGCCAGCATCCGCTGGGGCAGGCGCTTGTCGGCCCGCCACCGCTGCGCGACCCAGCGGTAGACCAGCAGCCCGATGAGGGCAAAGCCGAACACGGCGGCGTACTGGCCGGGATTTTGCAGGACGCCCAGCGACCATTCTTTGGTGCTGGCATCCTGCACCGGCACCAGCGCAAAGGCCAGCGTGGCAATGACGAGCCCGCTGATGTTCCGGGCCGGGCGGTCCAGCTCGACGGCGGGGTCTTCCAGTGCGTTGATGGTCATGGCGGCCAGGATGAGCACCGGCATATAGTACCACCGGGCGTAGTAGCTGGAATTGAGGGCATAGAAGGCGCTGTTCAGCACCGGCACCAGCGCAAAGACGGCGCAGGTGGCAACGATCCGCTTTTTGCTGTCGCCCTGCCGGGCCCGCCAGTAAGCCATCGCACCGGCCAGACTGCACAGGGGCAGATAGGCGGACATGCTGGTCCACTTGATGACGCCCTCGGACCAGATGGAGGTCATATAGGGCGAATCCGGCGGCAGGATCCAGCTCAGCAGGATGGCCAGATACTGCTGGACCTTTGCGTAGGTCAGAAAGCCCCAGCCGGAGGACAGGTCGATGGTGCGGGGGTTCTGCAGCAGTGAGAGGACGGCGGGCCAGAGGATGACGGCTCCCAGCCCCACACCGAGGAGGCTTTCAAAGGCCAGATGGACGAACAGCCGGGGCGTGAGCTTGAAATCCCCCGCGCTGACTTTACAGATGAAGTAGAGGAGCAGGAAGAGCACCTGCCCCACAAAGAAAAAGTAGTTGTTCAGCAGGTTGACGCCGACCCAGAACGCGAACAGCCCGTGCCGCCCATGGTAGACGGCCTCGTCCAGCGCCCAGAGCATCCACGGGAAGAGGGCCACCACGTCAATGAAGTGGTTGAAGAAGATGTTGTAGAGCCCCCAGCCGGAAAAGGCATAGAGCACCGCGCCCAGCACGGCATAGTTTGGGTCTTTCACGTAGCGGCGCAGATACAGGTATGCGCCGCCGCCCGCCACGGCAAACTTGAGCACCAGCAGCGGCACCATGAGGTAGGGCAGCCACTGCTGGGGGAAGAGCAGCGAGAACCAGAAGAACGGCGAGCCGTACAGGTAGAACGAATAGGCGTTCATCGCCCCGCTGCCCAGGTCGGTGGCCCAGGAGAAGGTGTTATGGACACTGCCTGCGCCGTCCGGGTAGCCCAGCCCCTTGAGGAAGCCGTTCATGTAGCGGTAAAAACTGATCTGCTGGCTGTTGAAATCACCGGCGTAGTGGAAAAAGCCGCCGTCCAGAAGGTAGAACGGCAGGAAGATCAGCGCCGCCGTCAGTGCACACAGGCAGACCGTGAGCAGGAATTTGTTCTGTTTTTGCCCCAGAAGCCGGGGGCTGTGAGATGAAGTCATGGCAGAGAACCTCTTGTTTCAAAAAAATCCGGATCGTCCGGGAAAATCAGGGGAACGGGACCTCGCGCTCGTCGTCCGGGTCAAGCCCCGCTTTGCGCTGCTGGTCGAACACTGCCTCGATGAGGCGGTCGATGTCTTCCAGATGAGTCAGCTCGCAGCAGTACCGCCGCAGGGAGGCCGCACCTTTCAGCCCTTTCATATAGTGCATGGTCTGGGCGCGGGCCTGCGGCATGGCGACGAACTCGCCCTTCTGCTCCACCATCTCCTCCACCTGACGGCGCAGCGCATTCATCCGGGCCTGCAGATTCGGCTCCTTGGGGGCTGGGGTGCCCTCCAGCGCGGCGTTCACCCGCTCGAAGAGCCACGGGTCGCCCAGGGCTGCACGGGCGATCATCACACCGTCGCAGCCGGTCTCTTTGACCAGAGCGACGGCGTCTTCAGCCGAATGGATGTCGCCGTTGCCCAGCACCGGCACATGCACGGCAGATTTTACGCGGGCGATGATCTCCGGGTCGATGCCGGGGGTGTACATCTGCTCCCGGGTCCGGGCGTGTACTGCGATGAGGGCCGCACCAGCCTGTTCGCAGGTTTCCACCTTTGCGCCCTTCCGCCCCTGAACGCAGCGGAAGATGCCGCTGTGGCCGAGACGGCCCGCATCCTGCACAGCCTCCTGCTCCAGCCGGCCCAGCGCGTCCCGCATGGGGGTGCGGCTAATGTTGCCCATCTCGGCACAGAGCTTCTGCTCGTTGAGAAACTCGTTGGGACGGTACTCGCAGTTCAGGATTTTGGTTTTCAGGTACTGGTACGCCTGAAGTTTCAAGCTCAGCTTTGCCTGGGATTCCATCTCTTTCATCATCTTCTCCTATATCTCCGGGGATCTTTCAAGCAAAAATACCCCGCCCACCCACAACGTTCCAACCGGAAGCAGCGCTCTGGGTACGGCAGGTTGTATCCCTGAAACAATCCAACGAATCTGTTCCTCTTATTATCACACAAGGTATCATTTATTACAAGACTTTTCGCAAAACTTTGGTGCGTTTTCCGTTTTGACCAGATATATTGTCTCTGTTTTGAGTATTTTGACAAACGTTTTTGTGCTTGTCACCAGTTTCGCACTCTTGTTTTGCATCCATGTGTAAATTGTGGTACACTACCCGGTAGAAAGAGGTTTTTGCATGGCACGAAGCGACGGCTACAACACCAAAACACGCCAGCTCATCCTGGATTATCTCATCAATAACCGCCAGCACGCAGTCAGCGCGTCCAACATTCTGGCCCACCTGGAAGAGCAGGGGGCCCCCAACCCCACCACGGTCTACCGCTATCTGGATAAA
>VOFD01002686.1_pt1 | contig 22165 bp, 40 predicted proteins | sample 5384101 | NCBI WGS metagenome assembly VOFD01 (sample SAMN12384723, study PRJNA508395) | human gut metagenome | isolation source: healthy gut C | host: Homo sapiens
AGGTGTCAAAGTATGGAAGAGGAATATCTGCTGAAGGCCAAATCCATGGGACTTGGGGAGTTTTGGTATATACCCCTGCCCGTTGTATCCCCCTCTAGTTGGGAATCTTTCTGCGGCAGTTTTTCCAATCCTTTTCTTTCTGATACCGACGCTCGCGGGCTCCTAAAACAGAGCAACTGCCAGCGTCCTGGGAAGCTTTGGGAGATCAAGTGGCCAACTATTTTCTCAATCAAAAACGGCATCATTTGGTATATTTAGCCGATCACACATCAGATTTTCTTCCGCATTCTTTACCCGCCTTCAAAAACACAATTCGTGCAGAGGAGGAACCTGTCAGCATTACAGCGCAGGTTCTTCCTTGGACGATGCTTACAGAGAACACCCGGTATCTCAACCAAACCGAAACCCTGCCCGACGCAATCATCACCCAAAACTGCTACCAAGGCGCAGGGGCGCTGTCTGCACTAAAAGCAGCAGGAAATTCGAGTGCCAGAACAAGCCGCTGTCCTTAGTCTGGAAAATGCTCAATTAGCCCAATTAACTTCTCCTCAGCTGTCTGTCTGGGGACCCTCCCGGTTATCAGGTAGGCGTCTTGGGCGCTCAGCGTCTGTTGAGTTAATCCGCCTGAATGAAGATACGCCTGCCGCCCCAAAAGAAAGAGGTCAGTCTGACTTTAATTGTAGGGGGTCCACAGATGTTAAAGCATGACTCTCCCGGATTCTTTCTCTGGGCGTACTCAATCTGGACTTTGTTATGGAACTCGGCAATGAAATGATTGGGAAAAAGAAGATGGGCCGTCAGATCTCGATTAACGCAGGCGGCCACGGAAGTTCCCAGGCCATTGCCGCTGTACGATGTGGTGTTCCTACTGCATTAATTGGCAAAGTCGGAGACGATGCCTTTGGCCAACAGATTCAGTGCACTCTGGAAAGGAGCATGTGGACTGCCGCTTTCTCACCCATGTTCCAAACGTCCACAGCGGTCTAGCTACTATTATCATTGAAGATCACACAGACAATACTTTTTATCGACTTTCTGGGTGCAAACTATGAGTTGACCAATGAGGATATTGACCACTGCAAAGATGCAATCTGTCAGGCGGACTTGGTCATGATCCATATGGGACCGGCAATTATGGATGTAGCCACCCATATGATCGAACTGGCAAATGAATGTCATACTCCAGTTTTGGTTACGCCTTCTGTCATGACCGCAGATGTCCCGCTCCATTTTTGGAAGAAAGTAGACTACCTGGCTATGAATCTGGCTCAGGCAGCCGCTATCAGTTGTCTCTCTGGTGAAAATGCAAAAACAGCCCGAATTTCTGCCAGTATTCTTTTTCCAACCAAGTACGACAGGGCGTCGTTGTACACATGGACGGAGCCGGAGTGTTGGTTGCGGAAAAAGGTACTATGAGTCTTATGGACACTTGTTTTTCTGGTGAGATTCTGGATTATTCCGGTGCCACATCCTTTTTACCGGTGTACTCGCAGCGGAATTGGTAAAACAGTTCCATCAAGCAGCCATCAAAGCCCACCGGGCCGCTCTTCTTTGCATGGGAAAAGTTGGTATATACGTCCTTCCCTCCGCCGAGGTATTGAAAACATTATAACGCTCGTTAAAAGAAAATTTCCCACAAAACTTCTTGACAAACGCCGGACTTCTATGATACTTTAACCACAACAGAGACTGACAACCGAATACCGAATCCATACAGCGGATGAACGATTCAGGGGAGAGACCGCGTATCTTACGCGGCACCGAAGAGCAATGCCACTCTCTCAGGTAAAAAGGACTGGGTCGGGACGCAAATCTGAAAAGCATCCTTTTGGGTGCACCGACGGGGCAACTGTCTGGAGGCGTTCAGGCTGGAATCTCTCAGGTTCTATGTACAGAGGCGCAGCGATATTACAGGGGAGTATCGTTGCGTCTCTGTTTCATATTGCCCGAGATTATATTCTGAACGGAGGGAATCCCCATGAGCGAACTGAAACGCAGCTTTACGACGTACATGTGGCAGCCGGTGCCACCTCTATGGGTTGGACTTCGGCGGGTGGAAATGCCCATCAAGTACCCCACCGACATCGTCGCCGAACACCTGTACACCCGCAGCGCATGCAGCCTGTTCGACGTCTCCACATGGGCCGCATCTGGTGGATGGTCCCAGGCCGTGAAATTTTTGCAGCAGCATGTGCTCTCAGCAACGTGATGGCTCTGGACGTGAACAAAGGCGCAGTATGCCATCCTGCCCACCCGAAACCGGCGGCGCAGTGGACGACGCCTACCTCTACCGCTTTGAGGAGGACCGCTACCTGCTGGTGGTCAACGCGGCCAACACAGAGAAGGACCTGGCGCACCTGAACCACCATCCATCAGAACTACAACGCCAGAATGACCGTCATCACCGCCGACTGGGCGGCCATCGCCGTACAGGGCCCCAAGTCAAGGGAGCTGCTCATGACTCTGTCCGGAGGCGAGAGCATCACAGAGCCCATGAAAAACGCGCTGAACACCCTGAATTCGAGGGGCACACCGTCCGGGTGGCCAAGACCGGCTACACCGGGGAGCCCATCGGCTACGAGGTCTATGTCCCCAGTCAGGACGCTGTGTGGCTGTGGAACCGGCTGGTGGAGCTGGGGGCCCGGCCCGCGGGCCTGGGCGCCCGGGATACCCCTGCGCCTGGAGGCGGGGCTTCCCCTGTACGGCCACGAGCTGGGTCTGTCCCCCCGACGGGACACCATTCCCCATCTACGCCATCCCCCTGGCCCGGTTTGCCGTCAGCTTCTCCTCCCAGAAGGGCGACTTCGTGGGCCGGGAACCCTCCAACGCCAGTATGACGCCTTCCGCAAGATCATGGACCGGGACTTTTCCGATCTGGAGCATCTGCCGCCGATGCGTCCCATCGCCCTGCTGGGCCGGGGGGTGTTGCGGGCCGGTATGCCGATTTATCGGAATGACGAGGTCATCGGCTGGGTGACCAGCGGCACCATGGTACCCTATTACTTCGCCACCCGAGGGCCTGGGCCTGGAGGCCGAGATTTTGGAAACCACTGCCATGCGCTCCATCGGCCTGGCCTATATCGCCAGCGACGTGCTGGATGACGACAAGGTGGAAGTGGACGTGCGCGGCCGCCGCATCGCCGCAGTCATCCCCCCTACCATATGCGGGTGGACGCGCCGCCCTTCGCCCGTCCCATTATCTACAAGGCGGATGAGGAGGAGCAGCTGCTGCCTCCGGCGACCGCCTGCCCAAGGCTTTGGATCTTATCGCCCAGGCCACGGAAAACCACCGCTGGCGCCAGGAGTGTGCATCAACCTCATCCCCTCCGAGATGACTCCCTCCCGGCGGTGCGGCTGCTCTCCGCCAGCGACCCCGGCCTTCCGCTACGCAGAGCACAAGAAGATCAAGAGCTTCTACGACGCGGACATCTTCTACTATCAGGGCACCCGGTTCATCGACCAGGTGGAGCAGCTGGTCACCCAGCAGATGTGCACTACCTGGGCTGCCGCCGAGGCGGAGACCCGGGTCATCAGCGGCCAGATGTCCAACATGGCCGTGTTCTCCGCCCTCATGGACTGGAAGAACCGTCTAACCGGAAGCACACCCCTCAGCGTCTGGGCTACGTGATGAACAACCACATCATTAAGGGCGGACACCTCAGCGCCCAGCCCATGGGCGCCCTCCACGACTACATCGCCGTGGACCCCGTCACCGAGCGCTCCGCCGTGGTGAACTTCCCGTCTGCAAGGATAACATCTACAAGATCGACGTGGAGGAGACCAAAAGGTCATCCAGCAGTATAAGCCCGAGCTCATCATCTTCGGCAAGAGCATGGTGCTGCACAAAGGAACCTGTGGCCGCCATCCGGCAGTTTGTGGATGAACAGAACATCCCTACCACCATCATGTACGACATGGCCCACGTGCTGGGACTCATCGGCGACCACTTCCAGAAGCCCTTTGAGGAGGGCGCAGAGATCGTCACCGGCTCCACCCACAAGACCTTCTTCGGTCCTCAGCGGGGCGTCATCGGCGTCAACTACCGGAAGCCCGACCTGAAGTACGGCCTGTGGGAGACCATCGAGTCCCGCACCTTCCCCCGGCAGCGTGTCCAACCACCACCTGGGCACCATGTTGGGTCTGCTGATGGCCGCCTATGAGATGAACCAGTTCAAGGACGAGTATCAGAAGGCCGTGGTGGAAAACGCCAAGCACTTTGCCCAGGCCTGAAGGCGGAGGGTCTGGATGTGGCAGGCGATCCCGCCATTGGCTACACCGAGACCCACCAGGTCATCGTCTCGGTGGGTTACGCCGCCGGTCCCGAGGTTGCCGCCCGTCTGGAACGCAACAACATCATCGCCAACTACCAGGCTACCCCCGACGAGGAGGGCTTCACCGCCTCCGGTGCTCTGCGTATGGGCGTTAACGAGATGACCCGCTTCGGCTTTGGCAAGAAGGAGTTTGAGACTCTGGCCGCCCTCATCGCCGACTGCGTCCTGCGCGGCAAAGAGGTGGGCGACGAGGTGGTCAAGTTGCGCAGCGGCTACACCCAGATGCACTACTGCTTCCAGGATGACCAGACCCTGGCCGCGCTGGAGAAGCTGGCTGCCAACACCGGGATCTGATCTCCACCCGCGATTCCGTTCCCACTTAAAACATTCAACCTACATTATATATAAATGGAGAATACTATGAACTTTCCTGCTGAACTGAAATATTCCAAGTCTCACGAGTGGGTTAAGATGCTGGACGAGACCACTGCCCTGGTGGGCATCACCGACTACGCTCAGAAGGAGCTGGGCGACCTGGTGTTCATCAACCTGCCCATGGAGGGCGACGAGGTCACCAAGGAGACTGGCCCCCTTCTGCGACGTGGGAGTCGGTCAAGGCGGTCTCCGACGTAATGAGCCCGGTCTCCGGCACGGTGGAGAATATCACCGACTTTGAAGAGCTGCTGGACGCCGACGCCTATCCAGGCCTTCATCCAGGCGTTGAGACCATGCAGACCTACTGCCTGCGAAAGGAAATTGTATTATCATACGGAAAACAGTTCACATTTCTATGAAATTGATTTTTTAATTACATTGAAGGAGAAAATAATTCCGATTGAAATTAAGTCATCCGCAGGTAATAATGAGAGGTCAATTTTGGCGTTTGCAGAAAAATATTCAATGTGTGCCGGAAAACAATATCTTTTTTTCGCAAAATGATGTATCGCGAAAAGAAAATTTGGAATTAAAGCCGATTTATATGCTTCCATTTTTGTTTGCGGAAGATAGTAAAATGACGTGACATTTCTGGATATTTTTGGTAACATGGAAATAGTACAAAATAAATTTAGGAGGAATGACAACATGGGAAGACAGAATACGTATGCAAATCCATTTATTTTGGAGAGAGCAGATCCTTTTATGATTAAGGCGGACGATGGCTGGTATTATTTTACCGCTTCGTATCCGATGAAGAGGGGTGATGATCCGGAAGGATATGACCGCGTGATCCTGCGCCGGTCAAAGACGGTGGATGGACTTCGTGAGGCAGAGGAGATTACAATCTGGCAGGCGGACGAAAAAGACTTATACACATCGTTTTTTATCTGGGCACCGGAGCTGCATTACATCGGTGGAACGTGGATGGCAAACCGATTCTGAATGGCAGAGAAAAATAAAAAAGACGAGCATATCACGATTTTTGGTATGCTCATCTTTTTTTATAGGCAGCAATTTCCTGCTGAATTGTCGTATAATCACGTTCAAATAATTCGTCGCTGATCTGGTGGTGCAATGTTTCTTCCGGAACTTTTTCCAAAATTTTTTCCGAACAAAATCTTTGCTTTTCTGGCGGTAGGCAGGGAGCTTATTGAGTTCCTGAATGTGTGCAATTTCAGGACGCCAAAGCAATTTTGTTTTGTGTAATAATTTACACTTTGGATTGGCTGCGGGTTCGCGTACAATATAAAAATCGCACATACCATCTATTTCTTCGACGCTGATAATGCCCCACCATTCCGGGACATGCTCACTTATATGGTGGGCATGTCGGGATCCGACGACGACAATATTGCGGTCAAAATACCGGTCGTAGTCTTTTACCTGGCGGTCGAGGCGGGCATACGTGTCGGCATCGCTTTTGATTTCGATGCCGACGACTTCATTTTCCAATACCATAATGACGTCCGCGCGGGATTTTCCCATTGTTTTCTCTTCAATAATACGGATTTTCGAATGCCGGTCTTCCAAAAAAAGTCGAAGAGTGGTTCGCGGATGTCTTTGTCTTTTAACATGGTTTATTCCTTCCCGTTCCAGCAGTAAGTACACAGATTTTCCGGTGGAATGCCGACCACATCTAACATGTCGTCGAGGCGGCAGTAGCGAAGGGAAGTAAAGTTCAATTCTTTGCGTATTTCTTCGATCATCTGCTCGTATTTTTCGGATTCCGGATCGGCGTATTCCTGCAAAATTTCATCGGAAACGTCTTCTGTGCCTTCCAGTCTTGCGATGACGCGGCGTGTGATCAGATCCATTTCCGAAGACGAACGTGAAAAGTTCAAATATTTACAGCCATAAATAAGTGGCGGGCAAGCCGGGCGGATATGTACTTCTTTTGCCCCACTTTGATACAAAAATTCGGTGGTTTCGCGCAGCTGTGTACCACGCACGATTGAGTCGTCAATCAAAAGCAGGCTTTTGTCTTTGATGAGGTCGTGCACGGCGATCAATTTCATCTTGGCGATGAGGTTGCGCTTGCTCTGGATTGTAGGCATAAAGGAACGCGGCCAAGTCGGTGTGTATTTGATAAACGGACGTGAAAATGGAATGCCGGAAGCGTTGGAATATCCAATCGCATGAGCCGTTCCGGAGTCTGGTACGCCGGCGACGATATCCGGTTTGACATTGTCACGTTTTGCCAAATTTGCTCCGCAGTTGTAGCGCATTTTTTCCACGCTGATTCCCTCGTAGGAGCTGGAAGGGTAGCCATAATAAACCCAGAGAAAAGTACAGATTTTCATTTCTTTTCCCGGAGCCATCAATGTTTTTACACCCTCCGGTGTGACGACGTCAATCTCGCCCGGACCCAATTCTTTGTAGTCCTGATATCCCAGATTTTGGTAAGCAAAGGATTCAAAGGAGAGGCAGTAAGCGTCGTCCTTTTTTCCAATGACAAGCGGGGTGCGTCCGTATTTGTCGCGCGCCGCATAAATTCCCTTTGGTGTTAAAAGCATCAAGGTAAGTGAGCCGTCAATCAATTCCAATGCGTAATGAATGCCGTCGATTAAATTTTCTTTTTGGTTGATGATGGAAGCTACCAATTCTGTCGGATTGACATCACCACCACTCATTTCCAAAAAATGGGTATTGCCGTTGGAAAATAATTTTTCAACAATCTCATTTGCGTTGTTAATTTTACTTACTGTTGTGATTGCATAAGTTCCGTGATGGGAACGCACAATCAATGGCTGTGGCTCATAGTCCGAAATACAGCCGATACCGAGATTCCCCTTTCATCTCCTGCATATCTTTGTCGAATTTGGTTCGGAATGGTGCATTCTCAATGTTGTGAATCGCACGATCAAATCCTTTTTCGCCGTAAACGGCCATTCCTCCGCGTCTTGTACCAAGATGTGAGTGGTAATCGGTTCCAAAAAATAAATCAAACATGCAGTCGTCTTTGGCTGCAACTCCAAAAAATCCGCCCATTTTTGTCAGTTCTCCTCCAATGTAATGTATTAAGTTTGTTCCGTCAAGGGTCGCAAGCGAGGCATCCCGGCATTGCAAGCAAGCCGGAAACCTTGCTTGGACCCTTGGTCTTAAAGAGCTATAGATAAGCCCAACGGATTGCGGGTGCTGCGCACCCAAAGCAATCCTACATGAACTCAAACTCCGCGGAAAACCGCTGCGTTTTCGTACATGTGCGGGTCCCAAATAAGGCATCCCGGCATTGCAAGCAAGCCGGAAACCTTGCTTGGACCCTTGGTCTTATCTATATTGTAACAAGGGGATGGTAATCGTGCAAGAAAAATGTTATACTTTTTGTAGATTCTTTTGAAATGTGACATGGGGAGCGAAGACACACGCCGGGAAGGAAAAAGCAAGAGCTGACGTGTGCGGAGCGGCCCTGATGTCGTTGCAAGGGAAGGAAGACACACGCCAAAAAGGAAAAAGCAAGAGCTGACGTGTGCGGAGCGGCCCTGACGCCAGTTCCAGAGAAGGAAGACACACGCCAAAAAGGAAAAAGCAAGAGCTGACGTGTGCGGAGCGGCCCTGATGTCGTTGCAAGGGAAGGAAGGCACACGCCAAAAAGGAAAAAGCAAGAGCTGACGTGTGCGGAGCGGCCCTGACGCCAGTTCCAGAGAAGGAAGACACACGCCAAAAGGAAAAAGCAAGAGCTGACGTGTGCGGAGCGGCCCTGATGTCGTTGCAAGGGAAGGAAGGCACACGCCAAAAAGGAAAAAAGCAAGAGCTGACGTGCGGAGCGGCCCTGACGCCAGTTCCAGAGAAGGAAGGCACACGCCAAAAAGGAAAAAGTAAGAGCTGACGTGTGCGGAGCGGCCCTGATGTCGTTGCAAGGGAAGGCAGGCACACGCCAAAAAGGAAAAAGCAAGAGGTGACGTGTGCGGAGCGGCCCTGACGCCAGTTCCAGAGAAGGCAGGCACACGCCAAAAAAAAAAAGCAAGAGCTGACGTGTGCGGAGCGGCCCTGATGCCGTTGCAAGGGAAGGCTGGCACACGCCAAAAAAGAAAAAGCAAGAGCTGACGTGTGCGGAGCGGCCCTGATGTCGTTGCAAGGGAAGGAAGGCACACGCCAAAAAGGAAAAAGCAAGAGCTGACGTGTGCGGAGCGGCCCTGATGTCGTTGCAAAGGGAAGGAAGGCACACGCCAAAAAGGAAAAAGCAAGAGCTGACGTGTGCGGAGCGGCCCTGATGTCGTTGCAAGGGAAGGAAGGCACACGCCGGAAAGGAAAAGCAAGAAATGAGGAGAAAAGGATGAAAAAGAAGAAAAAACAAGGAAAAAAGAGAAAGTGGCTCATTCTGCTCACGGTCGTGCTGCTGGTGGCGGTGGTGTTTTCTGTTCTTGTGGGAACGAAAGTTATTCGGATCAACACGCTTCTGGCGGCAGGATATCCGGTGCAGGGAATAGATGTGTCGCATTATCAGGGCGAGATTGACTGGGCGGCGATGAAGCGGCAGGGGATGGACTTTGCGTATATTAAGGCGACGGAAGGAAGTGCGCACGAAGACGAATGCTTTGACAAGAATTGGGAACAAGCAAAGGCGGCGGGAATGCTTCGCGGAGCGTATCATTTTTTTAGTTTCGAAAGCGAGGGGAAGAAGCAGGCAGAACATTTTATAAAAAAAGTGGGGGATTTGAAGGGGAGTTTGATCCCAGTCATTGATGTGGAATATTATGGGAAATATGTAAAGACACCACCGGATGTAGAAAAGGTGCGGAAGGAAGTCAGAGACATGATTGACGCATTGGAGAAGGAATATGGGGAAAAGCCGATGATCTATTGCACATATAACGTATATCGGAAGTATATCGAGGGGGCGTTTGATGAGGTGCCATTGTGGATTCTGAAACGTGTATTATCCGCCGGAAGATATTGGAAGAAAATGGACCTTGTGGCAGTATACGGATAAGGCGCAGCTGGATGGATATCAGGGGACGAAGAATCCATTGACTGCAATGTATTTCGGGGAGAAATAGGACAACTAAATAATTATATATTACAGTAGAATGGAGGTAATGATTATGAAGAAAATTTGGATAGCAGAAGTTATTGCAGCTGCGTGTATTTTGACTGGAACAGTAACAAAATGTGAGGCAAAAACAGATGAAAAAAAAATAGTCGTAGCGGAGGGGGGAGAAAAGGTGATATCAACGGATGTTTATAAAACAAAAACATCCGTAAATAATAGAAAAAAGGTGAAAGTTTATAAACAGTTTTTAGATGCCTCTGATAAAATATCCATTTTAGCAGATAAACCAAATAAGGCGTTGTTTATTAAAGGAATAAGAGCCGGAAAAGTGCGTGTTACAGTGAAAACAACTACTGGTAAAACAGTATATAATATCACTGTTTTACCTAAAGAAAAAGTGAAAAAGAAAGCACAAAAAATGCTAAAAAAGTGGTGAAAAATAAGCGGGGAATTTATGACGATTTTAATCAGGATGAGATAGAAGAATATTACTTTAATGGAAAAATATTTTACTATGATTATGAGAAAAATAAGGTGATTACAAAGCGCTTTTTTCACAGAAAAAGAGAATAGAAAAATACAAAAATATATTATTCTCCAAAACGGCATCTGTTCTATGCGGAAATGGAAGGAAAGACAGCGGTCCATTTTGTTTTGGTTGACCGGGAAAAGATAATTGGCAGAGTAGATAGAGAGATACGTTTTCTAAAAGTAAAAAGACAAAAAGGGAAAAATTAACTACATACTAAATGACGAGTCATATGATCAGGATGATTATTGGTATCGTCCATATACAGAGGAAGAGATGAATAAATTTTTGAAAAACAGATTCCGGATGCGAAGGAGATTAATTTCGAGGATAAGACTATTCAGCTCCCCCACTCACACATTCGCATTTTGAACGCTATGTGTTTATTCCCCGTCTTTGACAAGACTAAAAATGCTTCTATGTGGAGGGGAGCCTATTTTTGTGAGCGGGCAACTTATCAAAATAGCAACAGCGTCACATAAACGCCGGCGATCGCACCCAAAGCCACGACCACAAGTCCGCGTTTGAAAAAACTGAGAATCAGCGCAATGGCGGTTCCGACGATGGCAGCGACAGGATTTCCACTGGATGAAAAAATGTCAGGAAATGTCAATGCACCGAGGACGGCATAAGGCGTATAATCCAAAAAGTTTTTCATATAAACGGATTTGATCTCGCGCCGGAAAAAATGTGATCGGAACAAAGCGCGGAATATAAGTAACGACAGCCATTACGGCAATCGCAATCAAACAATATCGTAAATTCATATCAGACCTCACTTTCCGGCGGTGTATCGCCTGCGTCAGAAATCGGTTCCGGGAAAAGCCGGGCACCGATTCCGGCGGCAATGATTGTTGACAAGATCACGCGGAAGCCCGAAGAAATGTGGTTCAATCCGGGAACGTAGCGAATGATGCACGAACAAAGTACCGCAAGAAGGACAACAAAACAGACGTTTTTCTTTTCGCGGGCAGCTGGGACAATCAGTGCGATAAACATTGCGTAAAGGCCGATTCCCATGGCAGATTGAAGTTCTGCCGGAAGCAGAGTCGAGATCGTTCCGCCGAGAAAAGTTCCAAGAACCCATCCAATAAATGGAAGTGTGATCAGACCGCCGAAAAAGCCGGCTCCAATCTGTCCCGGTTCCATGGAAGCCATGACAAAGGTTTCGTCCGTAATGCAGAAAACTGAGAATCAGACGTTTCCATATCGGAATGTCCGGCTGGATTTTTTTTGTGAAAGCGACAGTGACATCAGGGAGTACCGCAGATTGATGACAAATGTTGTCAGCGCAATCTCAAGATAGCCGGCACTTGCAAAAATTAAATTGGTTCCGGCAAACTGGCCTGCGGAGGTCACATTGGTCAGAGAGATCAATACGGCTGCCCACACAGGGATGCCACCGGAAACGGCCATAAAACCAAACGTAAAAAGAAACCGGGAGATAACCGAGAAAAATCGGAAATCCCCGTTTCAATCCATATATAAATGAGTTCATATTAATCTTCTTTTTTCTGCCTCCATTTCCACAGATTCGATCATGGAAGTACAATGAGGGCAGCGGGTTGCTTTTATGTCAATTTTGCCATAGCAGAAAGGACAGGTTTTTCGGTAGGAGTCTCTTCCTCTTCAGCATCTTTTCTGTGTCCAAGACTGGCAAGCGCATTCATTCCCTTTACGAGCAGGAAAATCACAAATACCATGATCAGAAAATTGATAACAGCAGTCAGAAATGAACCATATTTCACATCGACATCGCCAATCGTCAGCACCAGATAACTCAGGTCGGTGTTTGCTATCAAACCGATCAATGGGGAAAGCACGTCATTTACCATAGAATTGATGATCGCCTGAAAAGCGGCACCGATAATAACACCAATTGCCAGATCCATGACATTTCCACGCAGGGCAAATTCTTTAAATTCCTGTAAAAATTTCTTCATAGTCGTTCTCATCCTCCTAAGTGTTTTCATTTGCAAAAACCCAAATTATATGTATAACAACAGTATAGCACAGACAGGATGGCAAGGTCAAATAGAAAAGTCTTGACACCGCGCGCATTGCCCTTTATGATGAAGAAAAAAACATAGGAGCTAATATGTTAAATCAAGATCAATTTGTAACCCCGCTGCTTGCGTGGTACGATAAAAATAAACGTGAAATGGTATGGCGCGACCGGGGAAATGCGTATTATACCTGGATTTCAGAAATTATGCTGCAACAGACAAGGATTGAGGCAGCGAAAGACTATTTTGTGCGGTTTACGGAGGAACTTCCGGATATTCAGAGCCTTGCCAATGTGCCTCAGGAGGCTTTTAAAATTGTGGGAAGGACTTGGGTATTATAACCGTGCCAAAAATTTACAAAAACAGCAAAGATATTAGTAGAAGAATATGGGGCAGAACTGCCGGCAGATTACGAGAAACTGCTTGCATTGCCGGGGATTGGACCGTATACGGCGGGGGCAATCGCATCCATCGCGTATGACATTAAGGTGCCGGCGGTGGATGGCAATGTACTGCGGGTAATGATGCGGTATCAGGCAAGTTTGGAAGATATTACCAAAATGCCTGTGCGCCGCAGAGTTGAGAGCGAGTTGACAGAAGTAATGCCGGAGCGGCCGGGCGATTTTAATCAGGCGATTATGGAACTTGGCGAAGTGGTTTGTATCCCCAATGGAATGCCGCTTTGTGACCGGTGCCCATTGGCGGCGACCTGCGAGGCAAAACAAAAAGGTGAGCCGGAACAATATCCGCGAAAAATAGAAAAAGAAACCGCGTAAAATCGAGAAAAAAGACGAGATTAATTTATGAAAAAAGACGGAATGTTTGGAATTGCTAAGCGGGAAAATAAAGGTTTGCTGGCTGGATTGTATGAGTTTCCGTCCATAGCCGGGCATTTTAATAAGAAAGAATTGGAAGAAAAACTGGAAGAAGATGGGATCGTTGTGAAAAAATGCAGTCATTGGGAGCGGGAAAGCACATTTTTTCACATATTGAATGGCATATGAAAGGGTATCTGATCGAACTATCGCCGACCGGAAAACAGCCGGAGCTAATCTTTGCTTCGCTGGAGGAAGTTGAAGATACGTACAGTTTACCGACAGCATTTCGGACGTATCGCGAGAAAATGAGAAAGATTCTCAATAAGCAAAAAAGAGGGTGGAGTTTCTGAGAAAAAAGGTGTATTATAAAGTGAAAATACAATAGTCAGGAGGAATTCATTATGTTGAAATGTTTAAAGAAAATTGATAAAAAGCGACAGGACTTGTGGCAGCCGGCATACTGCTTGGAACCGCCGGTGTGAAGATCCTTGGAAGCAAAGATGCAAAGAAATTGTATACCAATTGTACCGCAGCAGTTCTTCGAGCAAAAGACTGTGTGATGAAGACTGCGACAAAGATTCAGGAGAATGCAGAAGACATCTATGCAGAGGCACAGATCATCAATGAAGAGCGTGCCAATGAGGAATTTGTAGATGCCGAAAAGGAAACTGCAGATGAGATTCAGGATTGAGCATGAACTAAAGGGGCGCATGCGTCTCCATGTCTGTACGAAAAAATGTCGTATGAAGAGGCGGATACGCTTCAGTATTATCTGGGAAGTTTTCCGTTTGTGACAAAGGTAAAAGTTCATGAAAATATAGGAAATGTCACGGTAAATTACGTGGGATCACGTAAGCAGCTGTGCGAGGCACTTGCTGCCTATCGGCCGAAAAGGTGGATGTTCCGGACGAGTTTCTTCACAATTCCGGACGGAGGTTAAATGAAGAGTATAAGGAGAAACTCATCAATAAAGTATTGTTTATGGCAGGTACGAAATTATTTTTGCCGGCGCCGGTCCGTACTGTGATAACAATCGCAAAGGCTGGCAAATACTGGAAACAAGGAATGCGGACATTAGCGCACCGCAAGATCGAGGTGCCGGTGCTGGATGCGAGTTTCCGTATTGCGCGGCGATATGAACTCGGCCAATTCGATCATGTTCCTGCTTGGAATCGGTGAGATTCTGGAAGAGTGGACACATAAAAAGTCAGTCGAAGATCTGGCGAGAAGTATGTCTTTGAACATAACCAAAGTCTGGCAGCTGGTGAATGGAAAAGAAGTTCTCGTTCCATCCAATGCAATCGTGCCGGGAGATGAGGTCGTCGTTCATATGGGAAATGTGATTCCATTTGACGGCGTGGTGATAAGCGGAGATGCAATGGTCAATCAGGCATCGCTTACCGGCGAGCCTCTTCCGGTTCATAAAACGACGGGAGGTTATGTTTATGCAGGCACCGTTGTGGAAGACGGCGACTTGACTTTGAAAGTGGAAAAATCGGCGGGCGGTACACGATTTGAAAAGGTCGTTGCGATGATCGAGGATTCCGAAAAATTGAAATCTTCACTCGAAGGAAAAGCAGAACATCTTGCGGACCGGCTTGTGCCATATACACTTGCCGGAACCGGGTTAGTGTATCTTCTTACACGAAATGTGACGAAGACGCTGGCGGTACTGATGGTAGATTTTTCCTGCGCATTGAAACTGGCGATGCCGATTTCCGTACTATCTGCGATACGGGAAGCAAGCCATTATCAGGTGACCGTAAAAGGCGGAAAATATCTGGAGGCAATGTCAGAAGCAGATACGATTGTATTTGACAAGACCGGAACGCTGACCAAGGCGCAGCCGAAGGTAGTGGACGTGGTTCCGTTCTGTGAAGCGCAGCCGGACGAATTACTCCGTATCGCGGCTTGTCTGGAAGAACATTTCCCGCATTCTATGGCAAAAGCTGTCGTGGATGCGGCGGCACAGAAAGGACTTGTGCATGAAGAGATTCATTCCAAAGTGGAATACATCGTCGCACATGGAATTTCCTCCTTTGTGGAAGGAAAAAAGTAGTAATCGGAAGTGCACATTTTATCTTTGAAGATGAAAAATGTGTTGTGCCGGCCGGAAGACTATCAGAGCCGGTTTGATTCGCTGCCGGAGGAGTATTCTCATTTATACCTGGCAGTGGATGGAAAACTTTGTGCTGTCATCTGCATCGAGGATCCGCTTCGCGAAGAGGCAGCAGAAGTCATTCAGCAATTGAAGAAAGTCGGTATAAAAATGTGGTTATGATGACAGGTGACAGTAACCGTACCGCACGCGCCATCGCTGCACGGGTTGGTGTAGACCGGTATTTCGCGGAAGTGCTGCCGGAAGACAAGGCGCATTTTGTCGAAAAAGCGAAGGCAAACGGCTCAAAGGTCATCATGATCGGAGATGGAATCAATGACTCGCCGGCATTGTCGGCAGCAGATGTAGGCATTGCCATCAGTGACGGAGCCGAGATTGCACGCGAGATCGCAGATGTGACGGTCGGAGCGGACAACCTGTATCAGATTGTGACATTGAAGCAGATCAGCAATGCATTAATGAAACGGATTCATACGAATTATCGACGTCGTTGCCATCAATGCCGGGTTGATCGTTCTTGGTGTGGCAGGTTTGATCCAGCCGACGACATCGGCACTGCTTCACAATTCTTCGACACTTGTGATCAGTCTGGAAAGCATGAAAAATCTGCTGGAAGGATGAGAAAAAGAATAGATAAATAAGAAAGCGGGCGGACTGCTCTGTTTGGAACAGTCCGCCCGTAATTTATCGTTTCACTAGTCGTTGTAGCCATTTGGATTCATGCTCTGCCATTTCCATGAATCGGCACACATATCGTTCAAGTCATATTTTGCTGTCCAATGCAATTCGTTCTTGGCTTTGTCGCATTGGGAATACAATTCGTCCAAGTCACCGGCGCGGCGAGGTTTGATCTCATAAGGGATCTTCTTGTCACAAGCCTTTTCATAGGCATGAACGACATCGAGAACACTGGAACCCTTTCCGGTACCAAGATTGTAGATTTTCACACCGCAATTTTCCTTGATTTTTTCTAACGCTTTTACATGTCCATCGGCAAGATCAACTACATGTACGTAATCACGGACACCGGTGCCATCGTGAGTCTTGTAGTCATCGCCAAATACGCCGAGACATTCGCGTTTGCCGACGGCAACCTGTGCGACATACGGTACGAGATTGTTTGGAATTCCTTTTGGATCTTCGCCGATCAGCCCGCTTTTGTGCGCACCTATCGGATTGAAATAGCGGAGCAAAATGACATTCCAGGAATTGTCAGCGGTATGCAGATCGGTGAGAATCTGTTCTAACATCCATTTAGTCCAGCCGTAAGGATTGGTTGGGGAGCCTTTCGGACATTCCTCTGTGATCGGAATAAAGGCAGGATCGCCGTAAACGGTCGCGGACGAGCTGAAAATGATATTTTTACATCGTGATTCCGCATACAGTCCACCAGATGCAAGGTTCCGGTGATGTTATTGTGATAATATTCAATCGGTTTTTCTACCGATTCGCCGACCGCTTTCAAGCCGGCAAAATGAATGACAGCATCTATTTTTTCTTTTTCAAATACGTCGTCCAATGCCTCTTTGTCCAACAGATCCACGTTATAAAAAGCAGGTTTTTTCCCAGGTGATCTGAGTGATGCGGTCCACTACTTTTTCATTGGAATTATACAGATTATCGACGATTACAACTTCGTAATTATTTTCCAGCAGATTAACACATGTGTGGCTGCCGATGTAACCGGCGCCCCCTGTAACTAATATTTTCATATAGAATCTCCTTTCGATATGGTTTGTTTTATCAAGTTAAATGGCAGGCATTTGGCACATTTTACAATGCACGTGCGCCATCACTAATTTCAGCAATGTAAAATTCCGGAATTTTATCATAATTCTTTTGTAAACTTCGGAAAGTGCAGCCTTGAAATCTTCTGTTTTATCCGAAGCGACAAGACTTACGGTGCATCCGCCAAATCCACCTCCCGTGATTCGGCTGCCCGCTACAAACGGCAGTTCCCAGGCTGTCTCTACCAGAGTGTCCACTTCCGGACAGGAAACTTCGTAATCATCGCGCAGAGAGCGGTGCGAAGCATTCATCAATTCTCCAAATGCGAGGATATCATTTTCCTTTAATGCGCTTACTGCGGTAATCGTCCGCTGGTTTTCCGATACGGCGTGGTGAACACGTTTTTGGATCACTTCGTCGCCAATGAGATATTTATTTGCCTCAAATTGCAGATCAGTAAGATCTCCGAGGGCCGAAATATCAAGTGCCCGCTGCAACATCAAAAGACCTTTTTCACATTCGCGGCGCCGGTCATTTGTAAGCCGAGGAAACCAGACTGTGTTTTACCATACTGTTTGTAATGATCAGTTTGTAATTTCCAAGATTTACCGGTACCCATTCAAAATCCAGCGAATTGGTGTCTAGAAAGATGGCATGATTCTTTTTTTCCCATTGCGGAGGCAAATTGATCCATGATACCGCAGTTCATGCCATTGTATTTATTTTCGGCAGCTTGTCCCAAGAGAGCAATCTGCGGAAGGGCAAGGGAATCGAAATGAAAGCAGTTTTTCAAAATAATTCCTGTCAGCACTTCCAGCGAAGCCGAAGAAGAAAGACCGGAACCATTTGGAATATTTCCATAAATATACAGATCCATTCCTTTGTCGATCGGATAGCCATGCTTTGTAAATGCCCAGATCACACCCATCGGATAGCTGATCCATCGGGAGTCTTCCAGCGGTTTTAGGTCGTCGAGCGATGACTCGATCACACCGGTTTCCGGAAAATTTTCGGAGTAAAACCGCAGTTTTCGGTCTTTCCGCAGGCAAACGAGCCCGTACGTTCCTACATCCAGCGCACAGGGGAAAACATGTCCGCCGTTGTAGTCGGTGTGCTCACCGATCAGATTGACCCGCCCTGGGGCGAAAAATGCCTCCGGCAAGCAGTCTGCGCCAAATATATCAGTAAATTTTTGTATCATTTCATCCAGATTCATAAGCTGCCCTCTCTTGTGTGTCTAATAATGCTGTCATAAGTGTATCATGTTTTGAGGGATTTGGCAAATGACTATATTGCTGCAAAAAAATATCATGGTTTTTTTTGGAAAAACTATGGTAAACTGTAAAATATAGCGACAAAATGAAAATATTTGCAGTGGAGGATTTTGCAGAATATGGAAGACAGAATACCTGTATATATTATTGGACATAAAAATCCGGATACCGACTCGATCTGTTCGGCAATCGCGTATGCGGATCTGAAAAATAAAGTGCATGGCGGCGGTTATTATGCAGCGCGTGCGGGGCAGATCAATCAGGAGACCCAGTATGTGCTCAAGTTTTTCCAGACGCCGGCACCGCAGTACATTGAAGATGTTATGACAGAAGTGAGTGACATCGAGATCCGGAAGACGAAGGGTGTGTCAGGAAAAATTTCATTGAAAAAAGGCATGGAATATGATGCGCGAGCTGGATGTAGTGACACTTCCGATTACGTCGGAGAAGGAGGAACTGCTTGGTTTGATCACGATTGGAGATATTGCGACCGCGTACATGGACGTGTATGACAATTGTATCCTGTCCACGGCAGGAACTTCCTACAAAAAATATATTGGAGACACTGGAGGCGACAATGGTCGTCGGGGGATGAAGACGCAACCTATAAAAAGGGCGAGGTAATCATTGCGGCAGCGAATCCGGATGTCATGGAAGACTATATTCACGAAGGGGATATGGTAATTTTAGGAAACCGTTACGAGTCTCAATTATGTGCGATTGAGATGGGAGCAGACTGTATTATTGTGTGTATGGATGCGAAAGTATCGCGGACAATTCAGAAAATGGCACAGGAGCACAACTGCAATATTATTGTAACCCCATATGATACCTTTACGGCGGCGCGTATGATCAATCAGAGTATGCCGATTGAATATTTCATGAAGAGAAATGATCTGACGACATTCCATCTTGCGGATAAGACGGAAGATATCAAAGGCGTCATGGGTAAAAAACGCCACCGCGATTTTCCGATTTTGGATGAAAATGACCGTTACGTGGGTATGATCTCCCGCCGAAATTTGTTGAATCTCCGCAAAAAACAATTGATTCTGGTCGATCATAACGAAGTTTCGCAGACCGTGGATGGCATCGAATTTGCACATATATTGGAAATCATTGACCACCACCGTATCGGTACATTGGAGACGCTGGAGCCGGTTCTTTTTCGCAACCAGCCTCTGGGGTGTACTGCGACGATCATTTATCAGATGTATCAGGAACATGGGGTTGAAATCCCGAAAAAAATATCGCAGGACTTTTGATGGCAGCGATCATTTCAGATAAGTTGATGTTTCGTTAACTGACTTGTACTCCGGTAGATAAGAAGGGGGCGGAAGACTTGTCGGAAATCTGCGGTGTTGAGATTGAGGAGTTTGCGGTAGATATGTTTGGGGCAGGAAGTGATCTGAGTTCCAAAGAACCGAAGGAAATTTTCAATCAGGATCTCAAACGGTTTGAAGTGGGCGATATTGAATTTGTCGTCCCAGATCAATTCGATGAACAGCATTGAGCTTCAGGAAATCAAGGAAAAAATTGTGCCGTATCTGGAAGAAGTGTTTGAAGGACTGGGTGTGTCGATGGCATTTGTGATGCTTACAAATATTGTAAAAGAAAGCACGGAGCTTTTGTGCTTTGGTGAGAAATCCAAAGATGTTGTCAAGGGAGGCGTTTCAGCTTTCCGGCGACATGAAACGTATTATTTTAAAAGGCCTGGTTTCAAGAAAGAAACAATTGATCCCAAGTCTGGTATCTATTTTACAACAGTAAGGAAGGAGGATTTTTATGATTGAAATGAGAAGAGAAAAGCGCTGGCCGATCGAGTTGCAGTTAGAGATCAGCAGTCTGTTCAAGCAGGATAATGTGAAAGTGGAGAATATCAATGCGCCGATTGAAGTGTTTGATGTATCCAAAGCAGGAATTGGATTCCGTACCAAAAGTGTGCTGCCGATCGGTTACTATTTTAATGCCAGATTGGTGCTCGGAGACCAAGGAACGCTGAATTGTGTGGTTCGTATCATTCGCCAGCAGCAAGATGGCGACGAGCATATCTACGGTTGCGAGATTGTCGGAACAGCATCGATTATGGACTATTTGTTTAATGATTATGCGGCAAGTCTGAGTCAGTAAATATTTATAGTTAATTAATAGAATATTAGTTAAATCATACCTCTCATTCTGTTGCTATAAGTATAGTATTATATGGTAGCGGAATGAGAGGTTTTTTCTATTTGTTTTGAAAGGAGCGGTTTCGTATGAAGAAAACGACAGATTGGGCAGGCTTTGTTGATATCAATGCAGTAAAGAGTGGACAGGAATCTGTTTTTGAAAATGGAGGCATATCCGGAAGAGGCAGATGCATTGTACCTTGTTACGAGAGATCCGATGAACGCGAGGAAGAGCACGGAGCGTTTATAAGAAATTGATGCAGACATATGTCGACATCAATAAAAGCGGCGCAGGCGAAAGGGAGACAGGTCCGATCACGAGTTTGTCCATTTGGGGCTTGTTTGATGCACCGTATCTGGCAGAGACCGATTACAGTTACCAGATGAATGGTCCATATTGCGGATTATTTACCGAACTGTATCAGCCGAAGGAAGCCTTCAAAGAAGTGTACAAAGTGCTTTCGGGAGAATAATGAAAAAGTTCCAAACTGTTATATAAAAAATATAAGACCATATCGTGGAAAATATTATTTTCTGTGGTATGGTCTTTTTTGATGGATAAATTTGAATACCACAAGAATAGAAAGTGTGGTGGGTGTTTGCCGTTGATTGTATAGAAGAGAAAAGTGAAAAAAACGGAAAAAAAATTTGAACATTCATAAGATATAATGGGAAAAATCAATTAATTAAGGAGGAATCTATTATGAGAAAGATTGTAGTGAGTGTATTATGTTTGGCGTTAATTGTGTCCAGCTTGGCATTTTCCGGTTCGAAAGTGCAGGCAAAGACATATGGACCAGAAGAGTTTGGTCTTGGATTTAATGTAGAGGAGTATGTCGGAATTAAATTCAAAAATTACGAAAAATTATGTCCTTTACAAAAAATCAAATTTAATGGTAACGACGGATATAAATATGTTTCAAACAAAGTATACAAAAAGAAATATAGCAAAAAAATCAAGATGTATACATTAAAGAATGGATATCCTTGTACCTGGAAATTCATGTGCCAAGGTTTTACTTATCAGAATCTGAAAAACAAACGTACAGATCATGCACATACAAAACCAAAAAATGTTGAGTGGATTATTCGAGGCAATAATATGCTTCAATACTATACACCGTGATGAAAGGAGAAGCGAGGAAAATGAAAAAAATTAGTCGTTGTTTTGGGATTATGTGTGTTTTGTATACTGGCTGGTGTAGTGACGAGTGCAAATACACCGGAAATAAGTGCACAGACGGCCTATCAAAAATTAATGAACAAATACAAGAAATCGGGCTTTCAGATGTATGTAAAATACGATGCAGAAGATTTTGGAGCCTATGCGGAAGCAGGGTATCCATTGCTTTTGTCTGCGCAAAAGATTAGAGATGGACGTATTAAATACATGGATCTTAATGGAGACAGGAAAAAGAATGCATACTTGTAACGGAAGATTATATTAATTTATTTACCATGAAAGGAAATAAAGTCAAATATCTTGGTGGCATCCATATCAGTTATATGGATGGTGTGACCCATAAAGGGAAAGCCAAAGAGTTTACCTTTTTTCCGATATGGTGGAAAAATGTTTCATTATTATACTTTCCGCATTAAAAAAATGCAATCTTAACAAAGGTTTGTACGTTTGGCGACCAGGTTTTGAATTATTCGAATGGCGATCCATACCACGAATACTATTACAATGATAAACGTACGTCGACCAAGAAATATAAATCTACTTATCGGAAATATGCAACAGGTGGGAAAGAATAAAAATATAGAGAATCCCAAGAAAGAAGGTTGAGAAAAAAAATACCTCAGTGTAAAATAAGATTACTG
>VOFD01002772.1_pt1 | contig 22150 bp, 24 predicted proteins | sample 5384101 | NCBI WGS metagenome assembly VOFD01 (sample SAMN12384723, study PRJNA508395) | human gut metagenome | isolation source: healthy gut C | host: Homo sapiens
TCAGTAGCGCTTCGTTCAATTGCATTTGGGCGAGAAGAGGCGAGGGGGCTTGGATATTCGGAGTTGCTTTATTGCTTGGTCCTACTCTTAACACTAATCTAATTTTTGACTGGTTGGATGATTTTTGAAAAGATGCCCAATTCCCAGAATATAAGGAGGTCTATTGTTATCGGGGGTCCAAGGGACTGCAAATAAATAATTCTTGCACAATCTCTTCCTACACGTCGGTGACGAAATACATGCTATACTCACCACTGAGGAAAAAAGCTTGTTTTACAAAGAATATCTTGAGTTCTATGGGAGAAATTACAGAATTTTGCTGAGTTACTCTTCTTTTAATATTCTAAACAGTTTTTGTTTTCCCTCTTACTTTTTCATTAAACATAAAACAGTAATTAGGAGGTTTTTTAATCCTGCTTCTCAATCAAACATGAAGTATGATTATAGAAAATAAAGTTCAATTCCATTTAAATCGTTTTAATCCAATTAATTACAATGCCTTTTTATTGTCTTTTTACCCAAGTTCATTTGAAAATTAATGTATGATAAACCATATGAATAAAATACATAAATCTAATTGAAACAAATAGTTCAAAACCTCTCATCTAATTTATAAATAATGATTCGTTTTCTAATTATGAAAGATGTTTTTGTGCTGTTCAAATTGTTTTGGTCCTTACAAACTAAAAATAGACGATTAAAAGGAACAGTGACCGATGCAAAGGTGAACTATTCTATCAATTGTAACGTTTATAATGACAAAGATTGTAATAATACATGATGGTAATCTCTATTCAGATTCTAAGTGGCATAAAATTCTCACCCACATGACACGACAAATTAAATGGCAAGGAAAAATGTAATTAACCCAGGAGAATTTTGAACAGGCCATAGTAACAACAATTTACGTCAGGATGAAAATCTCTTTTCTAAACTTTTTAAAGATGGATCATAGATATGACTAGAACTTCCAGTGATCAGACCAGAGACTCACATTTCAAGGTAACAATAGCCCTTTACGTTATTAATGCCTAATAATATATTAGATGGTGAAATTGACTAAGTGACTGCAACAACATAACCCCCAATTATCAGAGGTTTGAAAGGTTACCAAATGGCACTCTGGTTCAGTTGCATGTGGTTTTGTCTGATTACTACTAAAAACAGGGCTAACCGTTCAGGTTGAGGTCCTGCTACTTCTCTCTAAAGGCCAGGCATGCCTTGGCAATTAACGTTCTACAGATCATGGAGGTTTGAATGTAACAATTATTATCAAATAACTTAAAATTCAGGTCATAGGCTTGGACGGACATTTGATATACCATGAACAGATTAGCATGGTTCCTTAATAGGTATGACTTCATTTATAAGCCTGCCATATCTATCATGGAGGATGAAACCAAAAGACCTCTTTTATTCAAAGATGGTTTCAAATTGAATAGTTTATCACTGAGATTACAAAATCTAGCAAATTTTAAAACACTCGTTTAAGCATGGAAGCAAGGTTCCTGATTCATAATATGCCATATATAAGGGAACTTGGCTGGTTTCTAGGTTTAAGAGAAAAAAGGACATGCTTATAAACCAATATCTTACAATAGGCATGGAAAAGTTTCAAATCTATGGTATGACGCAAGACTTCCTCTTAAAGAAAACAAATCAATTTACATTAAACTAAGACTTTTTGTCTCACAGGCAAACAATAAAATAGAACATAGCGGAATACACTAAAAGAAACAGGCTATACAGACATGGTTTACAAGGTTTATCTATAATGGATGCTGCTGCAGGCCAATGACTGATTAATCAGCTATGACAATAACTCCTGAGCTTCCTCATGGGACAAACTGGAACTAGTGAACTTCAGGGTTCCGTGTTTCACTAGATGGGTAACAACTTCGACATTGCTAAACAATGGTTTCTTTAACAATTCTACTTGGAGATGTGGTTTGACTCAACTTAATACACCAAGCCGGGAAGCATTCTTTTCAGTTTTGTTGTTACTTATTATAATAAGAATACAAAAGACCAAATCCTAACTTCCACTATCAATGGTGTGAGCGGATACGGAGAAGCGTTATTCAATGCCGGTGAGGTAAAGAACTGGGGATATGAATTGACATTGGGTGTCACTCCTTTCCAAAACAAAGACTGGGAATGGAAAGTTGACTTAAACTGGGCAAAGAACAATTCGGAAGTTGTCTCATTGGCGAACGGTATGGATTACATGACCCTGACTACTGTACAAAACAGTGTGGAACTACGCATTGTCAAAGGTCAGCCACTAGTAAGCCTTTATTGCCGTGAGCCTTGGAAAAGAAACGAGCAAGGCCAAGTATTGGTAGGTGCCAACGGTCGTCCCCTATCGGGTGAAGCCAAATTCCTTGCGGACGTAGAGCCCAAATGGACAGGCAGTATCCGAACTTCCCTCCGTTGGAAAGACCTCACATTCTCCGCACTGTTTGATGTCCGTATGGGTGGACACGTTTGGTCAGAAACGGCTTTTATAGGTTCCCGTAACGCAGGAACAATCATGTCGCTCGGAGGACGCGAAGAACACTTATTCTCAAATTAATCCTAAATGAAGATGACCAGACAGGCTATCTTGGTACATTGGATTCCAAATATGTACCCAACGGCATGAGTAACATCTATATGGACGCTTCCCGCCCCAAAGGTATGAATATCCCCGGAGCCGTTTATGACGCTTCCGTACCGGGACTCGCCGGACAGCCTTGTCAAGCCTGGATTCAGCCGATTGACTATTGGACTAACGATAGCGGTAGAAACGGTGAGTTATATTTTGTACGACGCTTTACGTAAAACTGAAAGAGATTTCTTTTTAGGATATAACATCCCGAAAAAACTGGTTGAGAAAGATAGGTTTCATACAGTCTATGAGAATCTCGGCTGTGGGCAGGAACGTGGCTATTCTCCACCAAAAGACTCCAAAAGGTATCGATCCCGAAGCTACTTCTTCTATGGGTATCCAACAAGGCTTGGAACGAGGCTTCAATTTACCGACTTCCACCTATGGTTTCGACTTTAAGATAACTTTTTAAAAAACAGCAACAACAATGAAAAAAGTACTTATATACATTATGTACAGCAGCTATGTTAGGCCTGGCTACTTCGTGCGTGGATAGTTTCGATGCAACGAATCAGAATCCTAACAAACTTTATATGGAGGATATCGACATTCAAAAAAGATATTTCCGGGAACTATCTATAAGTCATTGAATGTACTGTCCGAAATGAACTACAACCACTATGCTTACATGGCACGTTATGTAGTTTCATGGACGGCTCCCAAAAAGCATGGACAACATAGGAGACAGATTCTATAACTTCTATAAAAAGGTTTTAGGAGACGTAGCCATCATGGAGGAAAAAATATGACCGTGATTCCAACGGAAACTATTGGGCAATATTGACCACATGGAAAGCATATCTCTCTATTCTGTACTAACTGCCACTTGGGGACCGGTGCCTATGGACGCCGCTTGTAAAGAAACTTACGGAAACGTATACTACTATAACAGCGAAGCTGAAGTAAATATGCAAATCCTCCGTTGGCTGGACGAAGCAGTAGAGACATTCGACCCCTAGCGGTGAAAAATGCTGAAAGACCCTTTCTATCCCGGTGCAGGCGGTGAAAGTGATATCGAGAAATGGCGCAAATTTGCCAACTCGTTGCGTTTGGATGTAGCTATCCGCATGATGAACATGAAAAAAAGTCCTGAAGCAATCTCTTTGGCACGTAAACAAATGGCTAAAGCATTGAATGAAACCAACCGTAATTATTTGTTCACTTCCAATAGCGATAATGCTGTGGGACGTTACGGAACAGACCCCAACCCGATGTTTCTTTATACTACGAACGTATCCTGAAAGAATTCGATCTGGGGACTAAGTTGGAAACTGAGCTCGGTGGTTTGACCTATCCTGCTATGAATGAATACTTCTTCTGTTATATGCGTTCGTATGGCGATCCCCGTCTGAGCAAATATGCGCAAACATCCCGCAACGACGATTCGGGTGACCATCGTGCAGTAGTAAGAGGTTCTTTATGGTCGACAGTAGAAAAGAAATTCGTACAGGTATCTTACAGAGTCCCATTTTTACCTCGTTTTCGAAATGAAACAGACACCAAGCGGATGGCTTGTAGGCAAAGATGAGCACAACAATGACCTTCAAAGCCTTTATTCTACGGCGTCAGTCAGTATCGAAGGATATACCTACGCTTTATTGCCACGCGACTTCATCAAGCAAGACGCTACCGTGAAACTACTGACGTGTGCGGAAGTGAACTTCATGCTAGCTGAAATCCAACTGCGCAAAGACGAGTGGGGCGTGAACGTAGCATTACCGCAAAGTGCAGAACAGTACTACTACAACGGCATTAACGCTTCCATGAACGAGTACGGTGTTACTACAGGTATCTCCGAGTATATGGAACGTAACGGTATCAAATGGAACACTAACGGTTTGGGATGTCATGACTACCGTAACTTCTACAAAGCTGATATCAATGGAAAAGGCGGCTACAAGAATAACTTGGAACAGGTATGGAAACAACGCTACTTTGCCAGTTACTTTAATGGATTTGCCGGATGGACGCTGGAGCGCAGAACACGCGTAATGAAATTCCCACCCTTCTTTTACAATAATCCGGAAAACAATTACGGAACTTATGGAGCCAACCTGTTCGACCCCATTCCCGAACGTTTGCAATATCCCTATAGATGAACGTAACTGGAACATGAACTACTACCGCGAAGCCTGCCGCATGCTGCAATCTTCATCTCAGACTCCTCGTCCCGACAATAATTTCAACGATAACTTCTTTACTCCTTTGGGCATTGGCGGTCCATACAACCAAGAAGGCTTATACGACCGTTGGAAAGAAGGATACCTGATGTACAACAACGAGATGGTGGCACATTGGTATGGAGATACATTGGAAGAATTTTATGAGAATGTCCTCAAAGACTATCCTGAATACTCCCATCTACAAGGAGAAGAAGAACGTTTGGCAAAAAGTATTGGATATATACGTATAAAAGAAGACAATTAATAAAATAAACATAAGAAAGTTATGAAACTAATGAAATACACTACCGTTTGCTCTATTGCCTTACTCCTTTTTGCCGCGTGCAAAGAAGAAAGGACCGAGCATTGACGATCACTTCTTGAATTATGAGATTCCGGAAATACCTGTCACCGAAGACTATCAGGTAGGAATTTTCTACAACAGGGGAAACGATATTACCGGTATTCCAAACGGTGATCCTAATTTTACCCGTTGGGAGATTTTGACTCTGACAGACGAAGAACTCAGTGCAAAGAGTTATTATAATAATCTGACTCCCCAAGTATGCCCGAATCACAAAAGGAAGGTTTCTTGCAGCCGGATGCAAGCAGTCAGAGTTTCCGTATGATTCCCATGATTCAACAGCACGTAGATGACTGCATCGAAGCGGGAGCCGATTTTATGATACTTCCCGAAGTAGGCGTAGACCTCAACCAAGGTCCCGGCACTAGACTCAGTAGAGGTGACTCCTTGTTCGTTACCATGATGCTGGGACGTTCAGGAAGAGGTGGTAACAAGTTACCTATGCCGCACATGGGACAGCCAGGCAGAGATTTCGTAGATTTGAAGACGATGAAAATCGTAGCTGGTATCAATTGGAACGCTATCGTTGATCTGCCTCCCAAACTTTCTTCAAGCAGTTGTATCGAAAATGTTGCCGGAAAAACATACAATGGTGTGGAATATACTCGCCAGCAATTGCTCAACAATTTCTTTAGTGAAATCGGTAAATGTTTCTTTTCCGATGAAAGCTATTATAAAGTAGGAGGTACACGGCCGATGGTTTATATCAAAAACAAGACAGGTGAAATCTACGCGCAAGATTCCAAAGCGATGTATGACGGAATCCGCCAGGCTGTAAAAGAGGCTACCGGCTACGACATTTACATTGTAGTGGAAAGTGCCGATGTGTGGTGTAACCAAATGCGCTATCAGTATTTCTATATGCAAGGAGAAGTAGACGCAGTAGCTAGCCGCAATATGTACGATCAGAGTGAAGTGAGCCGTTCCTATATGTATCCGCAAATGATAGACCAGAACTGGAAATACAATCGTGAAACTGCATTGCCCAGCTTCGGTAACGGAAGATGGAATTCATTCTACCATAGGTCCGGCATGGAATAAGTTGGTTCAGGACGGTCGCGGTTCCATCGGTAATTCCCCGATTGTAACAAAAGATCCCGCTACTTACCGTACAATGTGCAATGTTGCCAAAATGAATGCCGGACGTAACCGACTGATTTTTTATCGACTCTTACAACAAAGTATAACTTCAATTCATTCATTGAGCCTACGGTAGAAGGATATGGAAACGGATATGGAAAGACTTATCTGGAAATTACCCCCAACAATTCAAGAAGAACTAAGTAAATGTCAACTTTTTAATAATTAAAAGAAATATGAGAAATAAATATTTTAAAATATATGCCTGCTAAGCTTGGGAGCTTTTGCTACTCATGTTCGGATGACAATACGGAAAATGTTGGCGGAGGCTCAGGAGAAGGCGAGCAGGGAAACCGAACAGGAAATAGTTTCGTTCTTACAAATTGGGAACATTGGCAGGATTTGAAGGGATTTACGGACCAAGATGGATATCCCTTTCACTCAAAAGCACCGTCATGTATAATCGCTCATTGTTCTATCGTTATATAGCTTCTGCCTATCCTGACCAGATAGCCCCTGAACCACCTGCGACCCCAGAAGCTGAAGAGCCGAAAAAGCAGGTTTATCCTTCCCCAATCACCGAAGCGGATTGGTGGGATAATTTTGTGGAGGAAATCGCTTATAGCGGTCAGGACTACGTTGCTATGAACTGTCGCGGTGAAGCAAGTGGGTAGACCACGGGCGTCCCGCACTGCTCCCTAAGATGATAGAAGCCATCCAGCGTAAGGGACTGGAGAATAAATTCAAAATCGCCATCTTTGATGATACTCCGGCTTCATGGTCGGCAGCACGCAACGCTGCTCTAGGATATGGTTACGACAGCAAACCATTTAAAGATGGCACACGAGTAGAAGGTTCGCATTATCCGCTATTGTTCCTCGATCCGGAAAAAGAAGACCAGAAAGGCCCAGGTAATGAGTTTCGTAAAAGAAATCTATTACTACATCTGGGATACCAACCTAAAAGTAAGCATTTGAAAATATGCCACGCGACTATTGGTTTGAGATAAACGGACGTCCGGTCATTTTCTTCTGGAATCTAACGGCTTCTTACAAGATAGCTATCTTGGCGAGTTAATGACTAAATACCCCGATAAGTATGTCAGCACTACCGGGCTTGACCATACCAAAGCGGATGCATACAATGGTAAGCTGAGTTACATTCTGAAGTGTATCAGCGATGACTTCAACACAGAATTCGGTGTACGCCCTTTCCTTATCGTTCAACGCGAATGGACAGACCGTGATTACTCATTGGTAGATTGTCCCTATCTGGATGGTATTCACAACTGGTTTGCCGTTCCTACTATGGATATGTCAGAAGACGTGTATAACGAAAACTTAATCTACAATACCTATATCCCTTCTTACAACTTCAAAGGTTTTAAAGTAGGCAGCGGATGTCGGGATTCGTACAAGGTGACCGAAGCCGTCCCAATTATCAACTCATCGATGCAGATCACGGCAAATTTGCCACCAAAATGTTTGAGTCTTTCCTCAATATGAAACCCGACTTAGTCTTTCTTGAAGGATTTACCGATGTAGCCGAAAATGCGGCTTGGTGGCGCAATAAGGACAGGACCTACTATGACTACCCGAACCAACGTATCAATCTGCTCGCAAATACGGCAATCATCCTTTCCCTATGGAACAGAGACTGGAAGCTGAAGCTTGTGACTTCTGTTACAAAGGAACTGTTTCCGGAAATAAGATTGAGACATCACTAACGGAGCAAGAGATGACAAATGCCCCCGAGCAATTTGTAGTAAAACGTTGTGAGGACAGCAAATACAGCGGTGGATGGCATACCAACCTTACCGCAGAAGGATTGAACACGTTAAAATGGAAAGAATTGCCTTTCAGGAGCGGACAGAATACAATTCGGTTCCGTTACTCCAGCAATACTGTAGCTGCCATATCTTGTCTGATCGGTGATACAATGACAAAAGCATAAGCCTTCCTGCCACGGGCGGAACTTGGGAAGAAGCCGAGGTAGCTATTTATTCCCGTGACACACGCGGCTATGCAGACTTCAATCTGATAGTATCCGAGGGTGACATCAGCCTGAATTATGGAGATTATTGCAGAGAAATAAAAGGAAAAGTAAAATAATTATTAAACTAAAAAATTTACCTATGATGAACAAAGATTATTAAACAACGTCCTCTATGGAGCATTGTTGTTTTCATTAGGAACGGGAGTCGTTTCCTGTAAGGACTATGACGACGATATCGAAGGCTTAAACAACCGCATCACAACGGTTGAATCTGATATGGAAAGATTCAAGGAAAAGATTGAAGCTGCCTTGAATGCTAATCTGACAGTACAAAGTTGGTATCCCAGCGAAGACCAGTCACAGTATACAATCGTATTAAGCAACGGTGACGAACTGTATGTGCAAGCTTCGAACAAAGCAACTCCTTTCTATCAATTTAAAATAGAAGATGGCACATGGAGATACAGCAGTGATAAGGGGAGCAGGTTGGAACAAAGTGTTGGAGTTAGATACTGAAAAAAGAAATTCCGGCACAGAAAAAGATCAATTGTACTATGACAAGAGCAATGGATACATCTACATTCAAAAAACCGAATCATTGATACAGACCAACATCACAGTAAACAAGGAAACCCCTATTCTTGCCGAAAACAAAGAAAACAAGACACTTTCTATCTATATTTACGGAGAGAGAACTACATTCTTCCGATACAAGGTGGTGGTTTTAGTGGCATCAGTTCTATCCTTTTCCAAAAACAATTCGTTTTTGAGGAAGATGAATATCTGGAAGCTGCCAGCTACACAAATACTAAAGGAGAGGTAGTGACAGCCCATACTGCAACTGCCAAATTCAAAATCCTGCCTAAAGATATAGACTTATCCGAAGCGACTTTTGCCTGTGCAGATATACACGAGTTGAAGTTGACACGTGCGGCGGTTCCTCAACTGCTGGTAGAAGCTCTTAACAATGGCAAATTGGACGAAAACGGTATTCTGACCGTAGAACTCACTCCGCAAGATATGCCGGCAGAGTATTATGGAGCCGTATTGGAAATCACTTTGGATAAAACAACGACCAGTTCAATTATTTTGTAGTGAAACCGACTTCATACAACGCGTCTGAAGGTAAGTTTGCTTATCGTGATACCCGTGAACACTGCCAAGATTCAGAATCGCTCAAATTCATCAGTACCGAAAGCCTTGATCTCACTAAGGCAATAGGATGGGGATTCGGAGAATCCGGTGAAGTAAAATTTGTCGATGAACTAGGATTCGGGGATTTGACCGTAGAAGTGAATTATGAATTGATTGAGAATCCTAACACTACTTTTGCTGTGACTGAAGAAGGCATATTAACAGCTACAAGTGCCAACAAAACAGGAAAACTGAAAGTAACATATACCGTAGCCGAAGAAGAATTCTCAAAAGAGATCCTGGTTTATTCGCAAGATGAAAGCACCGCTAAAAGTGGTATCGAATTATCCGGAGCAACAGAAATGTTAAGCGATATCGAGAGTCTTTATAAAGGTACGAAAGTCATCGAAGTAAGCAACAGCCAGACTAGCATGGAAAGCTTGGGAGTCACCGCATCCAAAGCATGGAAACTGGGTGCTAAACAACCCGATGAAAGTTGGAAAGTTATTGAAATGACAACAACTCTCTCAGACATTAACCAAAAAAGCAAATTAGCTGAAGGAGAAGTTTGCCTCTACTACGATGCAAATGATAAGAAAAGCTACTTATTAGTAGGTCCTCAAACTGAAGGTATAGAGAACGCTAACCTGTTCGCCATGAATGAAGAAGGGACGGATAAAGAGAACTTTGAACACAATGGCAAGCAAATAGGAATTTATGTTGGTAATGTAAAAGCAAGTTATGTGGTAGAGAATCCGACTAAGAAACCAGAATTGGAAGTGATGATTTATGCTAAAGGTGGTATAGACAAGAAACCTGAAGAATTACCCAAAGGAGATCTTTTATTATGGTAACTACTTTGCCATCCCCGGTGTATACGACACAGAAAACGGCTATCACTTCACAGAAAACGTAGGCTATACAACTTCAAAAGCCAACAGATGCAGAATTTGTATTCACTATGAATGAAGGAGACCAAAATCTGTATGTAACAGAAAAATGGTGTGGCAGTTTCGCCTGGAATGCTGAGAACGGCACACTAACAGTGAAGAATGACAATGAGTTATACAAATACAACTTATTGAACAAAAAGCCTTCAGAAAGGGTGACAAAGATAAAATTCAGTTCTCATGGAAATTTAATGCGGAACTTGTAGCAGGTGAAGAATATGATTTAGGAAAAGCCTTCGGAAATATAGCTTTTTGGAGAAACGGTTGCGCATGGGATGTTTATGGAGGCCCCGACAAACTCACTGGAACAAGACTTCCTGCATTAGTAAAATATAGCGATGAATTAGGAAGATTAGCGATAACGGACTATTGCAAGACATATTTCTGCAAAAGAAGAGCTGAACTCAAATTAAACACAGAAGGCGATTGCGGTTCTTACTTCACCGTAACAGATCCGGACAACTTTAAAATTAAAGTGACTGCGCCCAAAGACGGTGGAAATGTCCAATTCAAACTAGTCTTCAACACCGACTATTCAACTCAGAACATCATATTCTTCGTAGAGAATTAATATCTTTCAATATCTGCAAAGAATATATCCTGGCAAAGAGCCTTTAAAAAAGCCCTACCGTAAAATCATAAGTCTAAAAGCTTCCATTTACGGTAGGGCTTTTCAGTGGTTCTTGTCCAAAACTCCTTATTACATAAGACTTTGTAGTGCGGAGACTAAAGATTTGCAGTACGAAAAACAAGATACGTTTATGCAACCGAGAAGTGGTCACCTTGCAAGGTGACTATCATCACCTTATAAAGGGACAAATGGCACTTTATAGTGTGACAAATGGCACCTTATAAGGCAACCATTTCTTTTTTAGCAAAGCGCAAATCTATAAAGATATAAAATTTATCTACAAAAAGCAAGAGCAGGTACAATTTAATCGGATATTAATTACACATTAAGTGATATTTTTATCCTAATGTTTACCGTCGCCTCCTATCTTTATATAAAATTAATATTAACTCATAATATCATGAACAGAATTAGCAAAGCATTTTTAGCTTGTACATGCGGACTCTTCTGCCTAGGCATACAGGCGCAAAACCATACGACATGGACAAATGATTTCTCTAATACTGGAGAAACACTGAAAGTGGTAGGTCGAGGAACATGCAGCATTGACGATAATGTATTCCGTTCCAAAGGCTCCTACGCTCTCTTCGGTAATCCCGAATGGACAAATTACTCGTTTTCCTTCAAAGCCCGTGCCCCTGAAGATGCCGAACAAGTGCAGATATGGGCGAGCTTCCGTAATTACAACCGATTCGACCGATATGTAGTAGGTATCAAAGGAGGGTTGCAAGACGACCTTTACCTGATGCGTACCGGATATATGGGGAACAGATGAATTTATGGGAGTTCGCCCGTTAGGATTCCATCCTGTACCGGGAGAATGGTATCGCATGAAAGTAGAAGTGTGCGGCAACCGTATTCGAGTATTCCTTAATGACGAGAAGCATCCCCGCATTGACCTGATAGACAAAAATGCGAACCTCGTTCCATCGGGCGAAGTTGCTTTAGGCGGAGGATGGATAGAGACTGAATTTGACGATCTCGTCGTAACCCCGATGACAGACGACGCCTTGAAAAACGTAAAAATAGCGGAATATCTGAAAAAAGCGACTCCGACAGAGAAAGAACAAACGCCGTCAGGAACGGGCTGACTACACACCTGTAAAACTAGCGGCACTCACCGGAAGCCGCACTGACATCACGCTGGATGGCAACTGGTTTTTCATGCCGGACTACCAACTAGACAATAAAGATAAAGCCATTTCCCCAAAAACGGACGATCAGGACTGGCACATCATGTCCGTACCGAACTTTTGGACACCCATCCGCATCTGGCTGCACGGTGAAACAATGCCTTCACCTACCGGAGCGCAACCCAAGGGCGTATCTGATACCTACTATCAGCAAGAAACAGAGCGTTGCGAAAACTATACATTCGATTATCACCGGATAAAAGTATGCCTGGTATCGTCAATGGCTGGAATTACCCCTGACATAGAAGGCAAAACCTGATATTGACATTCGATGCAGTCTCAAAGTTGCCGAAATATACATTAACGGAACATTAGCAACCTCACATGTAGGTATGTACGGTGAAATCCGGGTAGATGGAAGCCGTTTATTGAAACCCGGCAAGAACCTGATTACTGTCAAAGTGACGCGCAAAATGGACGGAAGTACCTCCGAATCAGCAAATGCCATTGATTTCTTCTACTCTTCCGTACGTGAAAGCGAACAAGAAGATGCCAAAGTGGAAGTGGACAACAATGTGCTCCTGAAAGAAATTCCTCATGGTTTTTACGGGGATGAACCTGCCGGGATCTGGCAACCGGTGAAATTAAGTATCACCGACCCTGCAAAGGTAGAGGATGTTTTCATAAAACCTACTTTGAATGGCGCCACCTTCGACATCACCCTAAAAAACTATGGCAGTAAAAGAAACAATTCAATCTTGTATACAGATATTATCGACAAAGAAACAGGTGCGGTACTTTATTCCGGATTATCCATTCGTAAACTGCGTCTCAATACAGGCGAAGAACGAATGGAAACCTATACCATAAATGATCTGAAACCTCGTTTATGGACACCGCAGCATCCTAATCTGTACGATTTCAAGTTCCGCCTGATCACAGATAAAGGGGTTGAGTTGGATTGTCTGACAGAAACTTCCGGATTCCGTACGTTTGAAGTAAAGAACGGACTTTTCTACCTGAACGGCAATAAGTACTGGCTGCGCGGTGGAAACCACATTCCTTTTGCATTGGCACCTAACGATGAAAATCTGGCAAATACGTTCATGCAACTGATGAAAGCCGGAAATATTGATGTGACCCGTACCCATACTACTCCATGGAACAAACTTTGGATGGCGGCTGCAGACCGTAACGGTATCGGCGTCTCATTTGAAGGTACATGGTCGTGGCTGATGATCCATTCCACTCCTATTCCCGACCGTCGTCTTGTTGGAAATGTGGCGCAACGAGTTCTTGGGATTGTTGAAGAAATATCGCAATCATCCATCCTTGCTCTTCTGGACGGTAAATAATGAGATGAAGTTCTACGACAATGACAGCAACTTGGAACGTGCTAAAGAAAAATACCGCATTATCTCGGACGTAGTGAAAGAGATGCGACGCATCGACCCCTACCCGTCCTATCTGTTTCGACTCCAACTATCAAGCAAAAAACAAGGATAAGAAATATGGTGCCGACTTTATGAACAGCATTGATGATGGTGATATTGATGATATGCACGGCTACTATAACTGGTATGACTTTTCGCTCTTCCGTTTCTTCAACGGTGAGTTCCAAAAGCAGTTCAAAATGGCCGACCGTCCTCTCATCAGCCAGAAATGTCTACGGGCTATCCCAACAATGAAACCGGACATCCTACCCGTTCCTACCAACTCATTCACCAAAATCCTTATGCCTTGATTGGCTACGAGGCTTATGATTGGGCGGATCCTGCCTCATTCCTGAAAACGCAAGCATTCATCACGGGCGAACTGGCAGAAACACTCCGCCGTTCCAACGACCAGGCTTCGGGAATCATGCACTTTGCATTAATGACATGGTTCCGTCAAACATACGACTATCAGAATATTGAGCCGTATCCTACTTATTACGCTTTGAAACGCGCATTGCAACCCGTATTGGTCAGTGCAGAGTTGTGGGGACGCAATCTATATGCCGGCGAGAAACTGCCTACACGCATTTATGTGGTAAACGACCGTGAAAACGGTACGGACTTGCAACCTTCACTGCTCCGTTGGGAAATACAGGACGAGACAGGCAAGTGTCTGGCAAGCGGAAAAGAAAAAGTTCCGGTTGTGAAGCATTACGAGCACTACTACTTTGAACCAAATATCCAACTGCCCATTTGCTTACCTGCCGACAAGACAAAGGCCAAACTGATACTGAAGCTCACAGAAAACGGTTTGCCGTATCCGCCAATGAATATGAATTATTGCTCAGCCGTAAAGAGTGGAATGCCGGTCAGGTAGACAACACTAAACGAATTGTACTGCTGGACAAGGATAATACGAAGAACGTATTCGACTTCCTGAACATCAACTGTCAATCGGTTTCTTCTGTAAAAAGAAATGCTGGATAGCAAATTAAAAGCCGACCTCTGTGTCATCTCCGGTTAACATCCTGCACCGATGAAGAAAAAGAACTGATCCGTACCTATCAGGCGAAAGGCGGACAATTACTCTTCCTCAATAGCAAAGAGACTGTCAAAACCGTCTATCCTGAATATATCACCGGCTGGATTATCCCGACGGAAGGCGATATTGTAATCATGGAACGTAATGACGCTCCGGTATTTAATGACATCGATGTACTGGAACTGCGCTATTTCAATAACAATAAACGGGAAATTCCCATGGCATGTACCGCAACTTTGAAAGCTCACCGCCATAAGAATGTCACAGAACTGGCAGGACAAATGAAAATTCATGCATACATTGACGGTGGCAAACCGGAAGACCGCATCGAACGTATCGAGTCCATGCGCGGACTGACAATGTTGCAATTAGCGACGTAGTGAATATGATCAACTGCCTGACTGATAAAAACAAATAAGATAGAAAATAAGAAATAAAAAAGGAGGTTGTTCTAGAAAATGCAGAACAACCTCCCTTTTATTATTGTGATTAGGGATATTCCTAAAATAATAAAATTTAAGGCAACTCTTTTTATTTCAGAAAGGAAATAATTTTTGTAAAACGAATATCGCATTCCCCCAATATTCATTTGATCGTATATCTCTTACCTTTAACAGTATAAAAACAATCCGGTCGTCAGCAAACTCTTACCTTAGCACCGGAAACTTTTCAGACTTTTGCATTCGGATATTTAAGCAAAAACTCTCACCTGCATTAGAAAGTATTTCAGGTCGACTGATTTTCTATTCTTTCCGGGAACATCCACAAATTCAAAGTTTCCTCTGCTTTCATCCCTTTTAACGCACCGTCCGAAGGTAAAATAGCCTTGATCGGGCAAACTTTTCCGGGAAGAACATCGATATATCCTCCCTGTTTTGCATCAACATTTCCGCAATCCCGGCTGTACAACCAAAGTTTCCATCAATCTGGAAAGGCGGATGCGCGTCTTAAAAAAGGTTATATATACACCACCGAAACGGCATCTGGGGAACAGTCAGTTTCATTGCACTCAACGCAATAATGCATGATGAGCGGTTACCATCATGCAAACTGCGGCCCAGAAATTTATGTTTCCACGCTTTACTCCAGCCTGTGCCCTCGTCTCCACGGGTATTCAATGTCATTTCATGGCATTTGCATATTTATCATCTTCTTCGCTCCTTCCGATCACAATCTGCGAGCCCGGATGCAGCCAGAAAAGATGGTTTGCAGTGCCCACCGTCTCCGGTAACGTCTTTCGTCACTTCGTCCTTCCACTCCATCAATTGTCCGCCAAATCCTATATTCGGACCGGAAAGTTTGTTCATTGCAGTCTCTATTTATGCAATCTCCGGTTCTTTATCCTTACCTAACACCTTGCTGGCTTTTATCATCATATCGAACATAGACGGAATCTGCTTTATCATAGGCTTTTGAAGGTGGAGCAATCTAATGAAAACTCACCATGCCGGCGGAGAATGCCAACCGGAAATTTTGTACCAAAGTATCATCCTGCACTTCTTTGTCCAAAGGTTGGGCACCCAGAAAGATGAGCCGCTTCGGAGCATGACATCATAATAGCCAAAAAGCTACCTTGCCTCGAGATTAAGTTTTGGAACATATCCCCAAATATCACTGGCCACATCCAAAAGCTAGAAACAGGAAAACGGAAGTACTTTGGATTTTCTTTGGGATACATACAGCCAATGCGGTATGTATGATAGAAAAGGTCGAAAAGAAAAAAAGAAAGGCAGCATAATCTGACTAAAATAATATTGAAAAACAGGAGACTTTCGGACATAATACCATAGGCAGGTTAGATTTGTGTGCAGGCCAATAATTCATCTGCAAAATTGGCTGGGATAGTTGAACGAAAAAATGGAAAGTCTTTCTACATAATGCATGGGTACAAAATTTGGAATATGTAAACAATGATATTCTACAAAAAAAAGACTGGGAGAGTTGAACGAAAAAATCAAAGAGAAAAGCTTTGCTTTACGTGAGCTTTTTTAGAAAGAGGAACATTTACTGAATATCCCTACGAAAACGACTTTAAAATGACGGACACTATAAATTTGTAGTGTTCTCCAAACGAATATCACCGGATGAAGCACCTACCATGAAAGTAAACGAACCTTGAGGCACTACAAAACAAGCCTGTTTTTCATCCCAATACCGAAGTTGTTCTTTATCAAGCGTAATCTCCACTTTCCGGCTCTCTCCTGCCTTCAAAGCAACACGACGGAAACCTTTCAACTGTCTGATAGCCTGTGCCTGCTATTTCCGGTAATCTAACATAGACTTGCGCAACTTCATCACCTGCCCGCTTACCTGTATTCTTCAATGTAAATGATACATTCACTGTTTTTCCCGCATCGTCTACTTTCAGATTACTATATTTAAAGTCGTATAACTAAGTCCATATCCAAACGGATAGAGCACATCTCCAAATAAAACTTCCGCAACTGCCGTTCCCCTTGTTCGCCGGGATACCATGCGTTCACAATGGCTGGCAAATGTTCGTTTTCCCAATTAACAGCCAAAGAACTTCCTGCAACCAAAACCAAAATGATGTTAGGATTCACTTTATAAATTTCCTGTAAGAATTCACGCTGATCGGCCGGAAGTTGGATGTCATAACGATCTTGTCCTTCGCGTTCAATTGATTTATTGATTCCCATTACGGCAACAACAGTCTCACATTCGCGAACAGCCTTTCCCGCTTCTCCATACAAATCAAGCCGGGTAGCCTTTCCTATTTGCGGCACTTTCCATTGCAACTTTGCAATGGCATAATCCCGGTTATCATAATACTCCGCCTGCAGTTGATAATCTTTTCCCGCCTCCAGATAAATAGATGCGGAGTCGGTAGATACGGAATGCCCATTCCAAGCGTCAATCAACATTTCATTATTAATACGTAAACGACAACCATCGTCCGAAGTAAAGCTAAAAGTATAACGTCCGGAGATAGTAGGCCTCAACTTACCTGTCCAACGAATGGAAAGAGGAGATTTAGGGAGGAACGGATCGGGTGCCTGATTGGCAGGTTCAAAATTGATCCAACCTTCCTTGCGCTCTTTAGGCGTGCCCCTCCAAACGGGTATTATCAAAGTACTCCGCTCTCAGCCCTTCCGGGAAATTCTCTCCTTGAATAAGTTCCAGACCATCGACAGCCGATTTCCAAGGAGCATAAACCACCTTTACCTTATCACCTACCCTGTTCTTGATACCTTGCAAAATAGAAACTGGTTCCACTACCGGAGCCCCACTATAATCACCAAACTTAGCGGCTGTCGTTTCCTTGCAATCCGCGGACAAAGGCCGTACCCATGACTCCGCTCAAATAAGGGTCTTCACCATACGTTTCAGGCGTGCGCCCCCAACGAGGGTCGCGTGCCATGTTCACCGTAGGAGACCAGAACGTAAGCAAGTCGCTGAACTGATACTTTTGGTTGCGCCCCTGATCCAATTCATTCCAGCGCGCACGGGCCTCATCCGATATTACCGTTGCCACTTGCAACTGCAATTCGGGATTCCATGTAGCCGCAAGTCCGATGGCCTGCGGAAACACAGTGAAGCGTCCCGGACGTACAATCCCGTGCAAAGCCTCGTTGCCATGAGACTACCGGAGGATGCGGTGCAAAAACCTTGAAATTATGATCGGCAAAGTTCACGTGTACAGCATTCACTGACAACAGATTCTCCAAATCAACCTGTATCCACTCTCCTTTTTTTTTCCGGTTTGAGCAGCCCACCACGTTTCTATTTGTTCGTCATTTACCTTATCCGGCTCATATCCTGCAAGAGACGAAGATGCAAAGAACAGGCTTCCGATATGAGAGTAGATTCCAGCCCATACAGAGATTATTCCTGCTGAAATCAACCCTGCGGTCCGGAATATAGAATGGATAATCTCCCCAAACCGTATGAGCGTACATACCTTTGCGAGAAGAGACTACAACAGGGGAAAAGCCCTAACCTCCGTTCAAACCAATGGCGGACAGAAATAGTCATAGACGCCACATGCCAATAATTTCCGTATTTGTCACGGAAAGTATGCCCATGCCCGGCCCCCACCTATGAAACCTCCCGGTTTAAAGGAAAACGGATTATCCTCCATATATTCAAATGGTCCCAAAGGACTGTCACCGACATAAATTCCATCGCCATAAATACGATACTGAGTACCTGGAGCCGCATATTGCAGATAGTAACGCCCTCATGTTTCAGCATACAAGGACCTTCATTCCATCCTTGACGCGGTTCTTCATTATTCTTTCCCGGAACTTCCCAACCATATTTGTCTCCATGATGTTCTATCAACGCTTTAGCTTCCCCAATAGCTTTGAAACCATCCTGCGGGGCGACCTCTACTCCCATAATAGGCTCTTTTGTCCGAACATCCCCAATACATATACACTCTTCCATCATCGTCTCTATAAAACGCCGGATCATGCAATCGGTAGGTCAACTTCGTGTTTACCGGTTCCCATGTATCTTTTTCCGGATGAGCATTTTTGAATATTTGGGTTTTCCCGCTAGAGGTAGTGAAGTATAATGTATCTCCTATAGGAAGAATCGTAGGAGCATAATCTTCCAGTGTGGGAATAGTCGTGCAAGGAATATACTCCCAGTCCGCCAGATCGTCGGATCGCCAATATCCTCCGGACTTGGAGGCAAACAGATAATAGTAGCCTTTGAAGTATTCCAATACCGGATCGGCGGCTTCACGACGAGACTCGTCTTTCGGTTGGAAGCGATAATTCAGATTGAGCGGGTTAGTAACAATCCGGTGAGCGGCTATTTGCTTTTGTAGGATTGGCAGGAAGTGATACTTCCTGCCAACATACTAATTATTATAGAAGCAGTCCCCTTCATTGTGTTTTTTTCTAATTGATACCTTTATAAAGCTACCATTTTATATTTGGTAGTGAAAGCAACAGGCTGCTTATTATCTTTACTCAGCTTGAAAGGAATCAGTTTTTTCTTCTCCGGGTCCGAGTTCATAGTGAATGGCATCTCCCATCTTCTTACCGTCAACAAACATTTCCACCTTACCGGTATCCATCAATGTTCCACCATTCTTCACGCTCACCCATACGGTCTTTTGGTCGTTCAACAAATTGCCGCCTGTATAACCTCCTTGTCGTTATAAGTGTCACCGCAGTTGGTGGCAATTCCTGCCGCCAAAGCCTGATTGGCAGCCTCAATCTTGTCCTTTGCCGTATAATGCTTGCGCGCCGTAAGGTTGCCTATTGCTCCGCAGTCACTGACAATGAAGCCGCTGAATCCCCACTCTTCGCGTAAAATATTTTGTAGCAATTCCTTGCTTTTTGCAACCGGCACACCCATATAATCAAAGATAAGGAGAAAGTTATTTGTTTTTGCTTCACCAGCCTTCAAATATATCCGTTTAAAACCTTTTAAGGCCGTCACCGGAACCAGTATTTTTATCCGGATGGGATACATAAAGCTGGACAACTTCTTCCCCATCCATCTTTCCTGTATTTTTCACTGTAACTGTTACCGGAATTTCTTTATCAGTAGTATTGCAAGCCGTAGGCATTTTCAAAGAAGAATACCTAAAATCGGTATAACTCAATCCGTAACCGAAAGGATAAAGTGCTTTTCCTTAAAATAACGGTATGTCCGTCCTTGCATATCATAGATTCGAAATCCGGCAAATCGCTGTCTTTGGCATAGAAAGTTACCGGAAGCTTTCCGGAAGGATTATAATCTCCAAACAGAACATCTGCAATCGCTTCTCCACCATATTGACCTCCATACCAAGCATTCAAGATTGCCGGAACGTGCTTGCTTCCCAAGGAATGGCAAGTGCGCTTCCCGTCATCATCACGAATACAGTCGGAATGCGCCCTGCCACCAATGCTTTCATCAGTTGTGTCTGGACTGTCGGCAAAGCAATGGAAGTACGGTCACCGCCATCAAATCCGTCTTTATTGACCGACATTTCCTCACCTTCCAATCTCGGACTGATACCGCCTATGAAAATAACCGCATCAGCACCTTTCGCCTGATTAACATATCGCTTCAGTTCATCTTCCGATACGGTATTTATGTAATCAATACCACTCACATATACAACTTCCGCCACTCCTTTCAAACGTTCACGGATAGCCTGCAAAGGAGTTAACATACGGGAAGGATGACCATTATAATTTCCTAACAGAGCGTCTTTGCAATCAGCATTCGGCCCCATCACTACCACCTTCTTCAATTTATTTTTCTGAAGGGGCAGCAATCGGTCATTCTTGAGAAGTACCATTGATTCACGCGCCAATTGCTTCGCTAAATCCTGATGCTTTTACATTCCAATACAGATATGGGAATATGGGCATAATCCACCTGTTCTGCGGGATCGAATAAACCCAAACGAAAACGTATCGTAAACAAACGCTTCACAGAGACATCCAATTGTTTTCCGTAATGATTCCATTTTTTTTACAGCTTTTACTAAAGCCAGATATGCACTTTGACCGCAATCCAAATCAGTCCCATGAAATACTGCATCGGCTGCTGCCGTAGCCGCATCCGGATGTGCCTTATGATGATTGAATATGTCATCGATAGCGCCACAATCAGAAGTAACATAACCTTTGAAGTTCCACTTATCACGCAAGATAGACTGCATTAACAAATCATTTCCACAACAAGGCTGTCCCTTAAAAGCATTATATGCACACATGACACCGGATACATTTGCATCAACTACCAATGTGCGGAAAGCCGGTAGATAAGTATCCCACAAATCATAAGTACTTACATCGGAATTGAAGCTATGCCTATTCTTTTCCGGACCGCTATGCACAGCATAATGTTTAGCACAAGCCGAAGCTTTCAGATAACGGGGATCATCTCCTTGGAGCCCAAGAACAAAGGCTTTTCCTATTTTAGATGTCAGATAGGGGTCTTCACCGTACGTTTCCTGACCACGTCCCCAACGAGGATCACGGAAGATATTTATATTAGGGGTCCAATACGTCAAAAGCATGATATTGACTGTAATCCCTCTCTTTTGTGCATCATTATAAATAGCACGTCCTTCATCTGCTATAGAAGAAGCGACTTCTTTCATTAACACATCATTCCATGAAGCTGCCATTCCTATTGCCTGCGGAAATACTGTGACATGATATTTAGTACGTCCAACACCATGCAAACATTCATTCCACCAGTTATAAGCAGGAATTCCCAAACGTTTGATAGCCGGAGCATTGTTCAACATCTGTCGCACCTTTTCTTCCAGAGTCAAACGGGAAACTAAATCATCAACACGTTGCTCTATGGAAAGTTGAGGATTACGGAACGGATACCTTTTCTGTACCGTTATCGGCGTACTTTTCGTCTGTTTTACGAGCTTAATCGTCCCGTCAGGATTGTGATATAATTTATCTACACAAATGGAACGGAGCCAATCATGATTGGAGAGCGCACTATTATGATAAAAGGCATACCACTGTCCTTTAAACTCTACGATAGAACCATGATTCGTATAGCTGTCAGTCGGCTCCATATAGATTCCCTTTGATTCCCAAGGTCCCAAAGGAGAATCACTGACGGCATAACGCAT
>VOFD01002096.1_pt1 | contig 22126 bp, 38 predicted proteins | sample 5384101 | NCBI WGS metagenome assembly VOFD01 (sample SAMN12384723, study PRJNA508395) | human gut metagenome | isolation source: healthy gut C | host: Homo sapiens
AACTATAAACGACCAATATTCAGACGCCTTATAAATTTTCAGGTATTGCAAAATTTTGTCAGTATATGCTGCACAATTGAAAAAATCCAAGCGAAGGCGTTTAAGAAAAATCTAAAAACGACAGTGATATCAGATGCAAGTTATTCCGGGAATGGAAAAATATAGCGAGCCGATTCGGTCGGAACAGCTTCGTTCGGGTTGTTTGTACTCGCAGTCAGATAATAAGTTTAATGAACTTTATGAGAAATAACGGTATAAAATTTGAAACAATCAAAAAGAGAAAGAGGTTAAAGAAAATGGCAGTAAATAATTCATTGGTTAAATAGTGGGCGTCAAAACCGGCTACTATGATACGCAAGGTTGCAAAAATGCAGGCGTTAAGAGAGGCTTTCCCGGACAATTTTGAAGGAATGTACGGAGCGGAAGAAATGAATATTGAACTGTTCAGGAGCCTGCTTTGGAAAATGAAATAGACGACTTTACAAGCTTAATGGAGGATCAAAATGCTTAACAAAGTAATAATAATGGGTCGGCTTACAGCCGATCCTGAATTAAAAGCAAACCCCGTCGGGAATAGCGACGTGCAGGTTTTCGGTGGCGGTAAACAGGAATTATACTTCTAAGGAAACCGGTGAAAGGCAGACTGATTTTATTAATGTCGTGGCATGGCGCAATACGGCTGAATTTATCAACAGATATTTTTCTAAGGGTAAAATGATAATTGTTGAAGGAAGTTTGAGAAACAACAATTATACCGATAAGAACGGCGTTAAGCATTACTCTATGGACGTTCAGGCGTATAATGTTAACTTCGGCGAAAGTAAATCCTCCGGTGACGGCGGGAATGCTTCCGCAGCGGGTTATGCCTTCGCCGATCCGCCTAAATCGGCGGTAGTACGGCTAATCAGGAATCGGCAGCAATAGGCGGTTTAGAGGACTTCGAGGAAATTTTAAGCGACGGAGAAGTTCCGTTTTAGCTTTGTGCTTTATCTTGAAATGAGGTGATAAGTTCGCGTTCAACAAAGAGGGGATTGATTAATATTCTCACTTTATCGGAATGACAAATGATGAAAAATTATCGGATTTACGTATGGAATATGGCTCCGTAGCGATTGATGTATGGCTTACTCTTCTTGACCTAATTTATGGAGGCAAAGGCTATTATATTGATTATGGAGATGAGAAAACTAAAAATCGCGTAGTATGGAAGATACTTGGAATTATAAGAGGAAAGTATCCTCCTACTCCGGAAACCGTAATGGCAATAATCGAGGGTTTAGTGGCGTGTGAACTATTTAGCGGCGACCTATTTAAATCCGGAATATTATCGTCTAAGCGTATTCAGGAGCAATTTTATCAAGCTACTGTAGAGCGAAAAGCGGTTGATATAAATCTTGATTACTGGCTTTTAGATTTTGAAAAAATGAAAAAGCTGTCTTCATGGAATTCTATTTTGCAATTATTTGAAAATCAACCGATTTTAAGCCAAAATCAGCCGATAGTTGAAGTTAATCAGCCGATAATAAAACAAAGTAAAGTAAAGGAAAGTAAAGTAAAGAAGAGTAAAGTAAAGGAAAGTAAAGAAGACGGCGTACCGCCTACACCTGACGCTTCCCAGGATAACTGTATGTTAATATTTGAATTATATAATCGGATATGCAGGTTGTATCCCAGAATAACCCAATATTCAGAAGCCAGAAAGAAAGCTGTTAAAGCAAGCCTGAAAAATATAATCTAAAAGATTTTGAAAGACTGTTTAAAAAAGCAGAATCCAGTGATTTCTTAAAAGGAAAAATTAAATGCGATTGGCGGGCTACTTTCGACTGGCTTATAAAGGATACCAATATGGCAAAGGTTCTGGACGGCAATTATGATAATCGCTCTAAAAATCTGCCTGAACAAGAGCACAGCTATAATTTGGAGGATTTAAAAGCCTTTGTAAATGATTTCGGCGGCGAATATGAATAGTTATATTTACGGAAGATTTCAATGGGTGGCATGTCATGAATGCGAGCTTGGCGGAAATTCACTGGCCTTATGTGAAATAGGCTTAAAAGTGACTACTGAAAAAAGCAATTATTTCAAGCGCGGCTGTTGGAACGGCGTGCTTATGGAGAAATACAGGAATGAAATACACGATAAACGAGATACCTCCGAGCAATAACAAATTTATCGGGAGGACAAATAAATGGGAGTATCAGGAAAAGAAAAAGTACTGGGCGAAGCTTATATTTCTGAAATGCAGGCCTAAACCGGAAAAACCGCTTGAAAAGGCCGTTGTTACCCTTACATATTTTTTTGGAAATAAAATACGGCGGGATCCCGACAACTACAGCGGGAAGTTTATACTGGACGGACTTGTAAAGGCGGGTATTATTGCCGACGACAGCTTCAGCAACATTGACCTGAGACTGTGCGGCAAGGTGGATAAGAAAAATCCAAGAACGGAGATTGAAATAACGAACGACAGCTATTCGGCTGTTAATGAAAGTCAGGGAGGATAAAAAATTAGGAGGTAATCTATGTATAAGGCAAAAAATATTGATACTGACAAAGCGTTGCAAGCGATTGAAGCTTATCGTCTTCGAAAGGAGTATGATTACGACCGTGATTTATATGGGCTCAAAAAATATTACGCCGGTATTCAAGCGGGTTTGGATTTTGCTGAAAACTTGTTTAAATGCGCTAATTATGAAAAGGAAAAGGTTGGAGGTAACCGATGAGGGAGATATTATTTAGCAACCCCGAACTGTTGGAAGGAGAAGAAATTGAATAAATATTTAATCGACATTGAGGAAAAAAGCTATCATACGGCATTCGATAATTGTTGAATGTGAAGATATAGAAAGTCTTGAGAGTTTGCCGGATCCTGAGGACGATAGCGATATTTCATATTACGCATATGGTCTGCCGAAATTAAATGAGAGTATAAAAGTTATATCGGTTAGAGAAGACGATTCGCACGACTATAGTGAATTTGAAATTTTAGATATTATTCCGTATGAGGAGGACAGAAAATGATTAACGAAGATAAGGCATTGAGGATGTTTTGCGAAAAGTACGCGGAAAAACACAAAGGGCAGAGTATGGAAGTGGGAGATACAGAAGTTGCAGTTTTAAATAACTGCACAATGATTATTTCTATACCTGAGAAAAATCATTTAAGTATTAATTTTACTTCCAAGCCGTTTTACATAAATGAAAACCTTGATATGTATGAGGAGGACGAAGAAAATGAGTAAAAGTAAAGAAGAAATAGAAGAAATTTTAGAGTATGTTATCAAGAGAATCGAAAAGCAGATACCGAAAAAGCCGAATGTTTCAGCTTATAACGAGGATGGTAGTTTGCTTATATATGAGTGCCCTAGCTGCGCTTCATCCTATGACATAGATTATGATGGACAATTTGATTGTTGTCCGAAATGCGGTCAGGCAATAGATTGGAGTGTGGGGGATTAAAATGCAATTTAGAAAGATTTGCGATAACACGAGCGACATGAGCATGACGGAACTGGCTCATAACCATGTTTTTTATAAAAGACGGCGAGTGCTGGTATAGGGATTTTGACCGAGAGATTTCACTTCGCAACCTTATGAGGGAGATTTGCAGCAAATACGGCAGTCCGGCGACCGCAAATGAAATGAACGATGACACGCTGGACGAAATGCTCTACGATAACCTTTCATTTGGAACAGACGATCTTAAGGGAGTTTTCGCTCTCCTCAATATGACGATGTGGGGAATGGCAGAAGTGAGGGAATGGTTGAAAGAATACGAGGAATACGGTCCTCCAACCACGAGATACGGAAAATGGATATATACCGCTTTAATTGATTGCAATTTATCAGAAGTTAGATGTTCTGAATGCGATTTCAAAGTAACAATAGAAGCCGATACGGCAGTAGAAATCAGCGAATACAAGTACTGCCCAAATTGCGGGGCTAAAATGAAAGAGGTCTGAAAATGAAAACCTACATAGTCAGGGCAACGGCGCAGATTCAGCTTACGGCTGAAACGGACAAACCGGAGGATATGAAGTCGTTGGTCAAAAGCGTTTTAATGGATGTTTGTGATGTAAGCGCGGATATCACGGATTTAAGCATTGAGGAAATTTCAGGAGGAAAGAGTAATGAATATCAGTGAAAAGCAGATATATGAAATATTTAAACGTATGGGAATGTCGTTTAGTTTTAAGGGTTATGAATACTTGAAGAAAGCAATTTTGATGGTCGCTAATGATGAAACTTATCTGTACGCAATAACAAAAAGGTTGTATCCGGAAATAGCGGCGGAGTTTGACACAACTCCGTCAAGGGTTGAAAGGGCAATAAGGCATGCTATTGTAAGAGCGTTTGACTGCGCCGATTCGAAAACCTTGGAAGACATCTTCGGGAGATGGGATTCAGGAAATCACAACCGCCAAATTCCCAGTTTATCGGGTCGGTTGTGGAGTACATTAAATTTAACGATGTATTGTAAACCGAAATGCAATCCGCCTTACGATTGCTTAAACGGCAACTGCCCTTATGAGGACGATTGTCATTTTAACGGATTAGCGACAAAGGAAGAGACAAAACCGTTGCATGCGGCGAAACTGCCGCAGGGCAGACCGGGACAGTCCAGTAACTTTGACAGAATAGACGATATAAAATATAACTTTAGGTCAAGGAGACTGATATGATTAAAAAATACCGCGTATTTAATAAGCTGACCCGCCGTTACCTCGGAACGCTCGATAACGGGTACCTGGAGTTCGATTCCGCAAGAGCCGCCAGAAGGTACATAATCAGAGCGGGTAAAAGGCTTGATATTTTCAGGATCGAGGAGGTAAGGGCGTGAATCTTGATGAAACTAAAGAGTATTTATTGCAGATACGAGACATCGATAAAAAATAGCATCATTAAAGCGGTCTATAGAACAATGTGAAGAGAGGGCTACAAGTATAACGACTGCATACAACGAATTGCCGCCTCAGCATAATGGAGCTATTTCCCAAAAGGTAGCAAGCAATGCTGAGCGGGCTGTGGATTATGAAACTGATGTTAAAACATTGAAGGAAAAGGCGGAGCAACTGAAAATCAAGATAAGCCGCGAAATTTATAGTATGCCGAATAACACATATTCCGCGCTATTACGTGACTACTACATCAACGGGTTGCCTTGGGAGGATGTTGCTGAAAATATTGGTAAGGATTCTGATTATACAAGAAAAGTATTGCATCCAAATGCGCTTAAAGAATTTGAAATTATATTTTTAAATAAACCCGAAAACACCCGGAAATACCCTTTTATTCCGTAATAAAAAATGTTATTATTATGATGGCAAAAACCAAAATAAAAGCCAACGGGAAAAACAGTAGGCTTTCCGGGCGTGAAAGCGTCCGGTTCGCTTTTCCGTAATCAAAAATTAAAGAGGATAACATAACAGTAATCCTCTTCCTCTTAATTACAGAATTTTTAACTTAAATATTTTTTATCGCGCTAATCAAAGACTGTGAATTCCAACCAACCAGTTGATCACAATTGTCTTGTATTTTTTAGGGATACGTTCTTGACCCCATGGTTTTATGCCGATTATGTGTTTTTTCATAGAAATTGCGGTATCAATTTCAAAATCGATCCATTCACTGTAGGCGGTGTACATTCCAGACAGAATAATAACGGCAGATGCGGGTCGAATTTGAATTTTTAATAATTCTTTTTAATTGATTTTTCCCGACATTTGTATCGGGATCAATTATAGGATCATGTTGAGGTACTGAATAATTTTTGTAATTAAATTCTTTGTTTGCAACTGCAGAATCAAGCCAGTCAACGACCTTGTAATAACCGTTGTTATACTTCCAGGCATGACTGATGAATAAATTATATGTGTTCATGATATTTTTCCTTTCAGAAGGGGGAGTTAATTTATGATTATTAAAAAATACAGAAAAAAACCTGTAATTATAGAGGCCTATATATCCGAGGAAGAATTAATTATACATACATTAGAGGGGGATATGAAAGCAAATAAAGGAGATTATATTATAACTGGCATAAACGGAGAAAAATATCCATGTAAACCTGATATTTTTTATAAAGACTTATGAAGAAGTGTGAATTTATTTATTATTTGTTTTTGTATTAATGGACTTCCATTGATTATTTTCAGAGGATATAATTTGTTCAATATTTCTTACAAATAAGTTATCTACAGATTCATCTTCTTTGTTGTATGGCGCAGAAGAAGTTAAATAAATATGCTTTTGATATTTTAAAATTTCGCAAGTAGATCTGTATTGAATCCAGTATTCATGGTATTTATTTAGTTTTGCTATAGATTCTAAAATGGTGATTATAATTCCTAAAATGCCAATAATAATTGATATTAATAGAATATCTGAATATCCTGATAATAACGGTATAGTGGCTGCCAGAATAATTTCAATAATTTGAATTGTCTTATAGAGCTTTTGGCAATGTTTAGATTTCTTACTATACCACTCAATTTGTGGATCAAGCCGTTCTTTAATATATTCTTTTACATCCATTTAAATCTCCGATTATACAAGTTTTATTTATTATATACTATTTGTCAAAAAATGTCAAATAAAAAGAGGCTCTATTTTTAAATATAATAAGAAAAATTTATGTATATCATTCTAAAAACAAAAATAATAGTTATAGAGGTGATGTGGTATGCTGGAAAAGGAAATAAAATTTAAATCAGAGGTAAAAACTACAAAGAAGAACATCAATCAGAATCAGGAGCATAACGTTAAAAAAGAAGCGTTAGGTCCTAATACGAGAAGATAATTTTAAGCTCTGCTTTAGCAGGGCTTTTCTTATGCCCAACGAAAGGAAGGTGAGCCTGTAATGGCTGTATTAGAAAATGCAAGACATGAGAAATTTGTGCAGTGCCTCATCCAGGGAATGAGCCAGAGAAAGGCTTACCGCGAGGCATTTCCTGCTTCACAGAAATGGAAAGATACAACCGTCGATGTAAAAGCAAGCGCTTTGTTTTCAGATGGTAAGGTTTTGGTAAGGTATAGCGAGCTTCAGGAAGAGGCTAAGGATAACGCCATTATGAAAAAAGAAAGGACCGCATGATTGTATTAAGCGATATAGCGGCTGACGGTAATGAAAAAACGGAGGCAAGAATCAAGGCGATAGATACTCTGAATAAAATGGACGGAGAATATACCGGTAAGCTTGAATTGTCGGGTGAGATTAATTCTAAAAACCCTTATGCCGGTTTGACTACAGAGGAATTAAAGAAGCTGATCGGCAGTGGATAGAGAATTGATAAAGCTCGGAGCAAAAATCGAGCTTGCAAGGCGCGACTTTTTGCTTACTGTAATTTAAAGGCTCCTGACTTCTACAAAGCAGATAGACGATATTTGGTTGATCTTTGTAATGAGTTCCAGGATTTTATACAGTCTGACGACGAAGTAATGATCGTAAACGAGCCGCCCCGACATGGCAAGTCTCGGACTGCCGGACTGCTGGTTGAGTGGGTGCTGGGAAACGATAAAAATCAAAAGATCATGACGGGCTCATATAACGAAACGCTTTCAACTATGTTTTCTAAAAACGTTCGTAACGACATAATGGAGGCTAAAGCCGATGTATATAAACCCGTTTTTTCCGACGTGTTTCCCGGAGTATCGATTAAGCGCGGCGACGGAGCAATGAATTTATGGAGCTTGGAGGGCGGATATAATAATTATCTTGCAACTTCTCCGACCGGTACGGCGACGGGATTCGGCGCAACGCTGCTCATTATCGACGACCTTATAAAAAATGCCGAGGAGGCAAATAACGAATTGACAAAGGAAAAGCACTGGGTATGGTTTACAGATACTATGCTTTCCCGATTGGAGGAGGGCGGAAAAATTATAATAATTATGACGCGCTGGGCTTCGGATGATTTAGCGGGCCGCGCTTTGGAGCATTTTTATGAATCGGGAGCTAAAGTCCGTCATATCTGCATGAAAGCGTTGCAGGACGATGGTTCTATGCTTTGTCCTGAGGTTTTGTCATACAAGTCGTATATGTCTAAAATCAAGGCTATGGGCGCCGATATAGCGTCGGCCAATTATCAACAGGAACCGATAGATATCAAGGGCCGACTGTATACAAGCTTTAAAACCTATAATAAGCTGCCGCAGGACAGCGGTGGAAGAAGCCTTTTAGAGGGAATATACAGCTACACTGATACGGCGGACGAAGGAAGCGATTATTTGTGTTGTGTAATCTGGGGCGCGTATATGAAAGAGGCGTATATACTTGATGTTTATTATACTCAGCAAGGAATGGAAATAACAGAAAAAGAAACTGCGGGCAGATTTTTTTGAATTTAAGGTAAACAAGGCGAGGATAGAAAGTAATAACGGCGGTTCAGGCTTCGCAAGAAACGTTATACGCATATTGCGGGAACAATTTTCAAGCAATCAGACCGTTGTAAAATGGTTCCATCAATCGAAAAATAAGAAAGCGAGAATCATTTCAAATTCCACATGGATAATGGAGCATGTATATTTTCCGCAGAACTGGAAAGACAAATGGCCGGATTATTACAGCGCAATGATAAAATATCAGCGCGACGGAGACAACCGTCACGACGACGCGCCCGACGCGACAACGGGGGTTGCGGAAACTATGTATTTGTTAGGAGCGTGAAAAGGTGGGTGTAATACAGAAATTGAGCGAGAATATAAAACGGGGGCTGCGAAGCTGGCTAAACGTTATGCCCGCAAATCCCTACAGCATACAGATAAACGAGGTTATGGATTTTGAAGTAAATGCTATCCGTAACCGGATATGGTACAGAGGAGACGGAAACGAGCTTGAACAGCTTTATGGCAGCGTTTCAGAATATGCCGATAAATATAAATTTTGGGCGTCTAAATGCTCGCGTGGAATGGAAATGCGTAAAATACATACAGGACTTCCGTCGTTGATCGTCAAAACGCTTGTTTCGGTTACTCTTTCAGATATGAACGACTTTGAGTTTAAAAAACCCGCGCATGGAGATATATGGAGCAATATCGAAAATGAAAACAGTTTCCGAAAAAATCTTGAAGCAAATTTAAGAGAGCTCCTTTTTATCGGCGACGGCGCTTTCAAGATTACAATGGATTCTGATATAAGCAAATATCCTGTGCTTGAATGGTATCCGGGCGAAAGAATAGAGCTTGTATACAGACGCGGACGACTTCATGAGGTCGTATTCAAAACGCTTTTCAGGGAGCATAGACGAGAATATATACTTTGTGAGCGTTACGGCTTCGGTTACATAAAAAGCGAGCTCTGCTGTGATGGTAAGCCCGTTGATATGAGCGCAGTCTCAGCTCTTAGCGATCTTAAACCTGTTATTGCGTTTGATAGGTCGCAGATACTTGCAGTACCCTTTAAAATATTTGAAAGCGCAAAATATAAAAACAGAGGCGGAAGTATTTTCGACGGTAAGCTGGACAGCTTCGACGCCTTTGACGAGGTATGGTCGCAGTGGATGGACGCGCTGCGTGCCGGAAGGTCGAAAACCTATATACCGGAGGATATGATCCCGAAAAATGAGAATAACGGAACGCTGTTGAAACCAAACCCGTTTGACAACAGATTTATTCAGACCGCAAGCGCGTTTGCCGAGGACGGAAGACCTGGTATTGAAGTAAAGCAGCCCGACATTCCCCACGACAGCTATCTTGCAAGCTATGTAACCGCGCTTGATTTGTGCTTGCAGGGGATTATAAGCCCCTCGACATTAGGAATCGACGTAAAAAGCTTGATAACGCAGAGGCGCAGAGAGAAAAAAAAGAAAAGGCGACTCTTTATACAAGAAACGCTATAGTTGAAGCTATGCAGGAGCAGCTTCCTAAATTAGCGGCCGCCTGTATAAACGCGTATATTATGTCTCTGGGAAAAGCTCCGGAGGAAGTCGAAGTCAGTATTCCGTTCGGAGAATATGCTAACCCTTCGTTTGAATCTCAGGTTGAAACGGTATCAAAGGCCAAGCAGGGAGGTATTATGAGTATCGAGGCAAGCGTTGAGGAACTGTACGGGGACAGTAAGGACAAGCAATGGAAAGCGGAAGAGATACAAAGACTTAAGGAAGAGCAGGGCATAGCGCAGATTGACGAAACTCTGATTAATGACGATACGTTTGATTCTGAAACGATTGAACCGGAGGTATAAAAATATGCCTGATTACGATATCAGCGAAGCTTTTGCCCGTATTGAGAATGAATTGATTTCGTCTATGTTCCGCAACTTTAAACGCCACCGCGCGGAAGAAACAAAGGAGGGCTATAACTGGGAAATGTGGCAGACCATTCAACTGAAGGTTATGGAAGAATACCGCCGGAAGAATAAAAAGAAATTTTCCAAGGAATTTGCTTCTCTTAATGCAAGAATAGATGAATTTATCAGACAGGAGAGAGCCGACGGATCGGCAAATCAGGAAATAAAAATACTGGAAGCTATTAAAAAGGGTTATAAGCCGAAACATATATTCAGCGGTCATGCTGAAACGTCAGCAGAATTCATAAAAATGAATACCCGTAAAATGGACGCTTTGATAAGGGCGACCGTTAACGACGCTGAACGCGCCGAGCATGCCGTGCTTCGTATGGCAAACGATCAGTATCGAAAGATCGTATTTAACGCTCAGGTTTATGCGGCAAGCGGGGCGGGAACATATGAAAAGGCTGTTGACATGGCGGCAAAGGATTTTCTAAGAGCCGGAATAAACTGTATTGAATACAAGAACGGAGCGAGACACGGCATTCGTGATTATATATCTATGTCGTTGTCAACCGCAGGCAAAAGGGCGTATTTGACCGGAGAAGGGAAATGCGCAGGGAATGGGGCGAGAGCCTTGTTATTATGAATAAGCGCGGCAATCCGTGCCCTATGTGCGCTCCGTTTGTAGGCAAAGTACTTATCGACGATGTATGGAGCGGGGGCAGACCGGACGGAAAGCATATGCTTATGAGTACAGCTATAGCAAAGGGACTTTACCACCCGAGATGTAAGGACGGTCATACGACGTATTTTGAGGGTATTTCTGACGAGGGTAAACCTTATACAGAATCAGAACGGCGGGAGCTTATAGAACAGTACAATGCCGAACAGAAACGAAGGTATGCCGAAAATCAGTCGGAAAAGTTCAGAAGAATGTCCGAAAATTTTCTTGATGAAGACAATAGGCGCATGTACGGTAAAAAGCTGACGAGTGGAAAAAAACGGCGGAAAAATATATTGACAATTCAAGTAGAAGTGGTATAATAAAGGCAAGTGAAAGAATTGAAATTCATCCCGATAAAATCAATAAATTTCTATTAAAACCAGGCGCAAAACATTCCAAGGAATTTTTTGATGTAGGATACAATGAGAATGATTATGAACGCCTTTTCAATGATATCACTTCGGAGTTTGATAATTCAAAAAGTCTTAGATATAAAAAAAGAATGAGGATGGAACAGAGGATTTCAGCACATTTATGTATCTCGGTGTTAATAATAAGAAAAGATTCCGAATTGTTTGGAGAAAAGATACTCCAGAAAGTAAACCACGGTTGATAACCGGTCATAGAGAGGATTGATATTATTGTTTAATTTATATGATAAAGTTATAATAAAATCGAAGAATCTCCCCGGTACAATAGTTGATATCGTAAAAACCGGAAGCAAAACAGTAATAACTGTTGAAAGTGACATCAAAGGAAAACGCAAAGACGGTTATGGGGGAGATTTTCCACTTTTTAATTGCAGTGAAGAAGATTTAAAGTTGTTATAGCCGCCTTGATAAGGCGGTTTAGTTATATCACAATTTAATACAAATCAGCGTATGCCTAAAGGTATGCGCTATTTTTATGCCCAAAAATAAAATAACTGAAAGGATTATTACTATGTTAGTAGAAGTATCGAAAATCAACAAGCAGGAAGTAACTGTTGTAAGCAGTCTTGATGTAGCGGAGACGTTTGAGAAACGTCATGATGATGTGCTGAAATCTATTCGTAATCTTGGCTGTTCAGACAAATTCCGACTCCGCAATTTTGCGGAGTCGACATACATTAATGAGCAAGGCCGTAAACAGCCGTGCTATTACATGACAAAAAATGGATTCTCATTTTTGGTAATGGGCTACACAGGCAAAAAGCTGACGCTTTTAAAGAGGCTTATATAAATCAGTTTGAAGTCATGGAAAATATTCTTAAGGGCAAGCTTATAGAACGAGAAAAGGGGATCGCAGTCAGGCAGTCGCTCACGAAAGCCTTGCAGCAGTCTACTGAAAACGAAAGAATGCGCGGTCATGCGTATTCGACATATACAAACTGCATTTACAAGGTTTTGTTCGGCATGAACGCCAATAAGCTGAGAGAGCATTACGGTATTCCCAAAAAGATAATCTCCGCGATTGTTCTACAGCGGAACAGCTCAGAGATATAGAAAGCATGGAAATGCTCGTGTCGTCTTTGATTAATTGCGGCTGGGGTTACGACCGGATAAAAAGCTTCATAGAAGTAACGAATGTTAAGAAAATAGCTTGTTAAGCGTTTCGGCAATAGCCGGAGCGTTATTTTTATATATCACTAAAAAAGAAAGAGGTAGAATTATGAAAAGAAAATCAAAGAAAATACTTGCAGCCGTAATGGGGCTGACGTTGATGTCGGCATTGTCTGTCGGATGTCAAAGACAGTCTGAAAGAGTATCGTACAATATTTCAAAGCAAGCTGATAACTTTAACACAATTAGGCAAATAACCGTTATTAACTGCATTCAGGGCGATGTACTTTTTCAAATGACCGGAAAAATGTCCTTAAATGTGGATACCGCAGAAAATCAGCTTGAAATAATAGTTGAAGATGAAAACGGCGCATATAAAAAGCATTTTATAGGGCTATCAGATAACGTTACTTATACGGTCGAAGATGTTACGGATAATTACGTTGATAATTACCACTATACGCTTAACTTCAATCCGAATATGTGGATTCCGGTAAACTTTGAAACTATTGATTAAGCGCTTTTATGAGCGCTCTTTTCATGCCCTGAGCACGGCATAAAACTGCTTAAATATTTTTGGAGGTAATGTTATGGCAGAAGAAGCTACCGTAAACAATCAGAATCAAGGACAGAATCAAAATGCTGGCAATTCCGATACGCAGTCCGTTAATGCCCGCGAAATTGACTACGGCAAAATCGCCGAAATTGTTGCAAACGGCACAGAACAGAAGGAATCGGAAATACTCAGGAATTATTTTAAACGTCAGGGATTGTCTCAGGAGGAAATGTCAGCCGCGATCAACGCCTATAAGGAGGAAAAGGCAAAGAATACTCCCGATTTGAATGAAATCCAGTCGCAGCTTGCACAGGCGCAGAAAGCCGCCTTGACGGCAGAGATTCAGCGAGCCGGCGCTCTGGAAGCCATTACAATGGGAATTGACGTAAAGACAGCGCCGTATATTCTTAAAATGGCGGATATGAGCGGAGTTACCGGAGAAGACGGAAAGATCAATCAGGAGGCGTTGAAAAACGCTATAGCAAAAGGTATTAGAAGACATACCCCAGTTAAAGCCGCAGGTCGGCGGAGCTAAAGGCTTTAAATTCGGGGCCGATGGAGATTCCGGAGACAATAACGCGAACAACGACGCTCTTAAAGCGGCGTTCGGGCTTTAATACAAGAAAGGATGATATAAATGGCAGTATATGATTACGCGACAACCTTTACAGGCTTGCTTCAGGAGAAATATTCAAAGGAGCTTTGCTCAGACGCACTGACTAAGAGCAATATGCAGGTGCAGTTTATCAATGCTCAGACTATCAAGCTTCCAAGAATGACGCTTAGCGGTTACAAGGATCACTCGAGAACGCCGGGCTTTAATTCCGGTACTATGTCAAACGATTGGGAGCCTAAAAAGCTTGAACATGACAGAGATATAGAGTTTTTCATCGATCCGATGGATATCGACGAAACTAATCTCACGCTTTCAGTTGCAAATATTCAGAACACATTTGAGACTGAGCGTGCTATTCCCGAAAAGGACAGCTATCGTTTTTCTAAGCTTTTTGCGGAGCTTACAACTTACGGCGGAAATATCGACGCTACCGTTTTGACAGCGGCTAATATACTTGATAAATTTGACGATATGATGACCGCAATGGACGAGGCGGCAGTGCCGGAGGAGGGCAGAATTCTGTACGCAACTCCGACTGTCAAAAAGCTTCTTAAACGCGCGGAAGGTATTCAGCGTAATATCGATGTGAGCAGCCAGTCGGGAATTGACAGGCGGGTGCATAGTCTTGATAACGTTGAAATAAAAAGCGTTCCATCCGCCAGAATGAAAACGCAGTACAATTTTACGGACGGCTGTACTCCGGCAGACGGGGCAAGACAAATAAACTTTATTCTTATTCATCCATCCTGCGTTGTTTGTAGGGATAAGTACAGCTATATCAAGCTTTTTACTCCTGGAACAGACAGCAGGACCGCAGACGGTTATTTGTATCAGAACCGCAATTACGGGGATCTGTTTTTGCTTGAGATGAAAAAAAGACGGTTGTGCAATGAACGTAGAGCCGGCAACTGTTGAGGAAGAGAATACGGAACAGGAAAGCGTATAAGGAGATGATAAAATGAAAGCGATAAAAGGAAACAAGGTATACGATATAACCGAACAGGAAAAGCAGTCGTACATAAGCCGCGGCTTTGATATACAAGACGAAGACGGAAATATAGTTTCCTACGGCAAAGGCAAAAAGCGTACCGTTCAGCGAATATGAAAAGGTAAGATCAGAGCTTGAAAAGCTGAAAACCGAACGTGAAACGAAGCCGCCTAAAAAAGGGAAAACAAATGATGTACGCAGACAGCGCATATTATGCCGACGTCTACGGCGGTACGACAATACCGGAAGAATCTCGTAATAAATACCTCGGTTTTGCGTCAAGACACGTTGATTCCCTGACCTACAACAGGATAGTGGGCCGGGGATTTTCTGAGCTTACGCCTTTTTCAGCAGAACATTATCCGCGAAGTGGTTTGTCTGCAAGCGGATTTTGAATATGAAAATGCCGACGAAATCGGTAGTATACTTTCCGGCTATAGTATCAACGGGGTATCGGCTCAGTTTGGAAGCTCGTGGAACGTTTACACGGATAAAGGGGTAGCAATAAGGAGCGATGTTTACGCGCTGCTGTCCCAGACAGGTCTGTGCTGCAGATTAATGAGGTGATTAAATTGAAATATCCGTGTCTTGTGCCGAAAAGACTGTGCAGAACTCCCGTTATCGTTGAAATAGAACAGGAAGGGCTTAATAAATACGGAGAGCCGAATAAAAGCGTTGTTATAAAAGAAATGTGCAATTATCAGGATAGCGGCCAAACAATTCTCACCGCTGAAAAAAAGCTTATACAACTTTCCGGTACAGTTCTTTTCACCGGCGATATAGCGCCTGAAATACCGAATATAACAGGCGGTACGGTAACGGTAAACGGAAGTTTAAGGCGTATTTTTAAAGGACAAAAGGCGAGAAATCCTGACGGCTCCGTAAATTATACAAGATTGGATCTGATATAATGCAAAAAAATGTAAGCTGTAATATAAAGCTGAATGAAACAGCTATTAAACAGCTTGAACGCGCGCAGATAACGGCTCTTGAAAAAACTGCCGAATTTATCCACACCGATGTTGTGCAATCGCAGACGATACCGTTCGACGTGCCGACGGAAAAAGAAAAAGCGGCGGGCAAGACAACCGCCGGAACATTACAGAACGAAAAGCATTTTATCGATTCGACACAAAGTAAAATAGGTAAGGTATTCGTCTGCGTTGAGGGACCCTACGCCCGACGGCTGTATTTTCACCCTGAATATAATTTTGATAAGGGCGAAAATCCCTATGCCGGCGGAAAATGGTTTGAGCCTTACAAGGACGGAGGAAAAAAGAATTTAAAGGTCAGGGCGGCGTTTAAGCAATTTTATAAACGGGAAACGGGGGTATGAAATGCTTTATCTGTCCGATATACGCGATTTTATCGGAACAATGGGAATAACTGACGACGAAAAGGTTTACAGCGGCAAAATGCCGGATAAGAACTTCAAGAGTATAGGAGTTTATAATCTGAAACGTTCTCGTCCGCCGAATATACCGGTGGGAGGATTGAAAACAGCAGCTATGGCGTAAGGTCCGTTTCTCTGCTTTGCCATTGGAATAAAAGCCAGCGTGAAACAGAGCGCGCCGCTCAGCGGCTGTGGAATGAGCTTTACAGTACGAGAAATTCGGTAATAAACGGAAACAGAATACTGTTCGTAATGCTGTTGCTCGATGAGCCTGTATCGGTTGATACGGATGAAAACGGTATATATGAATATGTAATTGAATGCGATTTTTATTATGAAAGGAAGGAATGATTAATATGGCTGGAGAATCAGTTAAATATACCTCCGGAGTTCACGCAAATTATGATATTGCCTTTAGAATAGATACGGCGGGGTTAAATTTCACGGACGGTCAGGCAATGCCTAAAAGCCCTAAAACCATAAGCGACGCCGAAGGGCTTTCCATAAGCATTGACGGAGGAGTCGAGGAATGGAATCCGATGGACGGTGAAGGTTGGACTAAAAGACTTGTAACAGCTAAATCCATTACCATTTCAATGACCGCGAAAAGAAACAGCGGCGACCCGGGGAACGATTATATAGCCGGCTTATTTATGAAAACGGGCAACGATTGTTATTCGTTTTTTGATATAATTTTCCCCAACGGCGACGAGCTGGGGATTCCGTGCGTTGTTAATGTAACGTCTCTCGGCGGCGACAGTACGGCAATAGACGCTATGGAGTTTGAAATTTTAAGTCACGGAAAGCCGGAGTATATAAAGGGATCGGCTTCGGTATAAATTGACAAAAAAGACACCTGTGGTATAATAACCGTGCGGGTGTCTGCATAAAACGGTAGGCGGTTCAATTCTTCCTCCAGTATTGGAGGTGAGTTACTATGGGCATAATGGAAATACTTACTTTATTACTTGTAATTATTGAAATAGTTAAGCTTGGTAACAATAATAAAAGAAAATAACCGCCCCACTCCTACATAGGGCGATTATTATTTACGCTGTATTCGGAGGTGAACCGCTTATCGCAGACGCCCCTTTTCATTTATTATTATACCACAATTTAATAAAAAAGTCAAGCGTTTCGTAGAGGAACGCTTTTTTCATGCTTAAATTTAAGAAAGAGGTAAATAAAAATGATTGATATTTCAAAAAATTACAAACGAGCTTCCCGTTATTAAGATAAGCGAAAACCTTATTGTTTCTGTAAACAACAGAAAAAGCAATGTGCTTACAGTTCAAGCAATGATAGCGGAATCGGAAAACGCTGAAAAAAGCGGCAAAAAAGCCGATGAGTTTAAATTCATGGATACCGTTCTGAGAACGCTTACAAATTCGAAAACTGTCGACGAGATTAATAGTCTTGATCTTCCTTTGCCGGAGTATAAGACGATATTCAACGCAGTAATGGCCGCGTGCTCCGGTCAGACGCTTGAAGAGTTTGAGGAAAGCCAGAAACGATTTCAATAATAAAACAGAATATTGGTACGACTTATTTGACGATTGGGAGCTTATAGAAGCGTCGTTTGCCGCTCAGTATAACATACGACTGAGAAATGAGGAAAACATGTCCTGGCCTGAATTCTGCGCTTTACTGTCCGGTATCATGCCGGACACTCCGCTGGGGCAGATCGTTTCAATACGTTCTGAAAAGGACCCGAAAATTATAAAGGGATTTAATAAGGAGCAAAAGAAAATACGCTCCGATTGGCAAAAAGAGAAAATCAAAGCAAAGAAAAATGGACAAAGGAACTTATGCTAAGTACTGGGCCAGTTTTCAGGAAATGGCAAAAGCGGCCTTTTCTAAATAGAAAGGAGGTATCTGATTGGGAACTAATGTGGGTAGCATAAATTTAGGACTAAATATTGATCCTACTGCTTTTTACTAAAGGCATTTCTTCCGCTAAAACTTCGGTTAAAAACTTTTTTAGTTCTGTTTCAAAAGATTCGGAAACAGCGGTCAAAACTATCGGAATTAGCTTTGAATCGGCAAGGTCTCAAGTTGGCAAATTAGCGGCAGAATATAAAAACAAGGAATGTCGGCAAGTGAAGCAATGGCAAAGGCGTGGAAAGATGTTGACTATCACAGTAATAACGGCAGTAAAAGTGTTAAAAAAGGATTAAAAATTATAAAAAATGAATCTAAAAGCACTGCTGAAGCAATGACGTCTAATTTTTCAACGGCGTTTAAGAAAATTGCTGTACTCGCCGTATCTGCCTTTTCATTAAAAAAGGTGATTGACTTTTCGAAATCCTGTCTTTCCTTAGGCTCCGACCTTGCGGAGGTACAAAACGTTGTAGACGTAACCTTTAAGTCTATGAGCTCGGGGATTAACAGCTTCGCTCAAACCGCAATAACCCAGTTCGGACTGTCAGAAACCGCCGCCAAGAAGTATGCGGGAACGTTCGGCGCAATGTCAAAGGCTATGGGACTTTCAGAATCGGCCGCATACGAAATGTCTACGGCCGTTACAGGGCTTACCGGAGACGTTGCGTCGTTTTTCAATCTTTCGGCTGATGAAGCGTATACAAAGCTCAAATCAATATGGACGGGCGAAACGGAAACGCTTAAAGACTTAGGCGTCGTTATGACGCAGACCGCACTTGATAATTATGCCTTGAACAACGGCTTCGGCAAGACCACCAAGAACATGACGGAACAGGAGAAGCTTATGCTGAGGTACCGATATGTCATGTCGTCGCTGTCTGACGCTCAAGGCGACTTCGCCCGTACTCAGGACAGTTGGGCAAACCAAACAAGGGTACTAAGCCTACGGTTTGAAAGCTTAAAGGCGACGCTTGGGCAGGGCTTTATAAACGTTTTTACTCCCATTTTAAAGGGATTAAATATGCTTCTCGGCAAACTGCAAACAGTGGCTAACGCGTTTAAAAGCTTCACTAACGGACTTATGAATAAGGACGGTATAGAATCGGCGTTGTCGGGCGGTACCACAGAAGCGGCGTCGTTGGGCGCGGGAATAGCCGACGCCGGAGACGAAGCGGTAACGGCGGCTAAGAAAGCCAAAAAAGCTTTAGCCGGTTTTGACGAGATAAACACGTTAAGCTTCGGCGATTCCGAAGACAGTACGGCTTCAGATGTCGGAGCTGGTTCCGGCAGTATTGATTTAAGCGGTATCAACGAGGCGAACAGCGCCGTTGACAGTATGGCTGAAAATATGGGGAAAAAAATTCAGAGGCGTTATAAATTCTGCGGGAAATCATTTTAAAAAGGTTTTTGGGTCGCTTAAGAAATGGGGAACTGTAAACTTTGCCCCTATATTTTCGGGAATATTTGACGGTTTATCAAAGAACGCAACTACACTAATGCAGACATTAGAAGGAATATTTGCTGATATTAAGTCATTGGGGGAGCCTCTGAAAGCGTATTTTGCCGGAGACTTTACTATTTATTTACAGGCGGTTTTTTCGAATCTTGGAATAATTATAAACGGTTTATTTGACACGTTTAATACGGTGTTTTCAGATATATGGAATCTTGCGGTTTTCCCTATGCTCCAAAACTTTATAATTTTAGGTCTTCCCGTTATAACACAGTTTGCGACGGAGTGCTGGAATACTCTCGGAACGCTTTTCACAGAAATAAAAGAAATCTTTGATACCCTGTGGTCCGAAGGGGTAACACCTGCGCTTACGCTGATTTCTAAAGTGTGGGAGGGTCTTTTGCAGTCCATGTCAGACTTCTGGGCGAAATGGGGAGCGCCCATATTTAGTAATTTTAGGACAGCTATAAGAAAAACGGGCGATACGCTGCAAAATATATGGGGTAGCATTTTAAAGCCGATTTGGGATAATATCATGAGGGTTGTGGATGAATTATGGACTGATCATCTTAAACCGCTTGTCGATAATTTCCTTGATTTTGTGGGAGAATTTGTAAACGGCGCTTTCGAAATTTATAATAAGTTTATATCTCCTGTTGTGAATTGGTTAGTTAATGTTTTCGGTCCTCCTGTATCAAAGGTTTTTAATACAATTGTAGATACTGTGGGTAAAATGGTAGGAAACATTGTCGACGCCGTTAGTGGTATTATAACCGCATTAAAAGGTGTGGTACAGTTTGTTTCCGGAGTATTTAGCGGCGATTGGGGAAAAGCATGGGAAGGTATCAAAAATATATTTAAAGGCGTATGGGACGCGCTGGTATCAATTATAAAAACGCCTATAAATGCTGTTATAGGTTTGATTAACGGCATGCTTTCAGCTATTGTCGGAGCAGTTAATGCTGTAATTCGTGCGCTGAATACCATAAGTTTCGATATACCCGATTGGGTTCCGGGAATAGGGGAATGCATTTCGGTTTTGACTTCGGAGAGCTTACACCTCCGCAAATTCCGTATCTTGCCAAAGGCGGACTTGCATATCAGCCGACGCTTGCAATGGTAGGAGACAACAAAAACGCCCGGACGGATCCGGAGGTTATTTCGCCTCTGTCAAAGCTGCAAGGAATCATATCCCAAAGCGGCGGAAACGGCAACGACCGTATATACGAACTGCTGATGAAAATATACGAGCTGCTCAGACAGCTTGACCTTGTCGCGCAGTTCAATATTGACGGGCGTATGCTCGAGGAGGTAATCATACAGCTTATGAATAAAAACTCATTTATAACAAACGGAAGGTGATGGGATGAATTTAATTAAAATCGGGAGCTATAATACGCCGCCGCCTGTATCATATTCTGTTACGGCTTCCGATCTTGACAGCTCTGAAAGCGGCAGAAGCGAATCGGGGTATATGTCAAGAGAACGTATAAGAGGCGGCGTTAAAAAACTAAACGCGACATGGAGGGTTACAACAGACGAGCTGCTGGCGCTTACCTCCGCTATTTCAGCGCCGGCGTTGAACGTTACCTTTTTCTTTCCTGCAAACGGTTATTATGCTGAAAACGTAACTATGTATGCAGGGGACAGATCGCTTAATCTGATAACAAATATTGACGGGGAAAATGCGGCTCAATGGGAATTCAGCGTTAATTTTATCGAATATTAAGGAGGTTTTATGTATAAGGTAAGCGACGAATGCAGAGCGATTCTGAACAGTCCCGACAGAACTACAGATTTTTACTGTCAGGTTACATTTCCCGGCGGAAGCTTAAGGAGAATAGGCAGCGAGAATATAAAAAGCGGTACTGCCTATGTAAAAAGCAAGTGCGTAAGCGGCTCGGATTTCGAGCTGGGCGCCGTATGCATAGGAGAATTCGGCGTATCTCTTTTAGACGACAATATTGACAGCGGAATTATCAGGGGGCGGTTATTCGCCCCTTTTGCTGCGTAAGACTTTCCGACGGTACTTTTGAAGAGATTCCCATGGGAGTTTTCAACGTTACCGAAATAAGCGTTCCGGATAGCCGCACTACAAAGCTGGTATGCTATGACGATATGGTCAAGTTTGACAAGGATTTTATTCCGCCGTACGGGGACGGTTCCGTGTTTGATATTCCGGTTACATTGTGGCTCGGGCATATAGGCAATAACTGCGGCGTCGCCGTATCGGAGGAAAGCTTATACAATATTTCCGGTATGAGCAACGGCGGCAGGACAATGGGTTTTGCGACAGCCGCCCCGTGCAACAAGGATATTAAAACTTTTCGCGACGTTCTGACAATGATAACGCAGCTTTTATGCGCATGCGCGGTCATAAACAGAAAAGGCGAGCTTGAAATCATTAACTTTGACCGCAGATATTCCGAGGCGTATCCGGATTATGCAAGAATAATAAACGGCAGTCAAAGAAAATCCGCAGCCATAAAGAATAAAAAAACTTTATGACGCCGTTTCCGTTTCGCTGACCGGACTTACAGGCGACAAATACAAGCATATATATCCGCCTGAATCCACGTCTGCAAATACGCTTGCCATTGACGACAATCCCATATTGCGGCTTAGTGAAATTAACGTTGTGGAGGAATATTTAAAGGAAATAGCCGACCGTCTTTTTTATGCTGACTTATTACGGAGCGGAAGCGGAAATATTCGGTGATCCCACAATAGACGCAGGCGACCATAT
>VOFD01002702.1_pt1 | contig 22083 bp, 37 predicted proteins | sample 5384101 | NCBI WGS metagenome assembly VOFD01 (sample SAMN12384723, study PRJNA508395) | human gut metagenome | isolation source: healthy gut C | host: Homo sapiens
GCCGACAGATGATAGCTCACCAAAATCAATGTCAAATCCGGGTTGGACGGCAAACTTTTTTTCCACCTCTCTAACCACTTTGGGTGTTCATGTGCGGACAAGTGCCGCATGCGTTTCCATCTATAATCACGCCTTTTTTACACCGCATATTCAAACAGCTCAAACATCCGCACATGTATTACACTCCGGTCTCAAATCGGAAACGCTCCATAACCGGTTTGATTTCGCCGTCCAGTACAACGCCCCGCTCCCGGATCCACCCAGCCGAGCAAATTCTTTGGATGATCCAACGCTACCGTACATTTTTCAATCTTGCCATCCGCGCGAAAAACCATGCTGTGCGGGTAACTGGCATAACAAATTCCAGAAAAGATGCCCTGGGTTTGATTGGTATGCTGCAATCCGATATGATCCAGATACGCAATATGCTGTGAAACCAGTTCTTCGCCTGCTTGCGCCGCCTGAATCAGCGCACAGGTTTCCAGCACAACGTCTTTGGCCTGGATGGGGGCGATGCGGGGGGCAGGACCGGTCATGATGATGCCGCCGATGAGGCGGGTGGAGACGCCCCAGCTGGTCTGATGGGGTAGTGGAGCTGGTTGTCCTTGCCGGTGAAGGTGATGTCGAAGGCGCGGGCAAAGCCGTCGCCGAAGTAGTGGCTGGTGCCGGCCTGCAGGGCCTTCCGGTCGTGCATCATGCACTCCACGGTATAGGTCTCCTCCGCGCCGTTGAACTTCTCCTTATCTGTCTTGCGGCCCTTGATCACCGGCATGGCCAGAACGTTTCCATGAAGTCCGCGTAGATGTTGAGCATCCGCATGGTCTCCTCGCGGGCCTCTTCCTCGGTGGCGTGCATGGTGTGGCCCTCCTGCCACAGGAATTCCCGGTGGCGCAGGAAGGGACGGGAGGTCTTCTCCCAGCGCAGCACGGTGCACCACTGGTTGTAGAGCTTGGGCAGATCCCGGTGGGAGTGGATGATGTCGGAGGTGGGACGGATGCAGTAGCGCTCCTCCAGCTTCTCGGAGGGCTCAACGTGGAGCGAAAGGCCAAACAGCTCTATGAGAATCAGCTGCCCACGGAGGCGCTCCGGGGAGTGCCGGATCATCTGCGCCTATGCCTATGCCGTCAGCGGAGCAAAATGCCGGACAATGGCATCATCGTCACCCCCCACCTGCGGCGCCCGCCGGCGTCCTGCCCTCCGTCCTGCGGTACGTCCAGGAGACGTCGGGGCTGCACCGAGGAGCAAGTCCTCCGGAGCCCTGGCACTGCCGGCATTCTGGGGAACCTGGCCAAAAGAAACGCCTCCATCTCCGGCGCCGAATGCGGCTGCCAGGCAGAGGTGGGCGTGGCCTGCGCCATGGCCGCCGGCGGCCTGGCAGTCCTCTACGGCCTCAACCCCGGATCAGGTGGAGTACGCCGCAGAAATCGCCCTGAGCATCACCTGGGCCTCACCTGCGACCCCATCTGCGGCCTGGTCCAGGTCCCCTGCATCGAACGCAACGCCGTAGCCGCCATGCGGCCATGAACGCCTGCAACCTGAGCTACTGCCTCTGCGGCACCCGAAATATCAGCTACGACATGGTCTGCAAAGCCATGTATGAGACCGGCCTCAACCTCTCCCATCAGTACAAAGACCTCCGAAGGCGGCCTGGCCCGGTTCTATAACCGCCGCCGGACCAGCCGGTAAGGAGACCGCCCCTATCACGCAAATCAGACGCCAGCAGGCATGACCGTGTGTTTCGGTCATGCCTGCTTTTTGCCTCCATTTCTAAGTGTCTGTTTTAGGGAAAGCACCTGCTACGCACCCTTTCCGCGACACGGTGGATCTCAAATCAAACCGTCCCATCGGCGGGCTACTCTTTCGGCAGTCGCATATGGGTAGGAATGAAGATGCTATTCCCGCAATCAACAAGCGCTACCACGAGAAGCCCTGATTCGGATATGGCAGGCCCTACAGCAGCTACGGCCGTGGCCTTGACTGCATTGGTAGCCTGGAGCCAGAATCATGTACTGCTGGCATTCGTGGGGCGGCTACAAGCTTGTTTCTCCGTTGCTTCTACTCTCCTGCTCGGAGGCTTCTGTCAGCACATCCAGGACGTGTCGAAATAAGTCCCGCACCACAGGCAGATTTGTGCGATAACAGTTTTTCCCGTCTATCACCTCCCGCATGAGCAGGCGGGCATTGTACATGCTGTTCAAATCCCGAAATACAGAGCCAGAATGCAGACCCAGCCGCTGAACCAAGTCCAATCTGCTTTGGTATTCTGTCATCATCGCTTGGAGCATTTTCACTCTGTCCGGGCTGGACAGCAGCCTCAGAGCGTCGTACTCCCACTCAATCAGGCTTTGCATATTCTCCTGGCTTTCCGCCGTTACGCTCACCGCCAGACCAATGTAGCCGGACGTCGCCTGCAGGCTCCAGAATACGCACGGGTCCGCCAACCGGCGAAAAGTAGCGCAGGGCCATTTGTACGGAGCCAATCGTCTCCCGCTGAATTTGCGTCCGATTTCTCAGGAACTCTGCTACGCTCGTCTTGGAAAACAGCTGTTCCCACTGCTCAGCCAGAAAGCTGCGCCCGCTGAACCCACGGCTCCAGCAAAGGCGCCAGCCGGTCAACCACAGGGCGGAGCAGCTCCCCAACCCGGCACAGGTGCATGCGGAAGTCGGTCAGAACATCCACCAGCCTGGTTTGGTACCACACCGGCACCGGCAATTTGGCCACTTCCTGGGACAGAGGCTGGAATGCACTCGGATCACCGGTGTCCACGCTCAGAGCAAATCCATCGATTTCATGGATTCGCAAAGGGCGGGTTTGTTCCTCCCATGCAGCAGCGAGGGCGGACAACGTGCTGTCAATATCATGATACTCCACCACCAGAGAGCTATACAGCAGGCAACTGGCCAAGCAGGACAGCCGCCCTGACTGGCCCCTGATGGGGACGCCTTGAAAGTAGAATTGCAGCTCCTCCGATTCCCAGTCCAGACCCTCACAGGCCGCCTTCCGTATTTCCTCCACCGCCTTCGGTGGAATGCAGAATTTGCCCTCCGCCGTCAAAGATGCAGGCGAGATTTGATTTACCATGCTATAAACCAGCTCTGCAGCCTCCAGTAGCAAGTTGGGAGTTTTATAAACCGTAATGTCCAAAACCGATACACCTCGTCAATCCACATTTCAAAGCGGGAGTCACGTCCTACAGGACAAAGCTCTGCATAAACCGCATCAAAATGGCGGCAGCTTCGGCACGAGTGATTCGTCCTGTTGCATCCAGAACCCCGTTGCCCCTTCCGCAAAGGAGGCCTTCCGCCACAGCCCAACGGACTGCATCCATCGCCCAGGGAGAAACCCGGTCCGCATCTGTAAAGTCATGCAGGTCTTCTGATTTTGCAGTGTCGTATCCTTTGAACGCCCCATAGCGTTGGAGCATCAGCACCGTTTGTTCCCGCGTGACCGGGGTATTTGGAGCGCATTTCCCGCCGCCAACGCCTTGATGATCCGGTGCTCTGCCGCCCAGCAGATGGCGTCGGTATACCAGGCGTCATCCGGCAGATCTGTAAAGGGCTTGGAGCCTGAAACCTCCGGTTCCCCTTCCAGCCGATACAGCACCGTCGCCAGCATGGCCCGAGACATCGTCAGCTGGGGCGAGAAGGTGACATCAGAGGTTCCTTCGAACAGACCGTTTTCCACAGTAAAATCTACAGCGTCATGATACCACTTGGTCGGATCCACGTCAACAAACTTCTCGCTGGGGCAGAAAGCCGAAATCTCCCGCGCTTCTGTGGCGCCACAGCCGTGCTTGCAGATCCGGATTTCCTCGCCAGGCTCCGTGCAGGTCGGAGCTTTGACCTGGATCCATTCCCCAAATGCATGGCCGAGAGCAGGTGTTTTTCTCGCCTGCTTTCAGCAGGGTTCCGCATTCTTCGCAGTAGATGTCCCCGGTGTACCCCTCTTCCAAGCAGGTGGCTTCCTTCACGCCAACCACGCTGAGGTCGGTATGGTCGCCATGATGCAGGATCGTCAGCGTGGCAACCTCCGATTCTAAAACAGCCCCATCGGAATCTGTGACCACGCAACGGAACTGCTGCCCGTTGCGGCTGGCTTCTGCCAGAACCTGAAGCATTGCGGTGTGCGCCCCAGGTAGCTGGCAATCCTGCCAGGTTTGGCTGTCCGCCAGGAATTCCTGCCACTGGTAAGCGCAGCTGTCATCTCGCGTGGTCCTTACGGCGAAGGTGACCGTCTCACCGGGAATGGTCTCTACGCTCGTAGGCTGCTGTATGATGGCAAATTCATTGGGAACTACGGTGATTTCTACTTCCTTCATCCACCTGCCCCAGTTACCAAAGCCGGCAGAAATGGTAACGGTACCTGGAGAAACCGCCTCTAAGACACAGAACTCACCACCGTAGAAATTATTTGGCACCTCAGCGATTCTTGCAATGTTTGCATCCGAGGTTTTCCATTGGGTCCAGATGGTCATATCCGTGTCAATCTCATTTCGCAGCGTTATCTTCTCGCCCACCTGGAGAACCTGCTTTTCCGCGATCGGGTTGACCCATTCTAGCAAATCGTCAGAAAGCGATACTTCCTCTGCACTCACATTGCCTGCATAATCGTAGAACATAAAGATGATCTTTCCGTCTGGGTAGAATTCCGGGTTTGCGCCCGCAGGATGCCGAACGTCATCCCTGGCGTTTTGCTCGCATACGCCAGCGTGCTGACTCTGCCTGTCCATCGGTCAGTTTCTTCCACATAGCTCACCAATGCATTGACGGCATAATCCAGATACATGTTCTCCCGGGATTCTACAGAAAGCGCGCATTGCGTAACCTCGCTATACTCCTCCGGGGGCGCCCAGGCCGAATTATCTTCGGTATAGGAGAAAAAATGGAAATCCTGGTTTTCCCTAACAGGGGCTGCTGTGTCAATATTCAGGGTAAATTCCACCACCCCAGGCGTTGCTTCCTGATATTCCGGAATTACCTCCGCCCGAATGGTCACTTGCGTGTCATTGGGCAGCCGGCATTGGTTGGTATTGTAGTATACGGCGCCATTTTCTTCATATTGATCGTACAGCCAATCATAGGACAGCGCATCTGCTCCAAAGATACCGCCGTACATCGCGGTGCCATATGTATCGCTGTAATAGGTCTTTGACACAGCATCTGTCTTTTTGCTCCCAAAGCACCTCTCCTGTGGTATTGTTTGTTACGGTATATCGGATTTCTTTGGCATTTCGCTTGAGACCCAGCCCCATTTGGAAATAATCCAGCACCTGGTCTCCATTGGGGGAGATCCCGGCGGTCTGAGAATAAAATGGTACATAATCCCCAGGCGTCTGTTCCCAGACCTCGGCGGGCAGCTGGGGGTAAGGAGAAGCCGTACTCCCCAAATACCGTTGCTGGGTTTGATTCAGCTGCGCATGTCCAAAGCTATATGCCGGTTGGAATCCCCAGATGGCATTGTGGAATTGATCGGCTGTGGTTACAGGTTGACTGTCAGAGACCAGCGTCTCATACGTTTCCTCCTCCACCACGGGCGCTGCGCCGTAGTCGCCATAGAAGGCCAAGAAGGGCACAGATAAGCTGGGAGTCTCCTCACTCAGCAGCTGTACAAATCCCTCCACATAAGATCCGTACGGGAACCGTTCCTCCAAGTAGGCACGTTCGGCATCTGGCAAGGTCACGGTAACATGGACCTCGACCTTGCTGTTGGCAGGCACCGTGACTTTGCCCCCTGGGCAGAGCAGGTTGTATCCACCTCCAGCTCCCGGGCATAGTCAAAGGTCAGATACGTCACCTCTCCATTTACAATCCGTCCACCCTGGGCCACCTGGCCAAGCACGGTGGTATCCAGCGTGTAAGTCTTATCCTGATCCGAGAAATTCACCACTTCAAACGTCATATCATAAACGCCAGTCTTCTGGGGTCATCCCCCAGCTCCAGCTTGGCCTTATTGGTCCCCGCCACCTGGATGTACGCGCCAGAGGAAATGGCTGTAGCAGGATTTGCCATACCTGCGCCCTGGCGACGGACAAAGTAAAGCGTGTTATGGGCCTCATCCCGGATTGGGGTAGCGGTAGACATGAGGAGGCAGTTCACTACATGGGCAATCTCCGACTCCTCCAGATTGGTAGTCTCTAAGTACTGACGCACCAGGGTGGCGCTTGCCGCCACAGCTGGAGAAGACATAGACGTGCCGGAGGCGGTGGCAAAGCCACTGAGATAGGCGGAAAATACGTTGCCACCGATGCCAGTAATTTCAGGCTTCAGGGTCAGGCCATCGGTAGGTCCCCAGGAGGAAAAGCTGGACATCTGCCCATCTACCGTGCTGGTTCTTCTGGCAATGCCTCCGTGGGGAGCTCCGCTGGAGCTTCTGGGACAGTGGAATCCGATGCTTCAGCCGTAGCATCTGGGACTGCTGTTTCAGCTGGCAACGTCACATCCTCTACTGGCACGGTTTCATCCGGTACCGTCACGTCCAGTGGCATCTGCTCCGCCGGTGCTTCCGGAGGCTCTGTTACCTCTATCCCTGGTGCGGCTGTATCTGCAGCCCACGCCGAGGCAGGCAGCATACCGGATACCAGCACAGCAACCAACAGCAGCGCCAGAACCCGTATGTTTGCTTTTTCATGTGCATGTACCATCCTTTCCTCAAATTTTGCCATGAAAAAAGCGCCCTTCAGCTTTTTTCCTGAAAGGCGCAAAATCTATATGGACACCTGAAATTCAGGTGGAATTTTTAGTCTCAATATAATAAAACGCACAGCACTTTGAAATGCTGTGCGTGAATGGAGGAAGTAGCTGGTGAGAAGTAGCTTAGCCGTACAGATCATAGATTTCAAAATCACCGTAGCTGTCTATCTCAATTGTGCAATTGTAGCAACATCCCTCAATTGGTACGCCCCTTGCTACCAACTGGTCAATAAGAGATTCAACGCTTTCGCGAATATCTGCCTTTGCTGCATCTATGGAAGTATTCCGCATATAACAAGCAGGATAATAGCCAGCGTTTCCCTTATTTAATGAAGTATCTGGAGTAAACCCAAGCGACTCTGCGTAGCTTCTGGCGTAAGCCTCCAACGAAGGAATATCTGCCTCTGTCACCCCTGCCTCCGTAGGCTGGGGCAGCTTCTCAATGCTCCGGGTCTCAGTCCCACCACACCGGGAGCAAGTTCGAGTCTGCAGCCCTTCCTCTTCCGTAGTGGCCTCTCTGGTAGTCACCCAGTCGCCATAGCTGTGGCCCAAGGCCTCTGTGTAACTGTCCTTGTAGCTGTCCCCGCAGGAGCATTGATAGGTTGTGTAACCCTTTGCCGTGCAGGTGGGGGCAGTGACCGTAGACTTGTAGCTGTGCGTATGTGCCGGTTTCGTCTCGGCAGGTTTGGTTACAGTGGGCTTTGTTTCAGCCGGTTTTGTAGCTGGTGAATCGCTTGAGGGTTTACTGCCAGAAGATCCATTGCCACTGGACTGGCTTCCGCCGGACGGCTTACTACTATTACTACTGGATGGAGTCTCGCTGGGTTGGCTACTATTGATTGGCTTCCGTTGGACGGATTTTCGCTGGGTTTCTCCTCCTTGGACTGAGTCGCCGGGACCGATTCGTTCGGTTCTGTGGCCTTGGACGGGTGCTGCCCGGCTTTTTTCTTTCCATCCTGGGGGAGTTGTAGTCTTAACTGCCCCGGTTTCCTCCGTAGTCTCCATAACCTGAACAGATTCTGCCGTTGGATTGGTAGTTTCCACACCGGTTGGCTGTTCCGGCCCATCCTGCCGCTGGCAGGCCGCCAGGGACGCCAGCATTCCCACCGCCAGACAAGCACCCAGCAGCTGTTTCACCCGATTATTGACTTTCATAATACAGTCCTCCATTCATTTGACGATTCTCTTGCGTCTCTCTGAGAGCAATACAACCGCATACTGCACGCTCCTGCCGCACATCACCGCTGACGCTCCTTAGCTCCTTTTTGCCGCCGGGCTGCATGGACAGCCAAAAAGGCACTGTTTACATAATCCAGTACATCTGGATTTTCTTTGAGGTATTTATTTTGAGCATCACAGAGAGCACGGTACATCAGGCTTTGCTGATCTCCGGTGACAGTCAGCCCCCGGCACGGTCGCCGGCGCAAAACTGCTTTTTGAGGGAGCATGATAGGCTTCCACATATGTTTGCCACGCAAGTGTCGTTCTGGGATCTCCTCCTGCTTCCATGCCTCCCATTTTGCCCGTAGGGAATTTACCAAAATGGCCCATTGAGTTTCATTCAGCGTGAGTCGGTAATACTCTTCCATTTACTACACCCTCATGCCTGTCTGGCCAGTTGCAGCTTTACCAAGTCCGGGCAACATCGGGTCTGTTTGGACAGCCATGTATCCTGCTGCTGGCAGCCTGCCAAGAACGTCAACGGATCCACCACGGGGCAATCGCCTACCAGTCGGTCTGCCCGGTTAATAATTTTCATAACATTGCCCTCCATTCATTCTGCTATTCTCCCACACTTTTCTATTGAATTTCGGCTTCTGTATTGTAATACTCTCCCTGTAAAGTTCTCCTCCATTCTATCACTTGGCATAAAGAACTGTCAATCTCCAAGCCATAGAAAAAGCGGCCCCTGTCGGAGCCGCTGAATGAGAGTGAGAACAAAACGAACCTGTTTACTGTGGCAAGGACAAGAGCTTCAGGTACTTAGGTTGTTCTTCAGCCGGAATCTCTATAATATCCATCGCCTCGCTGGCGGTCACCTTGAGTTTCCTCATCATACTGCGAATATTTTGCAAGCGCTCCCGGTCAGTGCCTTCTTCAATGCCCCGTTCAATGCCCTGCTCAATGCCTTGCGCAAGTCCCTGCTTACGGCCTTCCTCAATAAATCCTTGGCTCAGATTACACATTTCAGACACCGTCCTTTCCATGCTGTGTATATCAGAGAATTCATACTGTCTTCTAAAATCTGAATGACCTGTCTCGGCGTGCATCTGCCTCCAAACAGTACCTCCAGCATCCGCAGAAGCCCTCCGTAGTTTTCTCCCTCCGGCTTCCCCAAACAAATTAGGTTTCTATTCATAAAACACAACGGCCCCATGAGGAGCCGTTGGTTTACAAGGATTCTTTGAAGTACTCTTTTGTTTACTGTGGCAAGGACAAGAGCTTCAGATACTTAGGTTGTTCTTCAGCCGGGATCTCTATAATATCCATCGCCTCGCTGGCGGTCACCTTGAGCTTCCTCATCATGCTGCGAATATTTTGCAAAAAGCGCTCCCGGTCAGTGCCTTCTTCAATGCCCTGCTCAATGCCCTGTTCAATGCCCTGCGCAATGCCTTGCGCAAGTCCCTGCTTACGGCCTTCCTCAATAAATCCTTGGCTCAGATTACACATTTCAGACACCGTCCTTTCCATGCTGTGTATATCAGAGAATTCATACTGTCTTCTAAAATCTGAATGACCTGTCTCGGCGTGCATCTGCCTCCAAACAGTACCTCCAACATCCGCAAAAGCCCTCCGTAGTTTTCTCCCTCCGGCTTCCCCAGACAGATCATGGTCACATTCATCAAATCATAGTTCTTTACCGGTTCCTTCACATGACCCACCAGGTGCCGCTCCTGGAGGGTGTAGCTGGTAATCGTATTTTCCCTCTCCTTAGGTGGGTGGGAGCAGATCCAGATGGAGTATACCTTCTGGATTTCTCCGTAGTGAGATTGGGTGAAGACGGACCCATATTGGGCCGACAGCATCCGCCCACAGTAGTAAATGGCCCGTTTCACCAGGGGATACCCGGGGTGGTACTTGCTTTGGGCTTCGATGTTGATGATGAGGCCGATTGTTCCGTCCTTGCCTGGCGCCACAGCGGAAAACCGCACATCATAGACCACACGCTCTTCTGTGGTGGTGCTGCTCTCGGTGGACATGCCCTGAATCTTGGGCGGGTTCGTCTCATCCGGGTGGACGCCCACCTGGCCCACCTCTGGGTCGTGTTCGATATAGCCTATGATCTCCGGAATGGTACAGTCCTTGTATTCCGGTACACAGGTCTTCATAATGTGCGCCAGCACTTCTTTATAGGCCAGCATATCCTTAAACACTGCATCCTGGCTGGTACTTCCGTCCATCCGGCCAATGCTTCCGGCCATTTGCGTTTCCATGGGCATCTCCCTCCTTTTCATGGTAACATTCTTCATTCATATTATACCTGTTTCTGGCTACCCTGTCAAGGCGTTTGCAGTAGATTCAGACACAAGGTCGATACACAGGAAAGGATACACCCGGTTTGAATGAACCAGTTGGGTCATCGTTCTTGCGCATTCTTTTTGGGGGTAGCAGACCCTTTCCGAAGCTGCTGAATTTGCGTGCGCAGGTTTTCATTTTCAAGATGTAAACTTTCGCATCTTTGGGACAAATCATGGTTTTCAATTGTTAATTCTGCTATTTTGTCCTGTGCCTTCTGGTACTGCGCATTAAGACTTTCACATTGTACGAGCATCTCCTTGGCGCCGGCATATATCATATCCCTACCGGAAACGCCTTGAGGGAATTGAACTTCCATCCGCTTTCGGTGTTCTAAGTCTGCGACGAAGCGCCATTGCATCTGTCTGCCTTTCTGCCAGATAATTAATATTGTTGACTTTAGGCTTTATCTCGCCAGAGGTGGTTTCTTCAATTTTTCCTATGGCCTTTCCATTACGAAATGACTTGAAGAGATCAAGAATAACGGCCACAGCCCCTCCAATGAGAGCGCCAATGATTGTGGCTTGACCGGCATCGATATTTCCCACTTTTATACCTCCCCACCAACAGCAGAGGAAAACCGTTACAGGTATCCATGGTAGCAATACTTCCCATCTAAAATTGTCTTGCTCCATCATTGTCCCTCCATTTTACAGTTTGAGATAAAGCTTGTCAACTCTCCATTTTACTTTCCTGACAGTAGGCCCGCAAGGCCTCCACAATTGCCGCCTCCATCTGTTCTATGGTAACATCGGAAGGGGAAGAAGCTGGCGATACGCTCCGCCGGAAGCTTTAGCTGAGGCAGTTTGGCAGCCTTGGACGAAGACAGAATATCCCGGATAGCGGCCTCATCCAGAGCTCCGTCCAAGTACAGCTGCTTCATCTGCTGTGCCTGGTTGAAATTCGGAGCTTTGGCGTGCAGTTCATCCATGATGCACAGCAGGATTTTCTGTGCGGTGCTGTTCAAATAGGACACTTCCACTGCTGCCCGGAAGCCGAGCATTCCACGGTCTACCAGTTCCAGCAGTGTAGGCAGAAGCTCCGTCAAGCGGATATAGCGTTTGATCTGCGTAGCGCTTTCTCCAACCTGCGCAGATACTTCCTGGTTTGACCTGGCTCCACCTGACTTCGGGCCCAATGGGTCCGAAGTTAAATCGGATCTGTGCCCCCTGCCGTTTCAGGCTTTCCAGACGCAGTTTTTATATGCAAAGGCCTTCTCACTGGGCAGCAGCTTCTCCCGATGCTGAAGGTTGCTGTCCACCAGCAGAATTGCCGCCTGTGCATCATCCAGCGGCTGCACCAGCGCCGGTACGGTGGTCAGACCTGCCAATCTGGCAGCCGCACATCGGTTGTGACCTGCAATGATCTCAAACCGGCCGCCCGCCCTGGGCCTAGCATGAATCGGTTCGATCACACCATTTTTGCGAATGTTTTCCGCCAGTTCCTCCAGCTTTTCTTGGGTATATGACCGGAAGGGCTGACGGTCTCCCCTTTGCCCCAGCCCAGTCATCTAAAACTACCAACGGCAGCTGGGTCAACTGGGCTTGGGCGATATTACCCAAATTTCCGTAGGTATCCGCCCACTCCTTGTCTCCTCGGGCCAGATTGTGCCTTTCAGCGGGAAGGTTCATTCTTTTTGGCCTCCTTTATTTGGAGCAGTCTGCATTTTTGTAGCTCTCTTAGTGTCAGTGTGGCACGACCATTGCTGGCCAGCGGTCAACGCCAAGCGTGGGGCGGCCCATAAAGACAGACAAATACACCCGGCAGGATGCACCTTCCGAATCCACCCATTCCAGCCACCAACCACGGCTTCGAAAGGCCTTGCTAAAAGCAAGCCGTACGGGGAGGGACATTCCTTTAGCCCCTGACCAATCGCAACCAATTTCGTCTTATTAACGTCCAGAACCAATGTAGACTTGACACGCACACCGTATTTGCTATCAAAAACAAAAGTCATAGGCTGTCCTTCTGAATTTGTGACCCGTATGGCTCTGCCATCCAGCAGCTCTACATGATCGATGTCTCCGGATGTAATGCCTTTGCCGACCAACCAATTCATGATTGCGCAATGTTCTGGAGTCTGGACCTGAAACAGAGCCTCCAACCCTATACCCCAGTCGTCTCAACAGCTCCGTAGTCGCTGCCCATATACTGTTCTGCCAATTTTTCCCTTGCCACCAACGATGGGTTTTTTGGCCTTAACCGACCGAGGGGCATCTGCATACCGGCCAATGCCGGTATCAAATACCAAACCGGTAAATTCCTGTTTTAGCCAGGCTGCAACTGTCCGGCTATCCTTGGTGTTGTCATGAGTGTAGGCAAAAAGGCCCACAATACCCAGATGCGGATTGATATTAGCCTTCACCATCTGGATCAACTCCATCATGTCCTCCAGTCCATCCACAGAAAATTCCTCCGTCTGGACGGGAATGAGGACCCGATCAGCCACCAGGGCGTTTTTGAGCAAGATGCCCATAGAGGGATTGCAGTCAATGAGCAGATAATCGTAGCCCTCTGGTACAATGACCTCCAGAATATCCCGAAGTACCTGCTCCCGGAACATCGCCTGCGCCAATACCGTCTCCGCCCTAGACAGGCGTAGAGAGCTGGGGATGAAGTCAATGCCGGAATTGCTGCGCCGAACCAGGCCATCTGTTGGAGGCAGGGGCAGGTAACTGGCCCGGTTAAAAATGTAGTCTGTGATGGTAAGGCCATCATCAAATTTGTGACCCAAATACTTGGCCAAATGGCACTGCGGGTCAAAGTCCAGACAAAGCACCCGTTTGCCCAAACTCACTAGCCCCGCCGCAAGATTCACCGTTGTAGTGGTCTTGCCTACGCCGCCCTTTTGATTTGCAATTGCAATAATTCTCATATTTATTTCTCCTTGTGTTGTTATGTCCTTTTTTCCTTTCAGATTTTTTACAATTGTGCCCCGTACCTCTTGCAGTCCGTGATTTGTCCGTTATTCGCTAAAGGACGTCCTCAAACAACCCGCCGATTTTATCCGCAGCTGCAATTTGTGCTGATTTTTATTGCATGAGCATAGATTGTGGCTGTGGTCGCTACATTGGCATGTCCCATCTGTGCAGCAACCGCAGTAATAGGGACTCCTTGAGCAATACACAGCGTCACATATGTGTGACGCAAAGAATGGAATATGCACTGGAGGCAAGTCTGTTCGTTGAATAAATTTTGCAAACCAGCGTGTTAGACGATCCGGATGTAGAGGGGATCCATCTTCACCGGTAATGATTCTGCCGCAGGGATCCCACCCATTGCCCAATTGACTCGCTTGGAATGCCTGCCAGCGCTGCTGTTCCTGAAGTATCAGAACCACTTGCGTAGAAATAAGCACTAAACGCCGGGACGATTTATTTTCGGCTCATCCGTATAAACCCCACGCTTAGGCAAGTATTGAGATGTCCGGGAAATTGTCAGAGTTCTGTTCTTAAAGTCAATATCTTTCCACTCAACCCAAGCAATTCCCCGCGCCGCAGGCCAGTAAGCAGGAGCAGTGAAATCGCCCGGCGATACATGCCGGGCTCCGATTGAAGCAATTTCAGCAAACGCTTTTGACTGCCCGTCATCCAAATAAAGCGACATCCGGAGAAGCGGCCTTGGGCGGCGCAACACGTGAGCAAGGATTATACGGGATATACTGCCAGTTAACCGCTGCGGTGAGAATGCTGGAGACGAGGCTATGATAGTGCTGCACCGTAGTAGATGATATGGTCTTTTCTGGATTGCAGGGTTCAAAAACGGCGTCTAATGGGACGTGTAATCCCTCGCTGATCTTTTCTGCGCTGCGGCGTGAGACAGGTGCCCGGTGCCATGCCGTGGAGAGTGTTGTCAGAGACACATGATATCTCTTCGAAAATTCAATCTGCGTCATGTCAAGCAAATGGAGCTTTTTCCTTTAAATCACAAGTGCACTGGTAGGTGGCATTTTTCGGTTCTGCGCACTCCAAATGCCTGTAAAACTCCAGCAGATGCGTGGGCCGTATCCTGTCTAGCGGCATATGCCCTAGCTCTGAATTGACCCGGTTTATCAGCTCCTTATACCGTGCCACTGTCCTGGCGCGAAGTCTGCTCTCTGGACATCCTGTGAACCAGCGTTGGGCAAAATCGGCGAATTTGATTTTCCCACCTACAACTGCGCCTGTGCGAACCTGCTCTTCAAAAAAGAGCTGCTTGGTGTAGCGCTTCCTTTTCTGCTCGTTTTTTCTGACCAGGCTGGTGGAGGCGTCCAGGTTTTGGTTTTTCAATTTGTTTGCCATTGGAATCGTATCCTGCGTAAACTCGGAATAAATAGCCTTTGCCACGTTTTTTTGATTGTAGCCAATGGTTGAACCTCCCAACTATTTCTGCATTGGATTTTCTATTATATACAAAGATCCGGAAGCGAGGAATCAAGTTGTCCGTCATTTGTCCGTGAATGCCGAAATCAACAAAAAAAGCGACCTGTGTAGGTCGCCGCAGACATAGTGTTTCAAACAAAAATGGCACATTTTCACCAAGTTTACTGAACAAAAACAGTTGTCACCGGACTCTGACTCCGTTTGCGGGGGTTCGAATCCCTCATCCCCTGCCACAAGAAGCACCCTTCCCAGGCACTGCGTTGAGTAGTGCCTGGGGAAGGGTGCTATTTTGGTAATGTGCATAGAGCAGTCACCCATTGGTATCCTTTGCATCTCCCCCCATGAAGCGATTTGTCAAGTGCTTTTTGAGTTATTGACGAAAAATTTTATCAGTGCGGCGGGAAAAAGGGGCGCAAAACGCGCCTGTGGACGGTTAGAAGCCGATTTTGAGGGCAAGCCATATAAAACCTTGCCCTGTGGATTTTCGCGTCTGGAACGCCTTAAAAATCAAGCCTTTTTGACCTCTATTGCGTAACATTCTGTTCTTTGGGCGAGGTCGGGGCGCGGGGCGCGTAGCCCCGCAAAACCTAACGACAACCACCGAAGTAGTGCAGACGGTTTTGCCGTAAAATGAAGCGGACGAAAGCGGCGGGGCAGGATTGGGAAAATCCTGTTCCCCGTTTTCGGCGGCGAAATGGCGGCGGCAAAAATCAGACAGTCAAGGGGTTAAGAGTGGAGATTTTTTCGCGTCCTTTGCGAAAAAATACGACTCGTCCCTTGACGGTCTGGATAGTCGGAACGGACGTAAAACGCTGATTGCTTGCGGCGGGGAAATGTGCTATACTTGGGGTAGCAAACTAACCGACAAATCGGAAGTTGTATAGGAGAAATAAATGGTAGAATTAAGAGCGATTACCGAAGATAATTTTCAACAATGCTTAAATTTACACGCAAGCGTTCAAGACAGCAGCTTTGTAGATACCGTTACGTATTCTTTGGCGGAGGCATGGGTCTATTATCAAGACGCAAGACCGTTTGCCATTTATAACGATGGCACAATGATAGGGTTTGTTTCAATGTATGTCGGAGAAGAAAACTATTAAATTATCAATTTTTTAATTGATGACGCGTTTCAAAGAAAAGGATTGGGAACAAAGGGGGCAAAGCTCTGTATTGAATACTTGCAAAATAAATTTACGGCACACAGAATCTCTGCTCCTGTAAAGCTGGAACATGTTGCTGCTCAAGAGTTTTGGAAAAAGCAGGGTTTTTGCCTTTCCGATACTATTGAAGATGGATACGTTTTTTATGAGAAACTCTCTGACTTAAATATTGATCAAATAGACAAGTTCTAGTTTGTAGGGCAAACGAAAAACTTAAAACATGGGCGGCAGGGGTAGTCTTTAATTATCCTCGCCGCCCTGTCTGTTACCGTTCCATATCCTGCGCTCTTTGGGGCGCGTGTTCCCTGCTGTTCCTGCCGCAAGATACTGTAAACGCTTTTTTCGGATTTTCTCGGCTTCTTTCACTTCCTCTTTCAGTTCAAGATACCGTTGGTTGAGCGTTTTCCGCTGGTTGGTCAGCTTGGCATACCCGTTTTCCATGCCTTTACGGGGATTGTAGTCTTGCCGTTCATCACTCCTTTGAGATAGTCTTTCACCGTCGTAAACCAAAGTCTGTAACTCATCATTGACAAACCTACAGGACCAAAAACAAATTTGCGCTTAACTCTTGACACTACCTCCTGCTGGCAGCCTACCAAGAACGTCAACGGATCCACTACGGGGCAATCGCCTACCAGTCGGTTTGCCTGGTTAATAATTTTCATAATATTTCTATATATTCATCATGCTATTATTACAAACTTTTTATTGAATTTTGGCTTATATATTGCAATGCTCTTATTGCGAAATTTTCTTCCGTTCTATCACTTGGCATAAAGAACTGTCAACTTCCACGCCATAGAAAGAGCGGCCCCTGTCGGAGCCGCTGAATGAGAGTGAGAACAAAACGAACCTGTTTACTGTGGCAAGGACAAGAGCTTCAGGTACTTAGGTTGTTCTTCAGCCGGAATCTCTATAATATCCATCGCCTCGCTGGCGGTCACTTTGAGCTTCCTCATCATACTGCGAATATTTTGCAAGCGCTCCCGGTCAGTGCCTTCTTCAATGCCCCGCTCAATGCCCCGTTCAATGCCCTGCTCAATGCCCCGTTCAATGCCCTGCGCAATGCCTTGCGCAAGTCCCTGCTTACGGCCTTCCTCAATAAATCCTTGGCTCAGATTACATTTCAGACACCGTCCTTTCCATGCTGTGTATATCAGAAAATTCATACTCGTCTTCTAAAATCTGTATGACCTGTCTCGGCGTGCATATGCCTCCAAACAGCACCTCCAGCATCCGCAGAAGCCCTCCGTAGTTTTCTCCCTCCGGCTTCCCCAGACAGATCATGGTCACATTCATCAAATCATAGTTCTTTACCGGTTCCTTCACATGGCCCACCAGGTGCCGCTCCTGGAGGGTGTAGCTGGTAATCGTATTTTTCCCTCTCCTTAGGTGGGTGGGAGCAGATCCAAATGGAGTATACCTTCTGGATTTCTCCGTAGTGAGATTGGGTGAAGACGGACCCATATTGGGCCGACAGCATCCGCCCACAGTAGTAAATGGCCCGTTTCACCAGGGATACCCGGGGTGATACTTGCTTTGGGCTTCGATGTTGATGATGAGGCCGATTGTTCCGTCCTTGCCTGGCGCCACAGCGGAAAACCGCACATCATAGACCCACACGCTCTTCTGTGGTGGTGCTGCTCTCGGTGGACATGCCCTGAATCTTCGGCGGGTTCGTCTCATCCGGGTGGACGCCCACCTGGCCCACCTCTGGGTCGTGCTCGATATAGCCTATGATCTCCGGAATGGTACAGTCCTTGTATTCCGGTACACAGGTCTTCATAATGTGCGCCAGCACTTCTTTATAGGCCAGCATATCCTTAAACACTGCATCCTGGCTGGTACTTCCGTCCATTCGGCCAATGCTTCCGGCCATTTGCGTTTCCATGGGCATCTCCTCCTTTTCATGGTAACATTCTTCATTCATATTATACCTGTTTCTGGCTACCCTGTCAAGGCGTTTGCAGTAGGTTCAGGCACAAGGTCGATACACAGGAAAGGATACACCCGGTTTGAATGAACCAGTTGGGTCATCGTTTTTGCGCATTCTTTTGGGGGTAGCAGACCCTTTCCGAAGCTGCTGAATTTGCGTGCGCAGGTTTTCATTTTCAAGATGTAAACTTTCGCATCTTTGGGACAATTCATGGTTTTCAAATGAGAGTGCCAATGATTGTAGCTCGACCGACATTGCTATTCCCCACTTTTATATCTCCTTCCAGCAGTGCATGCAGCAGCTCCGTCAAGCGGATATAGCGTTTGATCTGCGTGGCGCCTTCTCCAACCTGCGCAGATACTTCCTGGCTTGACCTGGCTCCACCTGACTTTCGGGCCCAATGGGTCCGAAGTTAAATCGGATCTGTGTCCCTGCCGGTTTGTGGGGTATCGCTGTTCCTCATCCGCCTGAAAAAGCTCAGCATTTGAAATCGCAAAGTCACTTGCCAGTAGCACGTGATGAGTGCCTATGGCAGTTTGCACTTGCCCCAGGGGGAAGGCAGGGCGATTCCGCGCCAGTGATGGGTGAGTAATTTGTACCCAAAAAAGTAAATGCTGTTGCCCTGACGATGCAGGGGTTCTTGGGTGACAAATGCTGGGGAATATGGTATAATAGCTCAAACATCATTTTGCGTATGGGAGGGGAGGCTGTGTGAAGCGGATCAAGGCGGTTTTGGGCAAGAAATGGACATATCTGTTGCTATTGGTTGCGCTCGGTTGGATTTTTGGCTGTGGATTCTCCCTTACCGGTACACTGCCATGGCTCTTTGGGGCATTGCAGGGACGGTGGGGGGTTTATGACCTTCTGGCCCGCCTGGGGCGCAAACATCCTGCCCCTGCCAGGCGCATGAGGCGGCTGTTTACCGGTTGCCTTTTGTCTGATCCTGGCGCTTATGACTGTAACGGGAGGACTGGTACTCTCCGGCGCAGGGGGGGAGCTGAAGACCCGGCGTGCGCCTATGTAGTGGTGCTGGGCGCAGGGGGTCAATGGAACCCAACCCTCCCCCTCTCTGGAAGAGCGTTTGGAGGCGGCTTTGGCGTATCTTCAGACGTATCCGGAGGCACAGTGTGTGGTTTCCGGAGGGCAGGGCGGCGGAGAGAATATCACCGAGGCTTTGTGTATGTACACCTGGCTCACAGACCGGGGGCATCCCACCGGAGCGGATTTGGCAGGAGGAGCGAGCTTCCTCCACCCAGGAAAATCTTCGGTTCTCTCTGGAGCTCATCCAGGAGAAAACCGGCAGCCGCCCCCAGGAGCTGGCGGTGGTTTCCAGTGAGTACCACCTGTACCGTGCCTCCTGCATGGCCAAGGAAGAGGGGTGGAATGCCTGGGCGTCCCCTGCAGCGACCTACCCTCTGGTTTTGCGGCTACACTATGGATTCCGGGAGATTTTTGCGTTTGGTATTTCCTGCTGTTTGGCAGATCACAACATGGAAGGAGAACATGACATGGATAAGCAATACGCAAGCTATGCTGCCCAGCAAGCGGCGGCACTTCTTGGGGGTAGACAGCCCCACCGGCTTTACAACCGGGCGGCAGCCTGGGTTTTGGAGGCTTTCCGGGGCCTGGGTTTTGAGGCACGGCTGACCACCAAGGGCGGTGTGCTCATTGACCTGGGGGGCCAGAATGTGGATGACGCCCTGCTGCTGGAGGCCCATACCGATACCCTGGGGGCCATGGTGGCGGAGGTGAAAAGCTCCGGTCGCCTGCGCCTCACCCCGCTGGGGGCATGAACCCCAACAACGCCGAGGCGGAAAACGTCCGAGTTCTACACCAGGCAGGGGAAGGTACTGGAGGGTACCTGCCAGCTGTGCAACGCCTCCGTCCACGTCAACGGAGATTACTCCACCGCCAAGCGGTGCTTTGACACCGTGGAGGTGGTGCTGGACGCGAAGGCTGACAGTCGGGAGGAGACGATAGCCCTGGGGGTCCAGGTGGGTGATATCGTGTGCTTCGAGCCCCGTACCCGCATCACAGAGACCGGCTATATCAAGAGCCGTTTCCTGGACGACAAGCTCTCCGTGGCCATTTTGCTGGCCCTGGCCAAGTACCTGCATGACAAGGGCGTGACCCCTGAACGCCGGGTTTACGTCCATGTGACCGTTTATGAAGAAGTGGGCCATGGCGGCGCAGCTTCGGTACCGGCAGGGGGTGGCGGAGGCCATCAGCGTGGACATGGGCTGCGTGGGAGACGGCCTGAGCTGCAAGGAAACCCAGGTATCCATCTGCGCCAAGGACTCCGGCGGCCCCTACTCCTATCAGGTGGTGGGCAAAACTGATTGAGGCCGCCAAGGCAGAAGGAGCCGATTACGCTGTGGATGTGTATCCTCATTATGGCAGCGACGTGGAAGCCACTTTGGGCGCCGGCTGTGACATTCGCCACGGCCTCATCGGAGCTGGGGTTTACGCCTCATGGTATGAGCGGAGCCATGGGACGGTGTGTACAATACCCTGAAGGTTCTGAAGGGGCTACCTGCATATTTGAGGAGGGGCATATGAAATTTTCTGAACTACCTTATCATAGGCCGGATCTGGGGACGCTCCGGAAGGAACTGACGGCGGTTTTGGAGCGGTTCCAAACTGCTCCGGACTTACGGCGGAGGCGGCCTACCTGAAATGGACCGGGTGTTTGGCAGGTATTTGACCCAGCAGGTGATTGCCAGTATTCGCCGGGACATCGATACCAGGACCCCTTCTATGAGGGGGGAGAAGGCCTGGTACAACCAGGTGGGACCAGGCTGCAGCCCCTGCGCAAGGCCTGGGTCCGAGCCCACTGGACAGTCCCTTCCGTAGCCAGTTGGAGGAAGTCTATGGGGGCCACCTCGTTTTTGAACAATGAACTGAGCCTCAAAACTTTTGCCCCAGAGATCATACCGGATCTGCAGCTGGAGAACCAGCTGGTCTCGGCCTATACCCGTCTCTTGGCCTCGGCGCAAATCCCCTTTGAAGGCGGCGCATATACCCTGGCCCAGTTGGCTCCTTTAAAGAGGATGCCGATGACGCCCGCCGCCTGGCGGCCTGGGGAGGCGGAGGGCCGGTGGTACCGGGACCATAGCGAGGAGCTGGACAGTCTGTTCGACCGGCTGGTCCAGGTTAGGGACAAGATGGGCAAAGCCCTGGGCTTTGGCGGCTACACCGGTCTTGGCTACTGCCGGATGCAGCGGAGCTGCTACGGAGAAGAGGAGGTGGCCCGGTTCCGGGAGGCGGTGCGGAAATATCTGGTCCCCGTGGCGGAGGAGATTTACCGCACCCAGGCCAAAACGGCTGGGGAAGGAATACCCCATGAACTTTGCTGATAACGCGCTCACCTTCCGCTCCGGCAATCCCCATCCTGTAGGAAATCCGGAGGAGATTTTGGAGATGGGTTCCACCTTCTACCGGGAGCTGAGCCCAGAGACCGAGGAGTTCTGGAATGCCATGCGAGAGATGGAGCTGATGGATGCTGGCTCGCACCGGCAAGGCTGGGGTGGCTACTGCACCCAGCTTCCGGATTATCACATGCCCTTCATCTTTGCCAACTTCAACGGCACTTCCCACGATGTGAAGGTGATTACCCATGAGGCAGGCCATGCCTTTGCGGCATATATGAACCGGTTCCGGAGCCCAGCGGACACCTGTCTACCAAGCTTAGAGGGCTGCGAGGTTCACTCCATGTCCATGGAGTTTTTTCTCTTGGCCCTGGGCGGAGGGGCTTTTTTTTCGGTGGCGATGCCAGAAAGTTCCGCTATTCCCATCTGGCAAACGCCCCGGACATTCATTCCCTATGGTGCCATGGTGGACCACTTCCAGCACCGGATTTACGCAGAACCCAACCTGACGCCTCAGCAGCGGCATGAGGTTTGGCGGGAGTTGTTGGGCCAGTATATGCCTTGGGTCAAGCTGGGGGAGATCCCCTTCTACGGCGAGGCCATGGGTTGGCAGCGGCAGAGCCATATTTACAAGACACCCTTCTATTATATTGACTATTGCCTGGCGCAAAACCGTTGCTCTGGAGTTTTGGGCTAGGATTCAAAGAGACCCCAGACGGCATTTGAAACCTACCTGAGCTATACCCGTCTGGGAGGCAGCCAGTCCTTTACAGAGCTGCTCCAGTCTGCCGGACTGGAGAGCCCCTTCCAGGACAGCTGCCTGCGGTCCATCTGCCAGGAGGCCTACCGGTTCCTGGAAGAGTACGACCTCACCGGGATTGCATAACCCGTTTCCCTTTCTTTTTAGCGTCGCCGTGGTATGGTATGGGGGACAAGCCCACAGTCCTGCGGCCATGGGAGGTATGCGATGGACGATATGGCATATATGGAGCAGGCCTTGGCATTGGCCCGGGAGGCGGCTTTGGAGGGAGAGGTCCCCGTGGGCTGTG
>VOFD01002505.1_pt1 | contig 22043 bp, 25 predicted proteins | sample 5384101 | NCBI WGS metagenome assembly VOFD01 (sample SAMN12384723, study PRJNA508395) | human gut metagenome | isolation source: healthy gut C | host: Homo sapiens
CGCGTTGGCTCGTTGCGAAAAAACGCGTAGACAAAGCCTCCGGAATTTTCAGAAAACTCTTTTCCGCTCCGCAAGAAGCCGACGCGCAAGTCCAAGCTACGCTCGAAAGTTGCCGCACATCGACAAAATCGGAAATTTCGAGCTATTCCGTCCCGGCATTTTCAAGGCACTTCTCATCGGAGTGGCCATTGCCATGCTCGGACAATTCATGGGTGTCAATGCCGTACTCTACTACGGTCCTGAAATATTCAAAGATGCCGGTCTTGCAAGCGGAGACGCACTATTCTACCAAGTACTCGTCGGAATGGCCAACATGCTTACTACGGTTCTCGCCATGTTCATCATAGACAAGGTTGGAAGAAAAACTCTTATTTATTACGGCGTTTCCGGCATGATTCTTTCGCTGTTGCTCATTGCTTTTTATTTTGCTTGGGGCGCGTCGCTCGGCATATCGACCATTTTCCTGCTCGCTTTCTTCATGCTCTACATCATTTGCTGCGCCGGTTCTATATGCGCGGTAGTATGGGTGCTGCTCAGCGAGATTTACCCGACGAAAGTACGGGGAGTTGCAATGTCGATTGCCGGATTCGCCTTGTGGATCGGCACCTTTTTTAGTAGGACAGCTCACACCGGTGCTCCTTTCGGAAATCACCCCGGCCGGCACTTTCCTCTTGTTTGCAGCCATGTGCGTGCCGTATATGCTGATCATGAGATTCCTCATGCCGGAAACCACAGGGCTCAGCCTTGAAGAAATCGAATCTGCATGGACCGACAAAAACAAAAAGAAACAAAACAATTAAAATCAACATAAATGAACAAGAACATACAAGAACTTGCAAACCAATACCGCGACGAGCTGATGTCGAACGTCTTGCCTTTTTGGCTCAACAAATCGCAAGACAAAAGAGTTTGGCGGCTACTTCACATGCCTCGACCGCTATGGCAATGTTTACGACACCGACAAGTTCATTTGGCTTCAAGGAAGGCAAATTTGGCTTTTTCTCCATGCTCTACAACAAGGTGGAGAAAAAGAAAGAATGGCTGGATTGCGCCATTCAAGGCGGAGAATTCCTAAAAAAATACGGACATGACGGCAATTTCAACTGGTACTTCTCGCTGACGCGAGACGGACGGCCGCTGGTCGACCCCTACAACATCTTTTCATACACCTTTGCCACCATTGCGTTCGGCCAACTCAGCCTTGCCACCGGCAACGACGAATATGCCGAAATAGCGAAACGCACCTTCGACATTGTCTTGTCGAAAGTCGACGACCCAAAGGGCAAATGGCGCAAAGAACACCCGGGCACCCGCGACCTCAAAAACTTTGCCTTACCAATGATTCTTTGCAATCTTGCCCTCGAAATCGAGCACTTGATAGAACCCGACTACTTGAACAAGACCATTGAAACATGCCTTCACGAAGTGCTCGACGTGTTCTATCGTCCCGAGCTGGGACTCATCGTGGAAAATGTCACCACCGACAACCAGCTCTCCGACACCTTCGCCGGCCGCCACATGAATCCCGGACACGCCATCGAAGCCATGTGGTTCTGCATGGATCTCGGCGTCAGGCTCGGAAGAAAAGACATTATCGACAAAGCTGTCGACATCACGCTGAAAATGCTCGAATATGGCTGGGATAAAGAATATGATGGAATTTTCTATTTCATGGACCGACTCGGCCGGCCGCCATTGGAACTCGAATGGGACCAAAAAAAGCTGTGGTGGGTGCATATAGAAACGCTCATTTCCCTGATTAAAGGCTACCGGCTAACCGGCAGAAAAGATTGTTTCGATTGGTTTGAAAAAGTGCACGACTATGTGTGGACACACTTTAAAGATGCCGAAGCCGACGAATGGTTTGGATACGTGAATCGTCGTGGCGAAGTTTTAATCCCTTGAAAGGCGGGAAATGGAAAGGTTGCTTCCACGTGCCTCGCGGACTGTATCAATGCTGGCAAACGCTCCAAGCAATAGCCGACAGCAACCGATAATTTCCCCTTCACGAACAAAAAAAGACACGCTGCGATTGCGTGTCTTTTTTATTAAAAATTTTCGGGGAGTGCTACCGACACTCCCCGTTTTATCCCATTCCACTATTACAGTTATACAAAAGAAATATTCTTGTTTATATTAACGAATCCGACATTATTAGCTACACTACATTAGAAGCCTTACATTTTTCAACAGCAAAAGTAACCAATAACATTTCCGCCGGACACTTTTTTTACATGTTCTACAACACTTTTTTACATGTTTAAAAACATAGTTGCACACCACAACGCCGCACACGCTTCCAATCCGCAATGTAACAAACAAATAGCCATCCTGAATCCTTCAAGGCAACTCCGGAGAATCAAACAAGCGACAAATCCTTACAATGTGTTTTGCTTCAATTTTTCGACATACCGGTCGATTCGATGCAACTCTGCGGGAATGTCAATGCCCTGCGGGCAATGCGGACTACACTGGTTGCAACCTATGCAATGCGAAGCCTGCCGCAATTTCGGGACGCTTCGATCGTAACCGACAAGAAACGCCCGCCGCGCTTTCCGGTAATTTTCATCTTGCGAATTTACCGGCACATTTCCTTCATTAAGACATTTGTTGTAATGCAGCAGAATAGCCGGAATATCGATTCCATAAGGACATGGCATACAATATTTGCAATCGTTGCACGGCAAGGTGTCAAACTGCATCATCCGGTCGGCCACCCTTTGAAGAAAAGCGAACTCTTCTTCGCTCAGGGCTTTCAACGGGCAATATGTACGCAAATTGTCTTCCAAGTGCTCCATGCGTGTCATTCCGCTCAACACAGTCAGCACTCCCGGGAAACTGCCGGCAAAGCGGAACGCCCATGAAGCCACGCTCGCTTCCGGATTTCGCTGCTTGAACATCGTCACAACATCGTTGGGCACATTCGACAAGCGCCCGCCCAGCAACGGTTCCATGATCACCGCCGGAATGCCCCTCTTTTCCAATTCGTTGTAAAGATATTCCGCGTTCGTATTGCGCTCGTTGATTTGTTTGGCATAACGCCAATCCAAATAGTTCAATTGTATCTGCACAAAATCCCATTTATACCGGTCATGCTCCGACAGCAAGCGGTCGAACACCTCAATGTCGCCATGGTAGGAAAATCCGAGGTTGCGGATACGGCCTGCCGCACGTTCTTCCAACAAGAAATCGAGCATCCCATTGTCCACATAACGGCTTTCGTACTCTGCCATACCGCCTTCTTCGCCGCCCATGCCGACTCCGTGAAGAAGATAATAGTCGATGTAGTCGGTCTGCAATTCTTTCATGGAATTGCGATACATTTCGATGGATGCCTCTCGCGACCACGTGTCCGGCGAAAAATTCGACAATTTCGTAGCTATATAATAACTTTCTCTCGGATACCGCGACAACGCTATGCCCGTCGACCGCTCCGACTCTCCTTGACAATAAGCGGGCGACGTGTCGAAGTAGTTCACCCCATGGTCGATTGCGAAATCGACCATTTCATTTACCGTTTCTTGATCGATGCCTGCATTTGCTTCTCCTTGTCCGCCCGACGGCAAACGCATCATTCCGAAACCCAGCAACGAAACTTTGTCGCCCGTGGACGGATTCGTCCGATAAGTCATCTTTCCGGAAGGGATCGTCGCGTCCGACGCGTTGCCTCCATCCTTGCATGCCGCAAAACCTGCGGCCGCAATTCCGGCAAGACCGGACACCTTGAAAACTCGCGCCGCGAAATCGCTTTATTTTTATCACCATTATTTCCCATGCCACACATTTTTTACAATTCTCTATGCATTTGGATTCCTTCCACATAAATCGCGCTGAACGGGCGCGAGGGGCAACTGTATTCGCAAGCCCCGCAACCGATACAACGCTCGACATTAATTGCCGGAATCTTTAAAGAATTCGGATCGGATGCCACAGATGGCATCATCGTTATCGCGCCCGTCGGACAATGCCGCGCACAGTTTCCACACGACACGCCATCTGTCAAAGGCACGCAATTTTTTCTAATCCACACAGCATGCCCGATTTGCATCGACGATTTGTCGGCCACTGTAATCGGGCGAATTGCTCCCGACGGGCAAACTTCCGAACATTTCACACATTCAGGGCGACAGTAGCCGCGCTCATAGCTCATTTCCGGCTGCATAAGCTTCAAAGGATCGGCAGAAGGGCGAAGCACGCCGTTCGGGCAAACCGACACACAAAGTTGGCAAGCAGTGCAATGTTGGGCAAATGCCGTGCGCTCCACGCCCCGGGCGGCACGATGGACGTCTTGCGCCGAGCCGCTTTTTGTCCTCAATCACAGCCAACCCGCCGTCGACTTTCTTTCCTTGCGCATTCAACACTGCCGTTGTTGCCACCATCACCGTAGCTGTCAGGAAGTTTCGCCGATTGGCATCCACTCCGGCAACCGCCTTCGGGTGTTTCTCGACATTTGCAACATGCCGATAGCCGATTGCTCCCGTGCTGCATTTTTCTATGCAGTCCATACACGAGACACATCGGCTGTAATCTATGCTATGATTTGCGACATCAATGCACGACGCTTTGCAATTACGCGCACACAATTTGCAATTCACGCATTTTTCCGTATCAATCACCGGCTTCAACCACGACCAGTGGGCCACGAATCCCAACACTGTCCCGACGGGACAAACCGTATTGCAATAAGTCCTTCCGTTCCGCCACGCCAACACGCCTATTACAATAAGCGTGGCCAAAGCAACCACAAACGTAGGAATGCTCTTTATCCACACTTCCGTTTCGTAGAAAGCATAACTGTCTGCCCGTTCTGCCATATAAGCCAAAAAATTATTGCCCCATTGGTATATCGGAGCGAAAAGATTTCCGGCAATGCGTCCGTAAGAACTATACGGGCAAGCAACGCCACAAACGACCCGACGCCTGCCACCAACGCAATCACGAACAATGCCAAAACGCCATAGCGCAGCCACGCCTTTGCCGGAGAATAAGAATAACGATTTTTCTTCCGTTTCTTTCCAAACCATGCTATTACGTCTTGCAGCACGCGCAACGGACATACAACAGAGCAATAGATCCGTCCAAACACAAGCGTAAGCGCCACAAGCGCCAGCACTATTCCCAAATTCAATGCCAACAACGCCGGCAAAAATTGAATCCTTGCCGTCCACCCCAGCCATGCATGCACTGTCCCCGTAAAATCGAGAAACAACAACGTCACAGCGAGGAAAAACAATACAGCAAGCGTCAACCTGATTTTGCGCAACATAAAAATTTTATCTTTTAAAGATTCAAAACTCTATGCGCAAAGATAAAATTTCCATGACATTTCCAATGTAACTATTTTACTGTTTTCGCTCCAAAAACATCAAGTTTCGCATTCTATTAACGCGAATTAACAACCAATCGCAAGTCATTCGCCGCGTTTTATTTCAAATCGCGCAGCAACCACATCACGCAGGACACTTCCACAAGTTTTGCTACCTTTGCATAAAATATATACGCATGGCAGACATCCCACACATAAAAAGCCTTATCGATGAAAACCGAACGGAAGAAGCCATACGGCTGCTCGACCGCCTCATCGCCGACGATGCCGGCAACGACCAATTGTATTTTCTGCGGGGAAACGCCTACCGGAAACACAACAATTGGAAAAATGCGCTGACCGACTATTGCAAAGCCGCCGAACTCAACCCCGACAGCCCTGCCGTCGCGGCATACAATGCCGCAATCGAAATATTAAACTTCCGAAATACAGACCTTCTCAACCCGTAGTCATTCAAACGACAAGCGAAGCTGTCCGTATTTGTCGCACAAGCCCTCTGCCTCCAACGCATCTTTCGTGCGCAAAGAAAACACCGAGCGGCACAGCAGCAACGGAAGCCGCATCATCCACCCCCGAGTGCGATTGCGAATGCTCACGGAAGCCATTCCCGAGCAATGACTTGCCCGACGGCACAACGCTTGGAGAATGTCGTCGACCTTTTCTGCCGAAACACTGTTTAATTCCACTACCGGCTTGCCCTCCACCGACAACATGGCGCAAACATCGTCGTTCTTTTCCAACTTTCCTTTTTCTATTTTCATCGCATGCCATTCTTTTTGTTCGACACAAAAGAACGACATGCGTGGGCATGAAACACGCCCACGCATCAAAAACTACGCTAACGACAATTTCTAATTTTTATTGGCGCGTTTGCGTTCCGTCTCGTCAAAATGATTTTACGGAGACGCAGATGGTTCGGAGTCACCTCCACATATTCATCAGCCTTGATGTATTCCAACGCTTCTTCAAGGCTGAACACCACCGGCGGTATGATACGCGCTTTGTCATCGGCTCCGGAAGCCCGCATGTTAGTCAGCTTTTTCGACTTTGTCACATTCACGACAATATCATTGTCCTTCGCGTTTTCGCCAACGACCTGCCCCCGCATAAACTTCTTCTTGCGGAAAGATGAAGAAACGCCCTCGATCTTGCAGTTTGTCAATGGCATAAGCGTATGCCGTGCCCGACTCCATGGCAATCAGAGAGCCGTTGGTGCGGCGCTCGATGTCGCCCTTCCATGGCTGATACTCCAAAAATTGATGCGACATGATGGCTTCTCCGGCAGAAACTGTCAGCACATTCGTGCGCAATCCGATGATGCCGCGCGACGGTATGTGGAATTCCATTTGCAAACGGTCGTTTTGCGTGTTCATCGACACGAGTTCGCCGCGTCGCCGCGTCACCATATCAATTATCTTGCTGGAATATTCCTCCGGCACATTCACAGTCATCAATTCCACCGGCTCGCATTTCTGCCCGTCGATTTCCTTGATAATCACCTGCGGCTGCCCCACTTGAAGTTCGTAGCCTTCGCGGCGCATTGTCTCAATCAACACCGACAAATGCAACACGCCACGGCCAAAAAACCGTCCATTTGTCCTCGTGCGGCTCTTTCCGCACACGCAATGCCAAGTTTTTATCCAATTCGCGTTCAAGACGATCCCCGATATGGCGGGAAGTCACATATTTTCCGTCCTTTCCAAAAAATGGAGAGTCGTTGATGGTAAACACCATCGACATCGTCGGCTCGTCGATGGCAATACGCGGCAACGGTTCCGGATGCTCCACGTCTGTCACCGTGTCGCCGATTTCAAACCCGTCGATTCCGACCAATGCGCAAATATCGCCCGACCCGACGCTTTGCACTTTTTTTCCGGCCCATCCCTTCAAAAAGTGTGCAGTTCCTTGATGCGTTGGCGCGCCACCGTGCCGTTCTTTTTGCAGACGCCCACTTCCATGCCCTCGCGAAGTTCGCCGCGATGCACGCGGCCGATGGCTATCCGTCCCACGTACGACGAATAATCCAACGACGTAATCAGCATTTGAGGCGTTCCTTCATACACTTGCGGCGCAGGTATGTATTTGATAATGGCATCCAGCAGTGGGACGATATTGTCGGTAGGCTTCCGCCAATCTTCGCTCATCCAGCCCTGCTTTGCCGAACCATATATAGTGGGAAAATCCAATTGCTCTTCCGTAGCGTCCAAATTAAACATCAAGTCGAACACCATTTCGTTCACTTCGTCCGGACGACAATTCGGCTTGTCCACCTTGTTTATCACAACTATCGGCTTCAATCCTATTTGAATGGCCTTTTGCAACACAAAGCGAGTCTGCGGCATCGGGCCTTCGAAAGCATCCACCAAAAGCAGGCATCCATCGGCCATGTTGAGCACGCGCTCCACTTCGCCGCCAAAGTCGGAGTGTCCCGGAGTGTCGATGATATTTATTTTGCAACCATTGTAGTTTATTGATACGTTCTTCGACAAGATTGTAATGCCTCTTTCGCGTTCCAAGTCGTTGTTGTCGAGCATCAATTCGCCGGTATTCTGATTATCCCGAAACAAATGTCCGGCAAGAAGCATTTTGTCCACCAATGTCGTTTTGCCATGGTCCACATGGGCGATTATGGCAATATTCCTAATATTCTGCATAAATTATACCTATTTTCAGCCTGCAAATTTACGATTTTTTCACAATATACATCCACAAAAACTTCTTTTCCCCATTTTGCCAACTGCACCCGCAAATTAAGCGAATGCAAATCGAGCAAACTTCATGGCTTTCCGTTTTCTTGCGCTATATTTGAACAATATCGGCAGCGTTCCGGAAATACAATTTCAAACAAGTTTGATTGTTTACACACGGCTTGCAATCAAATTTGAATAACACAAGATGCGCCTCGGCATAAGAAAATGAATGAATTCTTTTTCTTCTGCGCTCGGCTTGCATTATATTTGAATAATATAGGCGGCGCCTCGATAAAAAAAGAAAAATGAATGAATTCTTTTTCTCCTATGCTCGGCTTGCATTATATTTGCCCAAGCAATTCTTCTAAAACCAACAACATGAAACGATCCCTATTTCTTGTCACATTGCTTCTCTCTATCGTCCTGCCGGCATTCGCAGACGACTTCTCCTACCAAGACGGCCGAGCAAGCCTTTCTCCCTACCCGACCGACAGGGTAGCCAGAGAATTTCCGGATTCGCTGACGCCGATATTTGTCAACCACGTAGGCCGCCACGGCTCGCGATATCCCGCCGGATCGCTCCACACAATGATGATGAAACGCGCATTGGACAAAGCCGATTCGCTGAACACAATCACGCCGCTCGGCAAACAACTGCTCGAAGAAGTCGACGCCGTCATCGAAACGACCGCCGGAAGATGGGGCGCACTCGACTCCATCGGCGAATCGGAGCATCGCAACATCGCAGAACGGCTGTTCCGCAGTTGCCCCGAATTGCTCGACAGCGCGCGCGTCGTCGCCATTTCGTCCTATTCTCCCCGCAGCATCAAGAGCATGTATGCATTCCTGCACCGTCTGACCGAACTGTCGAGCAACATCGACGCGACAGCCGCATCCGGTCGCCGTTTCAACCCGCTGATGCGCAATTTCGACGAAGACGAAGCCTATAAGTCATTTCGCACCGACACTGCCTATCTCGCCACTTACAACCGCTTCCTGTCGGGCAACATTACAATCGATCCGCTTTTTGCGCGTCCTCGGCGAAAACTACCCGCTCGACTACGACACCACCGCCGACCTCGCCTTGGCGGAATACTACGTGTCGGCCGGCATGAACGCCATGGGGCTGACAAGCGACGCATCCCGATATTTCACCATAGAAGAATACCGCAATTTGTGGTCGATTTTCAACTTCCGGCAATATCTGCTCTATTCCGCATCCACGCTTTCATCCCGTCCGGCAGAAATTGCAGCGCCATTGCTGCAAGACATTGTCATGACCGCCGACAGCGTATTGACCGGAAAACTCCACATTGCCGCCAAGTTCCGTTTCGGCCACGCCGAAACACTCATGCCCTTGCTCGCATTGATGCAACTTCCCGGATGCCACTATCTGACAAACTATTTCGACACCGTTGCCGACGAATGGAAAGACTTCGCATCGTTTCCAATGGCTGCCAACTTGCAACTCGTCTACTTCAAAGCGCCGTCGGGCCGCATCTACGTGAGAGGCGACCTCAATGAAAGGCCCGTCAATTTAATCCCCGGAAAACCCATTTATGTCGAATGGAACGATTTGCGCTCATACTGGTTGGGATTACTGCCTTTGGAGTAGCAAAATGCTTGTTTTTAGCCCCATTTTAAGCACAAATGGTTAAATAATGCAAATAGGGCTCATTTTCTTTGCGAAATATTTGCATCAAGTCAAAAACAGGATATATATTTGCAACAAGTTTTTCATGGTATTAGATTTTTAAGGTAGAAAGGTTATTTGTTGAGAAACAAGTAACTTTTTATTTTTGCCCTTTTCTGCCGTCCGCTCCGACGGCACAACTTCCCCGCCCCAGCGCAAAAACCAAGACAAGAACAAGCCATGCAATCCTGAAAAACCCAAATAAACGCCTTGCCTCCCAAGTCCGCACAAACCACAACGCCCCATCCACAAAATCATCATGCTTTTTTTCTTCATTCCCGCTGCCTTTGAGTCAGTAGAAAAAAGATATAAATGAATTTGTTTGTGTATTGGCCAATTTCACCAACCTCTCAACCCTTAACTCTAAACTCCCATCCCCTCTAAAAACCGACTGTTTCTATTTCTTTCGCCCATACCCGCATCTGTCAACACAACGAAAGCCGCCTTTTGTTGTTTTTTTTTGATTTCATTAAACAATTTATATCTTTGTCATGCCAAAGTGTTGGGTCTAACAATTGTTCCAAATCTAATTACTCATAATCAGAAAAACAGCAAAACCATGAAGCAAATGAAATTCAAATTTCGCAAAATATTTCCGGCAATCGTCGCATTGCTAGCAGTATCCACAGGACAAGCAGCCGAACCGGAAACAGCTGTCAACATCGACTATCGCCATTGGGAAGAATCGCGCCATGAACTCCGAGGCTACAAAGGCTTTGTTGAGGCGGGCTATTCATGGTATTTCAAAACTTCAACCCCATAGCATCGGAATTAATCACAAACACATCTCCGAAATTCAGCTTGCTCACATCGCACGGCTATCAATTCACCAACAATTTCTACCTCGGTGGAGGAGTTGGCATCGACCATTACACCACATGGAAGCGCACCACAATGCCAATCTTCGGAAACATCCGCGTAAACCTGTTGGGAAACAATCGCTATTCGCCCCTATTCGACTTGAAAGGCGGTTATTCCATTGGCGAGCAAGAAGGTCTCTATGTGGGTATTCAAGCAGGCGTGCGTGTCAAAACTACAAAACGGCAAGCCGCCTATGCCGTTTTCGACTTGGCATACCAATACGACAAAAAAGGATACGACATTGATCTCGACGGAGTGCGCGACGAGCAAACCTGCGCCCTTTCGATTGGTTTCAAAGTGGGTTATGAATTTTAAAACAGCAAACAATGAAAGCTAAAATAATTGTAACATTCGCGCTTTGCGCGGTTTCAGCAATTGCATCAGTAGCGCAAGGCAGCGACACCGCCACACTGCAAAACTACCAAAAATGGCAATCGCGCCACACTCTCCAAGGCTACCGATGGACAGTGGAAGCCGCCTACGAATTCGACATCGACAACACGAAAGTGCAAGCGCTCAACGCACTCGACGACAAAATTCCGATCGACAACCGCAACTTCAATTTCGCGACCGTCCACGGCTACCAATTCAATAATTTCTTCTATTTGGGAGCCGGCATCGGGTGCAACGATACACAGCCGTAAACGCCACCTCCATGCCGATTTTCGCCGATCTTCGCGTGAATTTCCTCAACGACCGCAAACTGACGCCATATGCCGACTTCCGAATCGGAGGCGCGATAGGCCGAATCGGAGGATTTCGCGCCACTGCCATGCTGGGAGTTCGCATCAAGACCATCCGCAGGCAAGCAGCATTGATTGGCATCGGCATCACGAAAGAAAACGACTACCCCTGCCACGCCGTAAGCGGAACGGAATATTTCGAAGGCACAACCCTCGGCATCCGGATCGGATACGAATTCTGACCCCCGACATGCGCCTGAACACACAGATGGACTTGCCAAACAATCGCTTGCCGACCCGCCTTGGAAAAATCGTGGCAAATAAAATTTGCAGTTACGGAAAAGATGCGTATCTTTGCCGCCACTAATCGAATATTAACTTTTTAAATTTCTTTTTAGTATGTATTTAGGTGCTGAAGAAAAAAGAAGATCTTCGAGAAATACGGTAAGTCGAATACTGATACTGGATCGCCTGAATCTCAGATTGCGTTATTTTCTGTCCGTATTGCTCATTTGACTGAACACTTGAAGTCAAATCACAAAGATCATAACACAACTCGAGCTCTTAAACGCCTTGTCGGCAAGCGTCGTCGCCTTCTCGACTATTTGATCAAAGTCGACATCGAACGCTACCGCGCAATCATCGCGAAAGAAGAACTCGGAATCAGAAAGTAAGCGGCTGCAAGCCTCTACGACAAAAAAAGGTTGCCTTTCCAACAAAACGGGGCAGCCTTTTTTTCGTTTGAGAATGCGATTTAAATATCGCTAAAAACTACCACATTCCAAAGGTTTTACGTATTTTCGCAGTTGTTATTTATTTTGAGGAAAAACATGGACAAAATCACAGTAAAAATAGTCAACGAATCGAGCAACGACCTTCCATAATATGCCACGCCCTATGCGGCCGGAATGGACTTGCGAGCCAATTTGAAAGAGCCCGTCACATTGCAACCGCTCGAACGGCGGCTCATCCCGACAGGCATTCGCATCGAATTGCCGGAAGGCTATGAATGCCAAATTCGCCCCCGAAGCGGATTGGCCCTGAAAAGCGGCATCACCGTGCTCAACACCCCCGGCACCATCGATGCCGACTATCGCGGAGAAATCGGCGTGATACTCGTCAACCTCTCCAACAAGCCATTTACGGTCAATCACGGCGAACGCATCTGCCAAATGGTGGTGGCTCGCCATGCCTCCGTCGAATGGCAACCGTCCGACAACCTTGCCGAAAGCAACCGCGGCGACGGCGGCTTCGGGCATACCGGCATCAAATAACGACAATCAAGAAAAACGAACGACATAGAGAATATTTCGCAACGTGAAAAAATCAATCAAACACATATCCATTGCCATCTGCTTGTCGACATTCATGCTGCCCATGTTCGCGCAATACGAAACGCACGAAGCCGACAAAAAGAAAGCGCAATACATATTTCTGGAAGCCATCGCAAAAAAACACGGAAAACGACGCTTCCGCTTCCTTCGACTTGCTGCAAGCAGCCCACAGTATCGACCCCGAAAATCCGACAATCGGATTCTATTACGGAATGTCGATCCTGTCGGCCGACGAAGAGGAAAAAGAAGAGATGGACACCGCGTTAAGCCTGATGAAACGCAACACGCTTCTCCGTCCCGACGATTTTTATGAGAACTACATTTATGCCATTCTCTGCTCGTCGATTTCCGACTATGACGAAACAATTCGTGTCGTGGAAACATTGCTGAAAAAATATCCCGACCGCATACAGATGTACCCCGTGCTTGCCAAAAGCTACGCTTCAAAGAACGAGTTCGGAAAAGCCGTTGCCGTAATCGACAGCCTCGAAAAACAGAAGGAAGATCGACATCGACAACAATCATGAAAATCGGCTATTTGCTCAACATGAACGACACGACGGCCATCATCGCGACAGGAAAGCAATACTTGTCCGACGCGCCAAAAAGCGTCGAGCCAAACACCCTGATGGGCAACGTTTATGCACAATTGGGTATGCCCGACAGCGCATTTGTCTACTACGACAAAGCCCTTGCCATCGACCCCGACTACGGATATGCCAACCTGCAAAAGGCAAACTTGTATTACAGCACCGGCGATTCGACCAATTATGAAAAGGAAATCACCTCGGTCCTCTTAAACAAAAACATCGAAGTGGGAACAAAAGTGGACATCCTCACCGACTACATCCGCACCCATCATCCAGCAAAACGACTCTTCCGACAGAGTCGACAACATGTTTGCCACGATTCTCGAACAGCACAGCCACGAAGCGCAAATACACAGGCTCTACTGCGACTATCTCACCTACCGTGGAAAATACGACGCGGCAGCCGAGCAGCTATCGTACACCGTCGACATCGATCCGTCCGACCCAAAAGACTGGGAACGGCTCATGTGGCTCTATACATTCAGCGAAAAGCCGGAAAAAGCCATTGAAACCGGAAGCAAGGCTTTAAGCTACGACCCCGAACACATCACTTACTACCAAATTATCGGGGCAGCCTACTACAACATGGGCGATTACGACAAAAGCATCGAGTACTACGACACATTGCTCGAAAAAACAAGACGCTCATGCTTGTCAATGAAGCCGACATCTATTCCGCATTGGCCGAAAGCTACAATCAGAAAGGCGACATTGCCGCCACTTTGCGCAACTACGAAATATCATTGGAAATAGAGCCCGACAATCCGCTCACGCTCAACAACTACGCCTATTCCCTATGCATAAGCTATTCAGAAAATGCCGACTCGCTTGCAAAAAGCCGAAAAAATGTCGAAGCGCTCCATCGATATCGAACCGGAAAATTCTTCTTCGTTAGACACCTATGCGTGGATCATGTTCCTCAAACGCGATTATAAAACCGCGCTCGAATATATCGAGAAAGCAATGGAAAATGCAGATTCCGAACGCAACAACGCCGAACTTCTCGAGCATTATGGCGACATTTTGTTCATGTTGGGACGTCCCGACGAAGCTCTGGAACAATGGAAAAAAGCATTGGAAGAAAATCCGGATTCCGAATTGTTGAAGAAAAAGTCGACCACAAAACGTATTTCTATGAATGACATGCGTATCCTAATCGTCGTGCCTTTGCTCGCCGTGCTTCTTCTTCCTGCGGGGCATCAAAGCAAATTGCGGCTATTCCGTCGCAAGACGGCATCGAGTCTGAAATCCAAATCGAGACAGATTGGGACGCTTCGCCCTATAATCCCGCCACCGTCGCCGAATCCATTCCGGAATGGACCGACCTGACCGCTTCCGGCGACATCGTCATCGATGCATCCGGAAAGTTGAAAAGCGCTTTCCAAATGAAAATGGTGCGCGGCAAGTCCGTCTCTTTCTCCCTGCGCCCGTTTTTAGGCATCGAAATGGGGAAAATATACATCGACTGCGACTCTGTCACGATTGTCGACAAATACCACAACCTATATGTCAAAGACGCCATCGCTTCTTTCCTCGGCTCCGGCATCAGCATCGACAATTTGCAAAGCCTCCTGCTGGCTCGTCCTTTCGATTTGCAAACAGGCCCGCTTTCTTCCGAAAATCTAACCGATTTTGAAGCCTCGGCAGCCGACGGCGACGGGCTATGGACGCTCTTCGCGCGCAACGTTGCCGATTCTTTCAGCTATTTCTTCGACATGCACGAGAATCGGATAAACGCCTTCAACGTCGAACTAAACAGCGGGCAACTTTACGCCCTCCGATTCAGCGAATACCGAACCACCGACAAAGGCGCGATTGCAGGAAAAATCTCTGCCAACATTCCTCTCGCAGGAATGGATATTTCTTTTCGAACTGCGCTTCGGCAAATCCGTCAAATGGGACAATGGCATCACAGACAGAATTTCCATTCCGAAAGATGCCCGACGCTATTCCCTTCCCCTCATTTTTAAAAGCTCTTTCCAAACAATAACAACGCCATGCTGAAATCCATCATTTTCTATATTTCGACAATCCTGTGCGCAGCGACAGCTTTCGCGCAACAACCGGCCATGGACGATCTCAAACAGCAAACTCAAACTGCCCGCCAAGAAATACAGAAGACTTCCCAAAAATCAAACAAAACAAAAAAACAAGACCCTCAAATCTCTCAACGACCTGAATCGCATCACTGCCGAAATCGGGGAAAAGCAAAAAAGACATCGACGAAATCAACCGACAAATCATCGATATCAACGTCAAAATCCAAAACGTCAACCGCCATATCGCAGCTCGCGACTCCGCGCTTCGCGCGTGCTCCGCGAAAACTACCTGAAAGCCATTAAGAAAATCCGAAGCCACAACGCCACTGCCAACAACAGCAAAATGATGTTTCTGTTTTCGTCAGAATCATTCCATCAAGCATACCGGCGCTTGCGCTACTTAAAAGAATTCTCGCGCTGGAGAGAAGGGCAAACCAAGCAAATCAAAAACGCAATGGCCGAACTCGAAAAGCAAAAACAGCAGTTGCAGGCTCTTCAAAAAGAAAAAACGAAGCCTACAACACTATCAACAGCACGAAGCTCGCGCTTGAAGGCCAAAAGAACGAACAAAACCGAATGATTGCGGCATTGAAAACAGAACAAGGCAATTTGTTGCAGATACTTCATGAGCAACAACGCAAACTCGACGAACTCGACCGGCAATTGAACGCCCTCATCGAAGCCGAGCGACGCAAAGCCGAAGAAGAAGCGCGAATCGAAGCCGAACGGCGAAAAAGCCGAAGAAGCCGAACGCGCCCGCATAGCCGAAGAGCGACGCAAAGCCGAAGAGGAACGCATCCGGAAAGAACAAGAAGAAAAAGAAGCCGAACTGCAAAAAATAAAGCAACAGCAACAACAGGAAAAGAGAAAAAAAGAAAAAGAAGAACTCAAACGCCGCCGGCAAGAAATCGAACAGCGGCAAGAAGAGTTGCGCAAAGAAAAAGAGCGGCTTGAAAACGAAAGGGAGGAAGCCTCGAAAAAGAAAAAGAGCGCAGAGAAGCCGGCTACCCCGATGAAAAAGAAATCAAGCTGACAGGCAGCTTCGAAAGCAACAAAGGCAAACTGCCATACCCCGTCACGGGCAGTTTCCGCGTTGTGAAGCCTTTTGGCAAACACAAGCATCCGGTGCTCGAATATGTCACCACCGACAATCCCGGAATCGAAATCGAAACCGATGCCGGCGCAATGGCACGATCGGTGTTCGACGGAACCGTGTCCTATGTCTATCAAGTCAACAACGAGTATAACTACGTTGTCATTCTCAAACACGGCGAATACATCACCGTTTATGCCGGTTTTGGAAACAATCGCCGTCAAAAAAAGGCGATTCCGTCAAAGCCGGACAAGCAGTGGGCTCGCTTTTCACAGACGTGAACGACGACGATCATGCCATGCTCCACTTCCAAGTGAGGAAAGGCAGCACGAAATTGAATCCGCAAGAATGGTTGAAATAATGGAAAGTCCTGCAATGATTTCAATTCAACGATACACGCCCGAACACAAACGGCTATGGGATGAATTTGTGGCAAAATCGAAAAACGCCACGTTCCTCCATTTCCGCGACTATATGGACTACCATGCCGACCGCTTCACCGACCATTCCCTAATGGCTTTCGACGCCAAAGGAAATGTGCTCGCATTGCTCCCCGCAAACATCGACGGCGATACGCTCCATTCGCATCAAGGCCTCACGTATGGCGGCTGGCTCACTCCGATCAAGCATTTCAACGCCTCGACAATGCTCGAATTGTTCGATGCAACAATCCAAACGTTGAAAAAAACGGCATTCGCACGCTTGTCTACAAAGCCATCCCCTACATCTACCATCGCTATCCCGCCGATGAAGACCTTTACGCGCTTTTCCGCCACGGCGCACAACAAACCGAATGCGACATTTCCATCACATGCGTCAACGGCAGCCCGCTAAACAAATACAGCAAAGGCACGAAACTAAACATCGCCAAAGCGCGGCAAAATGGCATCGAAATAGCAGAATCGCAGGACTTCGAAAGCTTTTTTGGAAAATTTTGGAAAACATTTGAAAGCGCGCCACAACGCGACGCCGGTACATTCGCTCCAAGAAATGCGCTTGCTCCATGAACGTTTCCCGAACAACATCCGCCTATTCTCAGCCTTTCGCAACGGCAATCTCGTGGCCGGATGCGTATACTACGTCACCGACACCGTCGCCCACGTCCAATACGCCGGAAACACGCCTGAAGGAATGGAGCTTGGCGCCATGACGCTCATCCACGATCAAGTGATGCACGACACATTTGCCGGCAAAGCGCTACTACGACTTCGGCACCTGCAACGAGCAGCACGGGCAATACCTCAACGACGGGCTTGTGATTCAAAAGCCGGATTGGGAGGGCGCGGCATCGCCTATAACATCTATAAATTAGACATTCTTTGAGCGCAGGAAGCAACATATCCGCAACGATCTTCCAAGCCATCAAATTGTTTGGAGGCGTTCAAGTTGTGAGCAACTTGTGTTCCGTCGTGCTCAACAAATTGGTGGCAATCTGGATTGGACCCGTCGGCATGGGACTTTTCAGCCTTTACAATGCAGCCATCGACATGCTCCGTTCGGCCACATCGCTCGGCTTGCGCAGCAGCTGCGTGCGGGAAGTGGCAATTGCTTCCGCCTCCGGAAATCCCGCCACGCTGGGGAGAGTCATTGCCATCGTCAAGAAATGGTCATGGTTTGCAAGTATATTCGGCGCAGTCACGACCATGGCGCTCGCGCCGTTGCTCAGCCGCTGGTCGTTTGGCACAACCGACCGCATCTGGGACTTCATCCTGCTTGCTTCCGTCTTGATGTTCAACGGCTTTATCAGCGGAGAGCAAGCCATTTTGCAAGGCTCCGACCGTCTTCGCCGGCTTGCGTCGGCCTCGCTGTTTGGCACGATTGGCGGATTGCTCTGCTCCATCCCGCTATTTTACTACCTCCGCGAAGACAGCATCCTGCTGTCTGTCATCGTCTATCATGCCGCGCTCTTGATTGCCACGCTTGCCTTTCGCCATAAAAAATACCCTCGCGCAACCCTTACTAACAAGGAAGCGGCAAAAGGAGGCATGCCATTCGTGAAATTCGGGCTGATGCTCACACTGAGCGACTTCATAACCATGCTCTTCACCTACATATTTTCCGCCTATTTGAATCGCACGGCAGGAACAGCCGAAGTGGGATTCTACCAATCCGGATTTTCATTGGTGGGGCGCTATCTCGGTCTTATTTTCACCGCTTTGAACATGGAATACTATCCGCGCCTTGCACGCGTGTGCCATAGCGCTTTGCGCATTCGCGTATTCGTGTCGGAAGAAATACGCATTCTCATGTTCATCCTGACGCCTGCCGCCGCCATATTTCTGATTGCAAGGGAATTAATCGTCTCGCTGCTCTATTCTTCCGAATTTCATGCCATCATTCCCTACATCACGTGGGCCATCGTCGGCACAGTGTTTCGCGCTTACTCGTGGTGTTTGGCAGTGACCATCATAGCAAAAAGGCGACGGACGCACATTCTTGTTCACCGAAACCACAAGCGTCGTGACCGGCTTCGTGCTGAACGTGACATTCTACAACCTTTGGGGGGGGGTTGGACGGATTGGGATTTGCCATGACATGGTATGCCGCTTATTGCGTAATCACGGGATTCGTCTATTTCCGCCGCTACCGCTACACGCTTTCGCATGCCACCACCTTCATTTCGCTCGTCGCTTTCGCTTCCGTTGCAGCAATCGCCGTGCTGCTTGAAGCGCAACTGACACTATTTGCAATCGCGCTGACTGCCGCGCTTTGCGCCTTCTCTTTCTTCATCCTGCGCAATTCGCTTCGCACGAAACGGCATTGACAGGCACGACTTTATTTCGTGATGTAAAAATTGTGGTAATCCGAACGCGGAGCCAAATCTTCTTGCGTTTCCTCGTCGTAGATCAAAATGTAAAATTTCAAATCCGTGCGGCCCGACGAAAGATGCAGTTCTTCGTATGGCATAAACAATTGGAAATCTTTTGAAGCGCGTGTTTTCATACTTCGGAACAAAAGTTTCGCTGAAAGCCACTTGCCCGTCCGGCGTACTATAGTTGTCGTTATAATCTTCCAATCGGTTGCCATCTTGATAGAAAAAGTAGGCAGCGCAACGGCCGGTTCGGTTCAACATGTTATTGACCGTGAATTTCACATGGATCAGCATGCCCTTCCGCCCATTCTCCCATTGGTCGTAGTCCACCCACACTTCCTCGATTTCTCCGGAACGCGAAATGGCAGAAGCGGCTTGCGTTATGTCGATGCGCACTTCCCTGCTGCCTGCTTGCACTTTCATGTAGTCGCTGCGCGAAGATCCTGTCGTGTTTGGCTCGCACGAGAGCGTAAAGCCCCGTCGCTTCGGCTTGAGATGCTGCACCACGTCGGCACGCCCCACGTAGTCCACGACCCTCCGTTGGTCGACACATAAAACGTCTCCGACCCCTCCGGTTGCAGGGAATGTCGAGGAAACGGCTGTTTTATTGTCCACCGTCAGATAAGAAGCTTCTGTCGATTTCGAATAAAGCGTGAATGAGGTGCTGCAAATACAATACCCGTTGTACCACACTTCATAACGATACCTGCCCGGGACATAAGCCCCTCCGTTCTTGTTGCCCCAGCCGCTTACATTCGCCGTATTTTCGCCCGGGTGCACAGTCATGCGAAACGAGCTGGTGTATCCCGAAGGTGACGAACTTCCCGACATCAAGGTCTCGTTTGGATCGTATATTTTATAGTAGAACGTTTCTTCGTGGATGTCGACGAAAGCCCTTCATACGTCAATCGCGGCATCAAATAATAAATGTCGGAAGCATACAGCGTCGCTCCATACGGATCCAGCACATTGTCGTCGTAATCTTCATTGCGGAAATCCACGCGCGTGATGCGAATATTTCCCGTTTGCCGATTTTCCCTGCGACGGTTTTCCCTGCTCGCGGTCGCGCTGGCGCTGCTCCTCGCGCTGGCGTTGCCTTGCAATTTGTTGGTCGCAAGCACGAATGCGCGCATCGAGATTGTTGTTCTTAGGTTTGTCGGGACAAGCTTTTGCCGCGGCATAACGGCGTTTGGCTTTGTCATACTGTCCTTGCTGATACAGCGATTCCGCCTCATTGTAATTTCTCGTATAGCAACTTTGAGCCGACGCGCCCATTGCCACAATGCACAATGAAACTGCCAGCAGCAACCTCTTCCATTCCGATTTAACCTTGTTAGAATCCATATCGCGATATTATATTGCTTACTTTAACACAAAGGTAAAAGTTTTTCAACCAAATCAAACACATACATCATCACACTTTTTTAACCGCACCCGATTATCCTTACAAAATATTTCCGTAATTTTGTTTCCCTTTTCATTGAACGAACATGGATGGAACGCAGAAAATACCGCTCTTGGGAATGACACCCGACGATTTGGCCGTCGTTGCGGCCAACATGGGATTGCCCCGTTTCGCCGCCAAGCAAATTGCACAATGGATTTACGAAAAGCGTGCGTGCGAAATCGACGAAATGACCAACCTTTCGAAAATAGCTCGCAAAAAGCTCAACGAACGCTACGTCGTGGGGCGCACTGCACCGGCCAATGCCTGCAAAAGCGCCGACGGCACAGTGAAATACCTTTTCGAAACTTCCGGAGGGCAAATGGTAGAAAGCGTATTCATCCCCGATGCCGATCGCGCCACGCTTTGCGTTTCCTCGCAAGCAGGATGCAAAATGGGTTGTAAATTTTGCATGACCGGCAAGCAAGGATTCCACGGCAACCTCTCAGCTGCCGAAATTCTCAACCAAATTTTCAGCATACCGGAGTCTCAATCGCCCACCAACATCGTGTTCATGGGCATGGGAGAGCCCACCGACAATTTGACGGAGGTGCTCAAAGCCATCGCCGTGCTGACGAAAAAATGGGGGTTGGCATGGAGCCCGAAACGCGTCACTGTGTCGTCGGTTGGAAAATTGCCGGAGTTGAAAATGCTTGTCGAGCAAACCGACGTGCATATCGCCGTCAGCCTCCACTCGCCGTTCCACGACGAACGCGCCTCGCTAATGCCACTCGAACGGGCATACCCGATTGAACGCATTTTAAAGATGCTGCGCAATTACGATTTCTCCCACCAACGCCGCTTGTCGGTGGGATACATCATGTGGCACCGCCTGAACGACGACATGCGCCACGCCGATGCCCTTGCCAAGCTCCTCGACGGGATGAAAGCGCGCGTCAACTTGATACGATTCCACGCAATTCCCGAAGTGCCGCTCCGCACATCCGACGAAAAAGACATGGTTGCCTTTCGCGACCGGCTCAACAGAAAAAGGCATCCTCTGCACCATCCGCCGCTCGCGCGGCGAAGACATCATGCCCGCGTGCGGAATGCTTGCAGGAAAAAACTTGAAACACCCCCAACCATAACGAATAACATAAAAAAACGACTTATATGGCTTCGATTGTCAAAAAACTGTTTTCATTCGCATTGCTGCTGAGCCTCGCTCTCGCCTCGCTCTCGGCACAAGAACCGCAAGGCTACTACCAAAGCGCCGAAGGCTTGAAACAAAAGCCTTGTTGCAAGAACTTTGCGATATTGTCGGACCGCACACCCAATTAAGCTACAAAGAAGTATGGTCGGCCTACTACGAAACCGACATACGCCCCGGCACGTCCGACCGTATTTGGGACATGTACTCTTCCACTTCCGATTTCAGGGTTGGCGACGACCAATGCGGCAACTCCTCGAGAGAGGGCGTTTGCTACAATCGCGAACATTCCATGCCGAAAAGCTGGTTCAACGATGCATACCCAATG
>VOFD01002304.1_pt1 | contig 22029 bp, 37 predicted proteins | sample 5384101 | NCBI WGS metagenome assembly VOFD01 (sample SAMN12384723, study PRJNA508395) | human gut metagenome | isolation source: healthy gut C | host: Homo sapiens
CAGCCCAGCAGTTCATATCTCCTGCTCGCCGGAGTGACAGTTCCCGTAGGGAAATGGTGTGACGGTGATATATGCACCACATCAGCCCCGGACCGCTCTAGCGAATCTATGTTGACACCGCTCTCATCCATGTCTATATAACAGCATTTCACTTGATATGCATCGTATATGTGCTGTATCTTCTGATATCCCGGATTCTCCACACCGTATACGCTGTCCCTGCCGAGAAGCTGTATGATAAGACCATACAGATATTCCGTTCCCGCGCCGACTATGATCTGGTTCGGGCTTACAGACATCCCCCTGAACTGATAGAGATAATCCGCAATGGCCTTTCTGAGTTCGAATATACCACCCGATGGAGACCTTTTCATAAGCTTTTCCCGGTCATCCATCATCGTCTCCCTCATGAGCTTCGTCCATGTCGAAAATGGAAAGTTCTCACTGAGGGTGGAATTGTTTACAAAGTCGGCAAAGAACCTGTTCTGGCCAGGGGATTCTGCGTGTTCCCTGATCACATGAGAATGCTCTGTCACATGGTTTTCCGATCGTATTCCGCGCAAGTATGCAACGTCCGATTCATCTGAGGTCATGTTCTGCCTTGCATTATCTTTCATTACGGAACCTTCTGCACCACCCTTATATTCACTGGCATAGTAGGCATTGCGCACTCCCACAACATCCGCATCCTCGGCCTTCACGTCACACACATAGAACCCGCTCTTCGGCTTTGAATAAATATACCCCTCCGCAAGAAGCTGGCTGTAGGCATTCTCCACAGTGACCACGCTCACATTCAGATGAGCTGCAAGTGCCCTCTTTGACGGCAGTTTCTCATGGGCTTTAAGATTTCCCATCAATATGTCATTTTTTATCTCTTTGTACAAATGTTCATAGAGGAAATCCATCCCCTGTCATCAAATGAATAAGTCAGCATCCGCTACTCTCCCAGTATTATGTCAACTATCTTCTGTGGTTCATGAATGACAAATGGTGCTCCAAGGCTCATGATGAACTCCTCATCCCTGAAACCCCAGCCAACCATGATGACATCCGTTCCAGAATTTCTTGCTGTGGCAAGATCCACATCAGAGTCACCTATATATACGACATCCTTCTTCTCAAGACCAAGCGTTCTGAGGCACTCCTCCACCATGTCAGGTGCCGGCTTTGTTTTGCTATGCCAGACTTCTCACCAAGTGCGAAATCAAACATTCCCGGGAAATAGTCAACACACAGATCCTGGACTGCGAAATCCGCCTTGTTGGACACAACCGCAGTCTTCACACCTGCTGCCCTGAGCTTTGCGATGGCATCATGTATTCCGTCATATGGTCTGGTCTTGATGGCACTGTGCTCCTTATAATAAGAAGCAAATGTATCAAACACCTTATCTATCGTTGCCACATCAGTTCCCGCCGGCACAGCTCTCTCAATGAGCTTTCGTATGCCATTCCCAACAAATCTTCTAACCTCATCTATAGTTCTCTCAGGGAATCCATGATGAGCAAGTGCATAGTTTGTACTGTCTGTCAGGTCCTCCAGAGTATTGAGTATTGTTCCATCCATATCAAATATCGCTGCCTTGTATCTCATGTCATACATCTCCTTCAACATTCTTTTTTTCGCTAACTTCATTATAAACAGTGGTCTTTCATTGTCAATCGACAAAAAATAAAGATGGCAGCGCTCAAATCTGCCATCCTTAGATAACCTTTTCTATCATTTTTACAAATATCTGATTACAGGACTAGGACTTCCAGCCTAAACTCCACTTCCCCAGCTTTATTCTGTCTTGTCCACTGTATGCTCTACTCCATCTACCAGAACACTGTTAACCTGATACAGATCCACACTATCATCCAATACAACCTGATAACTTTCCAATCCCAAGCTCACGGATATCCCCTGAAAGCTGTTTCTTTACATGAGTCCCCACTTCCTTATCATTTAAGATACCAACCAGACTGCCATCATTCATCTTAAGCTGTATGCTGCTATACATTATATATCCATAGTCTTCCTCATTGAATGCATCTCCAAGTGCTTTCTTCTCTTGCTCCAGCTCATCATCCAGCTCACTCTGCTCATACTTAGTGTCAAAAACCAACGTCAAGGTTTTTCCCCGGTTACACATTTCTCTAATTCCTCAGATGTAAAAACCTTGTAATTTACGCTTTTGCTCTTCACACTATAATCAGGCAGACTCAGAGTGTATTCGTGATCACCATCGTTAATAGTCATAGAATCAAGCTTATCCTGTGCAGCTTTTTCCTTTGTCAGCCAGCAGATTTGCACCGCTGATATAAAAATCACTGTCATCAGATATTGACTCATACATGGATATTTCATTGTACGAACCAAATGAAATAGTCATAGTATCCTTTGACATATTCTTTTCAATTTCTGCTTTCTTTTCTGCAGACAGCCTATTCCCTCTAAATCTGTAACTTTAATTCCATATGCCACTATGTTCTCATCTGGATTGTAATAATAACTATCCAAGGTGTAAATCACATCTTCTGCCGACGCACTTGCGCCTGTCACCTTAACGCAGGAATCATTTATCATCTTCTCAAGAACCCCTTCACACGAAGCTGCAGTTCCCAGATTTCCGCCAACAGAAGCGCTGTCATAACTCACCGTCTGCACAGTCTCCTGATTTGATGAATTATTCTGACACGCCGTTATACACGAAAACGCGCATGCCATAATAAATAATATCTCTATCTTTCTCTTCGTTTCTTTCACTATACGTTGTCTTTTTATCATATTAAATAACCTTTCAAACTGAACACCAGTCATTGGAATCATTTCGTATTTTTACAAAATATGAAATATCATCTGAGTGCCATAACTTCTTTCTTCAATCTGCAATACTTGTCATATTGCTCATCATCAAGTACAATCACCTCAGCATCTCTGATATCGCTGTATGCCGGCAGTTTGTCACTATCCAGAATCAATATACTTTGCCGGAACACTATCGCCATATGTATACTTTCCATATGTCGTACACTGCGGCATGTACACATATTCAGCATCACCATATCCTGCGTTTTTCAGTTTCTTGAGGAATAACACATATTCGGTTTCTTCCTGCATAAGCGTATATCCACACGTACAATCCATGAAATCGCCCACGCAGTCAACAGGCTCAAATATATATATTTCTTCTCCAGGTTCTGCATTTCCCTGATACACATGGTCTACTTCAGCCTTTGGAAAACACACACTCCTGGTACAATTCCCTGTTCCACGTCTCGTCAAGATGCACCCTTACAACCAGTTCACCATCTGCCATAAGATCTGACACAGACTCTACACTATCGCCATCCACCATGCCCATAGAAACATCATCGGCATAATTAATGTCACAATATTCAACAACCGGATTTGTATCAATGAACGCCTTCAGGTCAGTATTATCTACAAATGTTCTCCGTGTAATCATACCTGCTGCTATTCCCAGCACTACGAGTAACAGCACTGCCAGCATTCCTTTTACTGCAATCTTATTCATCGCACACCCGACCTTCCGCCATTTCCAAGATAGCTGAGCAGCCTTCAATGTCCTGCGGGTTATGGCTTGCAATTATTACAATGGCGCCTCTTTCCGCTTCCTCATGGATAATTTTTCGCACCTGTTCCACACTCTTTTTTATCAAGAGCATTCGTAGGCTCATCCAGAAGCAGGATATCCGGTTTTTCCATTATCGCCTGAGCTATTCCAAGCTTCTGTCTCATTCCCAGTGAATACTTCCTCACCACTCTTTTATCCGAAGGTTCAAGTCCAACCCTGACAAGAGCATTCTTTATATCATCTTCTGTCGCCTGTTTTCGTATGTCTGCAAGCAGCTTTAGTGTCTCCATTCCTGTATAGCGTTTCCAGAAATTAGGATTTTCTATCAGAACACCTATGTTCTCCGGATGATCTATATCCTTCTTTAATATCTTGTCATCTATATAGACACATCCACTGTCTGCCTTTATCAGCCCAGCAATAAGCCTTAACAGCATTGTCTTGCCAGAGCCATTTGCCCCAGTGATACCATATATCTTTCCACTTTCAAATTCACAGCATACATTATCAAGAATTGTTACGCCCTTTATCTTCTTGGTCACATTTTCAATTCGAACTTTCATTATCCTGCTTACCTCCACTCTGTCTTTCTGGCAACTATCCCCTGACAGCATATAAATACCAGCATAAGCCCAAGCATCACACATGCACTCAAGGCTCTGCCAGACCATTCAATCCCATTTTGGATTCCCCACATAAAATATCCAGGCAATAACCTGAGCCCCTTGCCCACCTTCTCTGGTATACCGCACAAGGGTATAAGCTGGACAGCCTGGAACAGTATTACCGCAGCAATGCCTATCACAGGCTTTCCGATCAATGCCAAAATGTTCGCTGCAAGGAGGAGCACACACATATATAATGCATATATGCCCATATCAGCAAGATCACCCGGCACAGCTTCACCTTTGATAAGCGGAACTACAGCCATACATATAGCTGAAAGTCCAGTCAATGCTATGATTTCTATGCACATTTTAAGTGAATACCTGAACATAAGGCTCATTGTTCCCTTTGTCCGCGTGAATATAACCGACGCATTTCTATACAGATTTTCGCAAAAATAATCTCCCCATAATATATATAATGGAAGCTGCGAGAGTACCAGCATAGTATAAGATAAGAACATCCTGTTCACATCCATGAAATCAAGCGGCCAGTATGCCATATAAAATGCCGTCCCCACATCACTGCACCCATAAGCTCTGACAAATATCAATATATATATGAGTAGCGCAACTCCGCACCTTGCTGTATTCTTCTTCATAAGCATCCCCTTATTTCATTTTTGGAAGATATTGCATCGTTGCAGCCTTCCTATATAAAACAGCCATCATAATCAGAATAATAACAATATTCATAGCCGTCACGCTGACAATCTCCGCCACAGACGATAGCACATCTATATGAAACATCATATAATAAAGTCTGGTGTAATGAGCAACATTTTCCATTCTTGGAACAAATACAGAACTGTTAAACAACACGAATACAATGTAATCCAGCAGGAATGTCCACACAGCATTACACGTATATGAAAATATAAGTACAAACAGCATTCCTATTTCTATCCATCCAATACCCTGGAAGCAGTGTCTGAATCAAAATATATCTGACATTTTCCTTTTCCCACCAGCCAGGCGCTGATGTACCTATTATGAGATATGACCCAATACTCAAAACCAGGCTGAAAAGACACGCTTCCGAACAAAATCTGTCTGATGATCAGCCACATATGGCTGGTGACTGAACTGCATCTGACCGCCACTATATCCATGTGCCACATGCTGCATAACGGAATAAGAAAAAGACAGAACACCAACGCATATAATCTATCACATTTCCCTCCAGATAAAGATCTGTATACATCTGTTCCAGACCCAGCTCTTTTCTCTGACTACATCTCATAACAAGAAATATGATAAGGTATATACACAAATATGCGCACCATATAAGCTTTCTATTATGCCTTACACTAATCTTCATCAAAGACAATCCTTTCTACAGCCCACACCTATCATACACGCACTAATAATCAATGTCACAACTGCAAATATCACAATTGACCACCCACTTCCATATGGATTCATGCTCATAATATCTGTACCGATAACATCACTGTCTGCCAGAGCCGTTACACCTGACCAGAGTATATTGTATACAAAAGCAGATATGAGTATCACATATCGGTTTGCACCAAACGCTGTCGACAATGCAAATGCAAATAGCGCATATAAAGCCGCTAATCCGCCTCTTATCAATATATAAACTATTACATTGACATACGGATGATACGCATATAGTGAACCAAACTCCCTATCCGGCTCCGGCGGAAGGGTGTGATATATATTGCATTTCCCCCGGCACGACCTCTCGCATCAAAAGTCACCAGGCTTATTGCAAGGCTTACAAGCAATGTCAAGTAACCACGGCAAATGCCACAGATGCAACTGTTGCAGCTTTTGCATATTATATTTTTTCTTTTTTACTCTCCCTTGTAAATATCACGTTGGATAAACCACAGCTTCGTTCTTCATAGAATATGTCCGCTACCAGCAGACACGCCAATATAGGCAGAAAATCTGAGAATATAAGCTGAGTTATGTTGGAGCACACATTGTGAATGGCTGTGTAACTATATGCACCTCTTATATATGTCACCTCTTTTCCCCACCACTGTGCACATGTTATAAGCTGATTTACGATAACTGCTGCCACCATAAAGATGGCAGTTCCCCAGAACTGCCATCTCTCAATTACTTTTTTAACTCTCTTGCAAACATAATTGTATTCCTCTTCTAATTAAAACGTACCACTCCTGATACCTTGATTCTGTTTTTGAATATGCTTACTGTCGATTTTGCATTTTCTGCTCTCAGATTTGCACGAACCCCTTTTTTGATAGTACTCCTTCTGCTTGTCACAATATTTTACCTTGTGAACAGCCTTATCTGATATATCATTCACAAAGTAGTCTGTCCAATAATGCCAACCTCCATTGTAATAAGTCCTCATCCAGAAGTCTATTTTCTCACATTTAGTATATTTAGTGACTCTAAACTGTCCATAACTTCTATTATTTTCCTTTATTGCTGATGCCAATGTTACATTAACACTTCTGTCTGGAAGCGAAACATTTGAAAATGTTACTCTATTAGTACAACTAGTCTTCGCCTTTCCAGCAGCACTTACATATGTACTTACTCCAAATGTTCCTACACTAACAATTAATAATATAACAAAAGCCATCTTTATTCTGCTTCTTTGATTCTTCACCTAATTTACTCTCCTTTTAATATACTACTATTACGTTTGCAGTTAAAGTTACAACATCTTACAACTAACTTAAGATTATACCTTACGAAGCAGCCACCACAACCAATCAACATATCCTTCATACAACATGTGCTTTCCCCCCTTTTCGCTATCTTGCAGACAAATGTCTCAATTATGCAGTTTTTAATAAATCCACAAAACCCACCATGCCTCTGCCACCTCAGACTGTATTACGAAACTTCCCCATTTACAACACTTATTCAGTGAACGGTCATAAAAACACGGTGAACGGTCAATTTTTCAGCAAAAAAACATGCAATCGTTTAAGACTGCATGTTTTTTCTATTACTTCTTTATCATTATATCTGCAATAAATTTACTGCCCTCTATTTTGTAACTTATATCGCCATCATAACGGTTTACGATATTTTCCACATTTTTAATTCCATACCCATGATTATGCTTATCATCTTTCGTTGTCTCCAGCCTGCCATCACTCCATGACAGCTTATCATCACTGAAGCTGTTGCAGACACTTATATACGTGTTCATTTTCCCCTGATGGATATCGAATACAATGCTTTTTATCTCCGCTCTCCTGTCTGTCCACTGCCTCCACTGCATTTTTCAAGAGATTTGACACCAAGATACACAGATCTCTGTCGCCAATTGAAAGCTTATCTGTCACATACCCTGTCACCCGGATATCACAAAACTCTCTCACAGGATACAGATAGTAGTTGAGCATAGTATTGACAATCTCATTTCCAACATCATAGCTTCTCTTGCTTATGTCTGATATGTCATGCATCATTTCACTCACATACTTATCCAGCGCATCGTATTCACCGCGGCTGCAAAAGCCTCTTATCTCTGTAAGCTCAGATATGATATCATGCCTGAACTGCCTGGTAGCATTCTCCCTTTCCAGTAAATTCTCAAAATACTCTCTCTGCTGTTCATTGTAACGCTCCAGACCTTCATTCTCTATCTGATACTCTGTCTTGACATTAAAGTAATATATCATTCCAAATATTATGATAAATATAACTATGCTCCCCACTGTAGTCACCACAAATCCAGCAGTTTCCACTTTCGGACTTTCCTCAAGACCTATAAAAGAATCAAAGAACGTTGTCATCATCATAACTGCAAATACCGCAGCAGATACCATGACACTTATACGCATCGGAAGAAGGAATGCATCTTTCCCTAATCTGCGCCCCAGCAAAAAGTAGTATATCAACATGATAAGTATGGTTGCTGCTATGCCCATAGCAACAAGGCTCCTCTCGTCTGGCATAACCTTGTACTTTATGGCAAGTCTGACTATTCCTTCAAACATTTCCAACACCGGAGATGCCACAATCATTATATTTACCGCACTTCTGAAAGACATGCCGTACAAAACCACTGCCAATATAAATGCATATACCGCCGCCATCAAATTGATGATAAGCTGTGAATCCAAAATTACCGTCAGTGCACACAGCACTGTTCCGGCAACAAGCAATGCACCTCTTAGCTTGTCGCATCTTATCCTGAAACGCTGCCTCCCAGTACATAAAAATACACAATGTACTCTATCACGATCAGCAGTATAACCATTATGTTATAAGCATACCACCCCATTATCATCACCCCATCATCCGGTCAAAATCAACCATTTTCTGTAATACATCATTATATCTGCGCCTTGCTATAGGCAGTTTCGTATCATCATCCATTACAACACGATACTTTGTGAAACCTTTGACATGCTGCATATTTATGATATAACTTTTGTGTATCTCAACAAACAATCTCTCATCTAGTTCGCTCAGGATGTTTCCAAGTCTTTCTCTGCTTTCATATTGTCTGTCCTGGGTATATATTGCCAGATAGTCTGACTTTGCCTCTATAACACAAATATCCCTCTGCATTATCTCACACTCTGAACCATTATATCTGACCTTAAGATGCTCCTGTCCTGCGGACGATAATGTCACATAATCCAGTGCCTCAAACAATTCATCCACTTCAACAGGCTTTGTCACAAATCTGACAGCCCCTGATCAAAAAATGCCTCCTTAAACCGTTCTCTTTTTACCGGTCAGCATAACAATCGTAAGTTTTCTGTTTTCTTTTTCTCAATATCTTTGCAGCCTCTATTCCATCCATTCCAGGCATATCTACATCAAGAAGTACCGCATCCCCATATTCTCCCAGTTCTGTAAGCTCTTTGGCAGAATAACAATCTTCCAACTGTATTTCTATCGATTTATTCCGAGTATATTGAGCTGCATATGCTCGTATGTCCTCATGTATCTGACGCTCATCGTCGCATAGAATTATCTTCATTATTATCCTCAATACCTTATTTCATGTATTCTGACTATTACACGCTGTAATTCAACAAAATATAATTATATACACAAACTAATATATCGTCAATTTGACATTTTCCAAGAAAAAACCGGCGCAGGAGGGAGGTTCCTGCGCCGGTCATCAACACTACGAAATGTATTTAGTCAGCAGACGCATTATATGCGCTTCGCGCGGCGTCTACATGCTTTGTGAAATATTATTCAATTGTTATATACTTTGACTTTGGCTCTTCCGGTTTCTTCTCAATCTTTGGAACTGTGAGCTTAAGCACACCGTCCTCAAACTTGGCCTTGATATCTTCTGAGTCAGATCCTTGCCGACATAGAATGTTCTGCTACCTGAGCCACTGTAACGCTCCTTGCGGATATACTTTGTCTTCTTATCTTCCTCTGTGGTCTCACTCTTTGTAGAAGCGTTCACGATCAGATATCCATCCTTGAGCTCTATCTTCACATTCTCTTTCTTAACTTTCCCTGGAAGATTCATCTCAACTGTGTAGGCATCCTCGCTCTCGGCTACATCAGCCTGCATAAATCCATTCATCTGAGTCTGCTTTGGTGCTGCATAAGTCCTCTCAGGATATCCAAAGAAATCATCTAAAAAAGCTATCTCCAATAATACTAGGCATTAACATAAGTCATCTCTCCTTCCAATATCTATACCGGATATCTCATGACATCTGGTTTCTATATGTTAATAAATTCGATGTCTCTCAAAGGATCGCTTCAAGGCTTATCGTTAATTTCTATTTAGAAGCTCTTTCCTTTGACTGATTATGTTATACCACTTCTGTTAGCACTCGTCAATACCGAGTGCTAATAAATTTTGAAAAAATTTGTGAAGTCCACTAATTCAGGACTTCACAACCTCACACATAAAACGCCTTTTCATCCTCGAGCCTGAAACATGCAAGTCTTGCGTTCTTTTTCCCTGTATATCTCATCCAGCATCCACAGTCAATGTCATAGAACAAAAAAATCTCTCTCCTCATCATACTTACGAAATACCCATCCATCATTATATGCAAATTCTTCCTCTTTGGTCGTAGGGTATGCCCCGCCACTACCATGCCGTGCATGATGCCGCCATTTGTAAATCCATCACCCCTGGCATTCATATAGAACTCTTCCCTTTGAGCTATACATGGCCTTAAGTTCCGGCGTATCAAGCCTCCTGATGTATCCGGCATGGACTATTATGCATGTTCTGCCAGACACTTTCGTTTCATACAGATACGGCACTAAATTTATCTTCTCAAGCATCCGGATCAGTTCGTCATAGCATCCGTGAATGTCCGATATTACATAACTGCCCATATCTGTCCTCCCATATCATACTTCATATCGAACATATACTAGACTTATTTCTGTAAATGTCAACACCATCTGAAAGTAAATTCTGGGTAAATGTCTGGTCAGGACATATAATGCTTGTGCTTTCCAATATCGCCAAATAGCCCAGCGCTCATTCATCAAGCATTAGCTTTCCTTTCTTCGCCTTCAACTTTAATCGTTCCATTTGTTCTTTCTCGATCTGTTGAATACTTTTTTCTGGCGTTGGAAGATCTTTCAGGCATCGTGCCACCAATCTTTTCTATGGCAGTGCGCACTTCTTTTCCAACATTATAATGAACTGATGTTGCCTTATCAGCGCCTTGTATTTTGTCTTTCCTCAACTTTTCTTCTGTCTGAGATATACGAAACAAGTTTGCGATCAACTCCGTACTTCCCATATAGTCAAGTATTTTTTGCCCAACTTCTAACTGTTTTCTTGAATGGATATCGTCTACATCAAGTCCTCCATACAGACCCATATAACCTGCATTTTGGAAAGAAGCAAATTCTTCATTTGTTATTACTCCAGCATTATGAGGTTGGTTTCGACGTAATTCCTGCTTCAACGATTTTGCTGACCTCAGCAAAATCGTCAGAAACCCTATGTCCACTATTCTCACATGCAATCATCGCTCTTTTTATTACCTTTTCAAAATTTCTCCACTGTACATAATCAAGTGCCGGGCCAAGTTCTCTCGCACTCCAATATTCACTTCCATCTTCACGAACATGTTTGATATCTTCACAATTACCATAATAATTTTATCATAGTTGCACCTTAACCACTACTTGATTCCCGTATTTTTTTATTATTTACGCCATATTTAGCAGTCACAATTACTTTCCTACGTTTTTTCCTGTACCATATAATTCTGACAAATACATACAAAGGAGATCAACTATGGACAACATGCAAACATTGATAAAAAATTATTTGGAATACTGTGGTAAACAGAAATGCCTTGATGAAAAAACTCTGAAAGCGTATAAGATCGATCTAAAGCAATTCTCAGACTATCTTTGCTCATCTGACTTCACCGACGTTTCCACCAGTATATTGGAGGATTACATCGGTGAACTTCATAATAAATACAAGCCCAAGACCGTAAAACGTAAAATTGCATCTGCAAAAGCATTTTTTCACTATCTTGAATACAAAGAATTACTGGATATAAATCCATTTAATAAAATGCACCTTAAGTTTCGTGAACCCGTAATATTGCCCAAAACTATACCTCTTCGCAATGTTGAATCAATTTTGTCTACCATTTATGAACAGCTTAATTGTGCAAAAACCACCTACCAGAGAAGGAATTCTCTGAGAGACGCAGCCGTTATTGAACTTTTATTTGCAACCGGCATGCGAATTTCTGAGCTTTGTTCACTGAAAATCAATGATATCAACCTATACGATGGTTGCATCCTTATATATGGCAAGGGCAATAAGGAACGGCGAATCCAGATAGGAAATACTTCAGTTATAAGTATACTGAGCAAATACAAAGATGATTTTTATTCGGAGATAGCCAATTGCAACCACTTTTTTGCTAACCAATGTGGCCGTCCCCTGACAGATCAGACTGTCCGCAGAATGATAAATAAATATACTTCCATTGCAGCAATTACTCAGCACATTACCCCCATATGTTCAGACATACTTTTGCAACAAGTCTGCTGGAAGCTGATGTAGATATCCGCTATATTCAGGAAATGCTGGGGCACAGCTCTATCAACATCACCGAGATTTATACTCACGTTGCGCTTGCTAAACAACGAAGTATTTTGGCAACTAAACATCCGAGAAATAATTTTAATATTTAGTTATGGGAGCAAAGCATATTATCCTTCGGGGGATATGCTTTGTTTTTTTTTTGCACCTTTAATAGGTAATTATCATTTAAAATTATAAAAATAGCGAGGAAAATAATGGCAATATTATCACATGAATATTGGAAAAAATTTATAGAAAAAGATAAAAATGGCAAGGAAAAGGGGAATGGACGCGAGTTTGAAAAATTAGTAAGATATTTATTATATTTAATGTATGGAAAAAAAATGGAGAGAGACAGGAGGGAGTCATGATCATAATAGAGACTTTTGGTTGCATTTATCGGATCAAAATCTATGGGCTGAATGCAAAAATTATTCAAATACAATTTCAATGAACATTTTAGCGCCAACGCTTGTTATGGCACAAATATATGAAGTAAATGAAATTTTATTTTTTAGCAGATCCAATATAAATAGATTTGCCAAAGATAAGATTTTAGCTTATGGAGAGAAAACACATAAAACCATTCGTTTTTTTTGATGGTGAAAATATTGATGAACTTATATGCTCTTATGCGTCAAAACTTCCTGCGCGATACTCTCCTATTAAATATATGAGTAGTTGCCAATCAGTCATAGACAAAAAATTCATTTATTAATATTTATTTTTTTCAGAATAAAATCTCTAGAATCTATGATGCTTCAGAAGTTTTTGTAAATTATGAAACGATTGATAAAATTTATTATAATGAAACATTTTCTTTGACTTTTTTGCTTAAACAATGCGTTTTATGAAGATCAAGTTGATGTTTATATTGAATTTGCTGATGAAGATCCTGATCGATTTTATTTTGAATATTTTTTTCAAACAATACGCTCTGATAAGAAAAAGATGGTATCATACTTGTTTAAAAAAGGTGAAGGATGTTCTGTATCTTTAAATATGAGACAAATAGTTTATAAACCTATTATAAAGCTTCCAAGTTTCCATATATTATTTGTTTGTGCACGAAATGGAAAAAAAGCTTTGAGTGGGAGTCCAAAAAGATTTCTGTAAAATGTAAGTGGGTTGGACAAACTAGATTAATAGGTAATTATTATTTAAATTTGTTGGATGATGTACAAGAGATATTGATAAACAATCCCTATATTTCAGGGTTAGTAATATCTGGAAGTAGCGGCACTGGCAAAACGAGAGTAATAACAGAGTGCCAAAATATATTTTTAGGGAAAGGATATGAAATTATTAATCTCTCTGCCCAAGAGAATTACTCTTCTCATTATTATATTAAGGAGCTTATTGCATTTCTTTATGAAATGCCAAGTGATGAAATATTAGATTTATTAGAAGAGAAAATATTTATTTCCTCGAGGGAAAAAACTTTATCTGAAAGTAACATTATTGAAAAAAGCAACCAGTTTATTTAGGGTAATTATGAATAGCACAACCGAAGAAGATTTACAAGAAGTATTAAATAAATATGAGGATATATTATTTGAAAAGCTTTCAAAAGGTAAAAAAATACAATAATAATTGATAACTTTCAATTTTCAGGAAAAGCATTTCAAAATTTTATAGAAAGATACATTAAGTATTCTGTAAATCAACAATCAATAAATCAGTCTATAATAGTATGTGTATTTAATACAGATTATTTGACTGCAAAAACCTCAATTGTTATACAGTATTGTTAATTTAAATATAAGACATTGTATTTCTGTTTCATTAAATGGATTTAAAGATCGAGAACAAGGTATTTTATTCCTTCAAGAATTGACAAGAACTAATAGTGATGAAAATTTAGAATATTTTTCTGAAATTATCGATAAAATTTCCTTGAATCCGTATAATCTGATGCAAACCATAAAATATCTTGAAGATTTAGAAATAATAAATATTTCATCAGAAAAAAAAAAGGATATATAATTTCAAATACAAAGAAATATAAAGCCCTATCAGATATCTCGAACGGAATCATGAATGTTTTAGAAAAAAAAATTTGAATTTGTATATAAAAATATACCGTTTGAACGTTTTATGTGTATTTTATCCATTATATATATTTTTGAATGTCTTGATTATAATTTACAGAATATATTTAGAATAAAAAGTGAAGAACTCAATTTCCTATGTAAAAAAGTATTTTAAGTGTTAACGATACAGGTATATATATTTTTCACCATGATATTATTAGAAAGTTCTTTCTAGAAAGATTTTCATCTTATTTATTAGATAGTTTAAAAATTTGTAAGGGAGAAAGGAATTGAAAATACAATAGTAAAATATCGTACACCGTATTTATTGTATAAAATTGCTATAAAAAAGACAAAAATACAATTGTTGAGATTGGAGCTAAGGTAGCGTCATCTATATTCCCCCGAAAGGTTAGCAAGTATATTTTATAATACATTACTAGATGCATTTGTAGAATTATTAGAGAATAATAATTATGAAGGTATTTATATAAAATATATACATAATATATGTTCATTTATAAGGCAATATGATGGGTCAAATAAGGCATGGTTGCGTTCAAAAGAAATATTTGACATTATACAAACATACTATCCTGATGCTATATCAACTGATATTTTATTTTATCGTCCTTTTATTCATTTTTTGTTGTGATATTGCGGTCCAAACACATCTTAATGAAAGTGCACGTATATTTATAAAAGATGTATTAGAAATATGTAAAAATACATATACAGATATCATTGAAAATAGGGATGAATTATATGTTTTACAGGCAATTATGTATAATAGATGGTATATATCATATAATGCTGAAAGTTATAAAAATGAAATTGCACTAAAAAGGAATTTACTTATGGAAAAATCCAGACAGTATGGAAATCAAATTATTAATGTGGAAAAGCATAATTTAATAGAATATCTTAATGATTCTGATGAGGGATACAATTATTATGGGTATTATAAAGATAAAGAAAAACTATTTTTAATTTGGAATAAATGTATGAAAGATATGCCACACCGCGTACCAGAAAAAACATTAAATTTTTATAGAAAATCAGTTCAATATGGACTAATTGAACAAAATTATACATTTGTTACCCAAAATATTTCCAATGCTTTTAAATATTTGGAGGAGGAGAATATTCCCATGAACCAATTATTTTCAAAACTTTTTTATGATGGCTGAAGTTATGGCAAATATTCAACATACCCCAGAAAAAAGTTATTATTATAATACCAAAATAATAGGGGATGTTTTGAAAATGCAACAACTGTTAAATAATCATATACTAGGAGATATATTGGTACTGAAAGGCGTAAATGCATATTATGGAAAAAATTTAGACGATGTGTATTTTTCTTTTAAGGAAGCATACAAAAACTTTTCTGAGGGCAAAACAACTAGATATTGGATAAAGAAAAATTTGCTAGAAGAAAATATCCAATATACTTTTACTGTTCTTGGAATATATAAAACTGGATACGATTTATCGTTTCTTCCTGTTGAATGTCGCCAGCCTTTAGCTTTGTTTGAAAATGAGCAGTTTAAGGCTAGTGGCATTCAACGAACTAGTGATTTACATTTGAATTTGCCTTTGATATAGTTAACATCTTTGTTCTGCTATTAAATAAAAAGCGGCATAAAATTTCCGTGACGATCAACGACTATATCATATTTTATATTTCTCATTTGAAACCATAATTTATTGTTAAACAATGATACAAAGGTATCAACAAAATAAATAATAGGTGAAACTAGGTCAATAAACTCAAACGATGCCTCATTATACAAAACTATTTCTTTAGCATCCCTTTGGGAATTTGGTCTCTCAATAATATCAAGATAGTCTATGGCAAGGGCTTCTTTTATCATTTGATGAAAGAAGTCCTTGTCATATAATGTAGAAAAATCTAACATTACAAACTGATGAACCTCTAAAGGATATTCTTTTAAGAAGTAGCATGCACTTTTTTTTTATACCATTCGATATTATCATAGGTAATCTTTGAATAATCTTTCATACCAAACATACCCTTTTGCATCTAATCTATAATAACTGAAAGCAGATTTTGAGTTGTTAGGATCTGTTCCTCCCTTATGATAAGCTAGAGCTTTAGCGGATACCCAAGTTTCAAAACCATTATTCTTTAAGCGAAAACAATAATCACAATCTGTGTACGAATATGGAATATCTTCATCCATACCCCCCACTTTTTTCAAAAATGGATTTTGATGTCATCATAATAGCACTACAAACAGCTTGGACACATCTATCGGTCATAGATAATGGGTGATTATATAATAAACCCATCATAGTATGTGCGGAGTTATATTTTGAATACATAATTCCAAAATCAATAATACGATTATTAAGCGGGTTAATCAATTTTGCACCAACAGCTCCTATTTTATCCGAATTTGCAAATGTTTTGTGTAACGCTTCATACCAACCATCCCATACGAAAATGTCTGAATCCACAAATGTAATAATTTCACTGTCACACTGTTTAACAGCTAAATTAAGTGCTTTAGGATACTGTAAATTTTGAGGATATTTTAAATATTTACATCTAGAATTTGGAATATCTATATCTAACAGATTTATTGATATTATTACCAATAATTAGAATTTCCACCTCATTAGGTGTGGTTTTTTTAAGATACGGTCAAGGCAATATAAAAGCATATCTTTGTTTTTGTGGTATGTGATAATAATCGATTCCTTCATTTGCAAACTCCTTTACTATATAATACTGTATGATTGTAGTAGATAATTACCTATTATCCTTCATTATCTATGATATCATTTAAGCCTAAGAAATCCATACATTATTCCCACAAAATATTTTTGTTACATATATAATATAATAATCACCCTCATACTCCCCCCTTCACAGTCAGCATCTACAAAACATACTTTCCATCCCCCGAATTACGAATTGTGCTTCCATCACATATATGATAAAATTTATTCAGTTAGTATATTCTAACCCAATAGTTAAATTGGATTTGTCAGCCCCACCACTGCGGATTCTAATAGACTGGCATCAAGTTATGGGAGGTAAATGAGATGAAACGGGCATATTCAGTATCGAGCTATGCAAAGCTTTACGAAAAATACTGCAAAAGAGAATCTTCCGTCCGAAGCGGATGATATATTCAAAAAAGGCTGATGAATATTACAGGGAATTCATGCGCAGGGACATGCCGGATCTCGGCAAGAACATGATGGCGACCAACATGTATGACTGGTTTACCATCGTATCATTCTATGAGGCAAGCGGCCACAGGCTTGACGGCGAGGTTCTTCTCACCATCAAACGGGATGCCGCTGAAAAGATGAAATTCCTTTGGGAAAATAGTGAATGGCAACAAAAGCAACTGGCCATATAAGTTATTTGAAAAAACCTATGTGAAGTTCAACAGGATGCAGAAGGAACACCAGGCAAAAAGGCGAATGGATGGATAGTTGGAAGGTTGAGATCAACCCGGATGGAAGGACTGAAGGGTTCTGCTTCCATCTGATTGATGTCCTATAGCGAAGCATGCAAAGGAGCACGGCTATGCGGACCTGCTCCCTTTATCTGTGCAGGACTGACCACTACCTTGCGGAGGTCATGCACGCCCGCCTGATCCGTACACAGACCGAGGCTCTTGGCGGTGATTGCTGCGACTACTGGTATGTCGGCGACGAAAGTCCTGCACTGGAGCAGTATAAGGATCTTGAGAAAATATAACTATTCCCACACATGACAAAAAGCAAGCACCTGTTTCTGATATAACGATGCTTGCTTTTTTTTATTTACAGACCAAACCAATCTAGAACCTCAACCTGTTCAAGATTCTCGTCCGAATGCTCTATCTCCCTGGAATATCTGTAAGAGAGCTCTATGAGATCATCCGCCGACAAAGTCTCACCATTTCTGAGCCATCTAGCCATGAGCAGCATATAGAGTTCAACCGCATGTCCGACGCATGCGTTTACCTTGCCGGATATATTGTCGTCGTACACTGCGCCGAGAAGGTATATCGAGATGAAGTAGACTATGATCTGTTCAAGGAATATGTCCATCGTCATGCGATGCTCACCCTCGATCACATTGTCCTCAGTCACAATACTCTCAGCAATATCCGATTTCTGTCCAAGATGACATCCTGTAACCTCGCAGTTACTTCTCCACCAAGCTTCAAACAGTCTCCGATTCTCCGTAAATGTTTCCTCGCCCCCACCAAACAAAAAGCTCTTGCGACTCAATGAGCACATCATCCCAGTCATCATACAGGAGTTCAAGATCTTCGATGAGAAACATAGCCTGTTTCTGAAGTAACATATACTCTTCATGTTCTCCGTGGATCTCCGGCTTATCCTGCTCCTCACACTCATCCCACATGACAAGGTCGCCCTCATCATAGTGTCTCTGTGCCGACGCGCCAATCTGAAGAACTCTCCTGACACGATCACGGATATCTGTGTTTCTGTCCTGAATGATCTTCAGAATCTCCTCCCTTATATCCTCAAGATTCGAGTACAGGAAATAATCAAAGTCATCGAACGCCTCGTCCTCGTCATCTTCCTCAGTCACAAATGTAACCTTATCCGTGATGTTCATCAGTATACGTGCCACCTCAGGACATGAAAGTGATAACGAAACCTCGCGCACATTCTCGAATTCTTCCGTATGTCTCGGATATTCCCTGCAGGTGGTACAAAGGCTTTCCTTACCCATATGTATATACAGATCACACAGCATGTCATCTCGCAAAAATGCACACTTTCCACTTCTGCCATGCCTGAAAACGCCCTCTTTCCAGTTCACTTTCCTGTGAAGCTCCGGTCTGTAATCTCCATCGTACTCCTGATACCTTTCAAGAGAATCGTCATCTATCACTATCTGCCATTTGCCGCAGCATGTGTCCGGGCATTTGTCCGCTATGCAGCTGAATTTCTTATAATAATCCGGGTATGTGTAAATCATATGTACTCCTTTTTATATATAATCATGCCATTATTCCATTCATCGGCTCTGCAGCACGATCACGAACTTGTTACCGTCCTTTTGGGGAATAACACTCAACATTCCGCCCTGCTTTTCTATGATCTCCCTTGACAGATAAAGGCCTATTCCAACACCATCCTTGTCACCGGAATTTCTGCCACGGTAAAACCTCTCAAATATATGTGTACGCTCATCCTCTCCTATTGGTTCATTCTCATCTGTCACACTGATTTCAACCGTGAGCCCTAGTTTTCTGACCGACAGGACTATCTCACTTCCAGTTTTTCCGTATTTTATCGCATTATCCAAAAGATTGAAACACGCTTCCGCAGTCCATCTTCTGTCATGCTGTATATCACATTTCACCTGTTCATCATATCTGATAGTTATACCGGCATTTTTCGCACTCACATATACATCTTTCACTGCCTGCAGCACAGTGTCATTTATACTCTGGCTTTTCACGTCGAGATTGATAAGTCCGCTTTCCAGTCTGGATACCTTTATCATACTCTCCGAGAGAAATGACAAGCGATCCACCGCCAGTTCAAGGACTTGCAAGTACTGAGTACGCTCATCATCATTTTTATATCCGGATTTTTAGAAAATCCGTGTACATCCTCAGGTTCGATATCGGTGTCTTCAGTTGATGGGAAAGATCCGATACCAGCCCCTTAATATTCTCATGCTCCAGCCTCTCTCTGGAATTCTGAAGCTTCAGTGCATCGATTATCTTGTCAACCTTGCTCTGCAGCCTTGATACCAGCGAATCCTCATATTCCGAAATACCTGCTGCCGTTTCAGCTCAGAGAGATTGTCCAGAAGATCCGACATAGCTGCCACGACCTCCGAAATAAAGTCATCATCTGCCTTCTGCAGCAGCCTTATGACAACAAACACAACCACACCACACGCCAGTGCACCTATGGCCGCAAGTATTTTTCCTGAACATACATACTCAAATACTGCTAAAAACACAAACAAAAGAAGTGAGCATACATACAGCATCCTCACTCTCTTCGTATATTTACCATAGTTTTCAATATATTTATCCATATTATCTCTGTTATATACCCCTGCCTATGTCTCGCCAAATGTATATCCAATTCCAAACACCGTGATCACGTACTCCGGATTGCCGGCATCCTTTTTTTCTATCTTCTGACGCAGTCTTCTGATATGCACATTCAGCGTGTTCTCATCCACATAATTTTCATTGTCATCCCAAATCTTCTGTATGATCATATCCCTTGTGAGAACACGCCCCTTATTTTTTATCAGCAGTTCCAGTATCCTATGTTCCGTAACGGACAGCTTTATCGGTTCATCCGATATGTACACCTGCATCCGCTCAAAGTCAACACTCATATCCCCATAATGAAAACGTTCGCGCTTTACCCCATCCAGTGCATTTTCACTTCTTCGAAGGACTGCCTCTATCCGCTGATACAGAAGTTCCACGGAAAACGGCTTCGCTATATAGTCATCGCAGCCGGCCCGGAACCCCTCTATCATATCAGCCTCCGTATCTCTTGCCGTGAGGAAGATGATCGGGACCTTTGTGCTTTTTTCTCAGTTCTCTGCAATAGTCAAGACCCTTTCCATCGGGAAGGTTTCTGTCAAGCAATATCAGATCGAAACCATGTTCCAGACAGCCATCCGCCTCCTTGCATGAGTACGCAGTTTCAACTTCGTATCCCCTCTTTTCAAGGAATAGCTTTACACCTCCACATATGATCACATCATCCTCCACGACCAAAATACGTTTCATACTTTCTCCTATCAATTACATGCTGATTCCATGTCATTTTCACGACTCCCGGTCTGCCAAATATCTATGATGCTTCTCTCAGCCGACTTGTCACCGTATCTTTTTGTCACAAGTCTGAACACCATCGCCGGAACCACAATGCATATAGCAAACAGCACAACAACGACTCCGGCAACAAGTACATACGGATAATGAAATACTGCATAATCGGCTATATTCACACTTAGCCGGCCAGCTCCATACATCATAAGGCTTCCAAGCGTCACAATAAGTACTGTTGTTATAATACCATAAAACATGCCTTCGTACATAAGCATATTACGTATCTGCCTCTTTGTCATTCCAACGCTCTCAAGCACTGCCAGTTCCAGTTTTCTCGTATATACACCGGTGATCATGACATTGATATAATTCACCACTCCGATAAGTATCAATATGATCGACATTCCACCACCTATCACCTCAAGCGACAGCATAGACTTCTTGAATTCCGAGCCCTCCACCGACTTGATATCACTCCCGGCTATGATTGGATTTTCCTTTACGATGCGCTGTACATATGGTGTCACTTCTGTTTCTTTTCCTTTCTCCGCATCCGCAATGATGCATGAGATCTCCGCATCCGGAAACAGATCATCCATTACCGCATCACTCACAAATATCGCCTCCGGAGCTCCACCAAGTACCCAGTAGTATCCGGCGGTGATTGCTGACTGCTCTGTCCTCATCATGGCTGCACCGACTGAGATCTGTCTCTTCCTGCCCGTCTGGTCATTTACAAGTGTCAGAGTCTTATCCGTCATCCGCTCCGACGCTGATATGGAATCTACATAACCTATCAGACATACCTCTCCTTTTTTCGAATGCATCTATATCAATCTTCTGTCTGGCAGTTTTGTTGTAGAGCTTTATCATATCTGAATTGACCGATATCAGCGGTGCCCCATACTGT
>VOFD01000218.1_pt1 | contig 22001 bp, 36 predicted proteins | sample 5384101 | NCBI WGS metagenome assembly VOFD01 (sample SAMN12384723, study PRJNA508395) | human gut metagenome | isolation source: healthy gut C | host: Homo sapiens
TTCACAAATGGCAAGAGAAATCTATTCAGAGTATACAGACAAAATTGAGCCATATGGAATTGATGAAGCCTGGCTGGATGTATCAGATAGTGGAAATCTGAAAGGAAGCGGAATGACGATTGCGAGAGAAATCAGCCATCGGATTAAATACGAACTTGGAGTAACAGTGAGTATTGGAATTTCCTGGAATAAGATTTATGCGAAACTTGGTTCAGATTACAAAAAGCCGGATGCAATCACAGAGTTTAATCGAGAAAATTATAAAGACAGGATATGGCAGCTTCCTGCGTCAGATTTGCTTTATGTCGGAAGACAGACAAATAAGAAATTGCAAAAACTTGGAATCCGGACAATCGGGCAACTTGCGGAATCAGACGAAAAGTTGTTAGAGAGCCATTTTGGAAAAATAGGAAATGTATTATGGGCTTTCGCAAATGGCTGGGATGAAGATCCGGTTTGCAAGGAAGGGTATGAAGCACCAGTAAAGTCGATAGGTAATAGCACTACAACACCGAGAGATCTGGAAAATGATCTGGATGTCTGGATCATTCAAATAGCATTGGCAGAAAGTGTAGCTGCACGATTGCGGAAACATGGATTTAAATGCAAAACAGTAGAAATTACAGTCCGAGATAATGGATTGTATAGTTTTTCCAGACAGATACATTTACGACAGCCAACGAATATTACAAACGAGATTGTAACTGCAGCATTTCAGCTATTTAAAGATAATTATAAATGGGAACATCCCATTAGAAGCCTGGGAATTCGAGCTGCGGATCTTGTGTTAGATAATATTCCCGTGCAGTTGGATTTATTTGGAAATCAGGAGAAAAAGGAAAAGTTAGAGAAGCTGGATCGTACTGTAGATGAGATCAGACGACGGTTTGGTTATTTCAGTATACAGCGAGCGGCAATGTATCAGGATAAAGTCTTATCCCACTTAGACGCTGGTACGCACACGATCCATCCACACAGTTATTTTCATGGGTAATTGGAGGGATAGATTTGAAAAAAGTATTAACCAGAAAACAGAAAGAAAGTTATCAGTGTATTTTGAATTATACGAAGGAGCATGGATACCCGCCGACAGTACGGGAATTTGGAAAATTGATCGGGGTGAAATCAACATCATCAGCATTTTCCAGAATCAAGCAGTTGGAGTTAAATGGATATATCCGCAGAATCCCGGCATCGCCAAGAGCAATCGAGATTTTATAGTGAGGTGTCGGCATGAACAAAGTATATGTAGATGTAGTGGCAGAGTTCCGGAAAGACGGACGGCTGGTTCCCATATTTTTTACATGGGAGGATGGAAGAAAGTATAGCATTGACAGAATTTTGAAAATCGAGCGATGCGCCAGCAGAAAGGCAGGCGGTGTAGGAATGATGTACACCTGTATGATACAGGGGCAGGAAAGCCACTTGTTTTACGAAGTGGATAAATGGTTTATGGGAGAAAAACAGCATAAGGAGAGATTGGTATAGACGATATTATTTGGATTATTAACCGGCAGGGATCGTCAATTTCCCTTTATATTCCTGTAGGTTTTACATAAGAAGATGGATTACGGTCAGAAAAGGTAGCTCCCACCATGCCTTTTGGATATCCGCTTCTGCAAGTTGTAGTAAGTAATTGCTTCCCATCAAAATCATGGGGAAAGCGAACTGGTCTGAAAGACCGCCAGTTAGTGTGATGATGATAAGGAGATTTTGAAACTGATGACAGACAGAGATTATGCAATTAAATCAATGAAAGAAATTACCTTCCAGATGGCAAGTCATGCACAGGATTATCTGGAAGTTACAATCGAAAGACATTATACTGATATTAAAGAACTGATGAGAAGCTACCAGAAACTGATTTTGGAAAATCAGATTGTGTTAGAAGAACTGGATATGGAATGCCAGGAGAAAATCAATGAAGATATGGCATATGTATTGAGTTATCTGAGCATTTATAACAACCAGCTGAATGTGCCAAAGATGCACCGGGAGATGAATAATCTGATGATTATTTATGGATTGTCGGACATGATCTATCGGGGAATGACTTTGGTGAAGTTCTATGCACCGAATGGTGTGATGCTCAGTGAAATCCTTCATTCCTGTTTTTGCAGTCATTATAATAAGACAGATGTGGAAGTACAACAGGAGTTGGGAATAGGCAGGACTTCTTTTTTATAAAATGAAGAAGCAGGCACTTGGATATTTAGGATTTTATTTTTATGAGATCGTGGTACCGCAGGCAAAGGATAAAAGATTTAAACCGTCACTGGGCGTTGAGGAAGAGTAGGTGAGTAATATGAGATACGAAGATTCGATGAAAGGTGTAGCTGATCAGATAATCAAAGAACAGCAGCGAGTCAGTAAAATTAAAAACAATCCAGAAGAGTTCCATTGGCATGACGAATATGCAACGTTGAATTTCTTTCGGTTTATCTGCAAAAATATCGGTAACTTGAGAAATGGAGAAATTGAAAAAATGGTCACACGTTTAAAGAACATAGATCAAAAAGCAGTGGAAAACCAGGTGAATGGTGCTGTTTGGGCATTTGATTATGATAAGATGTTCTGTGTATTGATGGAAAATGAAATTTGCCGAAAGGTGTGTGAAAAGAATAAATATAATAGTTGGATGAAACTGATTGGAAATTATTGTTTTCAAGTGGTGTAGGATAAAATAGTGGCTTGTGAAAAGCTGATTTTGATGTTAAGATGAAATTGGGATAGGAGACATTTAGGAACCTATCCTGACATAGCAAAGAATGGAGGCGAGAATGGACGTGGCGAAAGAAGAAATCGTGAAAACAGAAGAATTGGAAACACGTTACGAAAGATACAAGGGTATCTTAAAAGACCTTACCATCATGAGCGATGTGTTTATGCGGAATGTATTCAAGAAACGGGAATGTACAGAATATGTTCTGCAGGTAATTATGAATAAAAAGGATCTGAAAGTGATTGATCAAGTTCTGCAGAAAGACTATAAGAATTTGCAGGGGCGTTCAGCTATTCTGGACTGTGTTGCCAGAGATTCTGAAGGCAAGCAGATGGATGTAGAAATCCAACAGGACAACGAAGGGGCATCTCCCAAAAGAGCAAGGTATCATAGTGGTCTGATGGACATGAACACTTTAAATCCAGGTCAGGATTTTGATGACCTTCCGGAAAGCTACGTGATTTTTATCACCAGAGACGATGCACTTTGGATACGGACTTCCGATTTATCATATAGACAGGAAAATCGAAGAAGTCAGTGAGAATTTTAAGGATGAAGCTCATATTATCTATGTAAATTCTAAGACACAAGAGGATACAGAATTAGGCAGACTGATGCATGATCTTCACTGTAAGAATGCAGAAGATATGCACAGTAAGATACTTGCTGACAGAGTATACGAATTGAAGGAAACACAGAAAGGGGTGGAATTCATGTGCCGTGAGATGGAACAGATTTATAGTGAAGGTATTGAAAGTGGTGAGCTGAAAAAGCAAAAGCCTCAGCATTATCCATGGCTGCGGATGGAATGAAAGTTGATAAAATAGCCCACTATCTTAATGTGAGTGTTCAAATGGTGCAGAACTGGATTGATGAGAGCATGAGTGTTGCACATTAACAAATGATAAATTTTAATGGAGCTACCAGAGGATACTAATTCTTCTGGTGGCTTTTTTTGTGTGTTGCATGTATAAAAATGAAAATTAGTTCTATAGAACTACAACTTGATTTGCGGATTCTGTATCTTTCAATTATCCATCAGTATACTATTTTTAGACCGAATTATCGTTCTAAAGGAGGTGTCACAATGGATTTAAAGGCGGTTGGTCAGAGAATAAAAGCTGCAAGGGAAGCTAAGAATCTTACACAGGAAGAACTGGCGGCGCTGGTAAATTTAAGTACAACATGATAGAAAGAGGACTGAAAGTAACAAAGTTGGATACCTTTGTAGCAATTGCCAATGCACTTGATGTATCGGCTGATGCGCTACTGATAGATGTTGTGACACATTCTGTCACAGGTGTTACTAATGAATTATCTGATATGATAGAAAAAATTGCCAAAGGACGAGCAGAAAAGAATTTTAAATGCGGTCAGAGCTTTGGTAGACTAATGAAATAGGCATTGAAATCGAAGGGCATTAAGCTCTTTTTTTTATTCTTTTTATGGATTCGTTTGTGAAAAAATCTTTTTTCATAGTGATAATCATGATATAGTAGTTCTAAAGAACTATAAATAATTCTTTGAAGCTGGAGGGCGGGTAAATGAGAGAAAAAAAATATTTATGAGAAGATTGCAGAAAAGTACAACACAACACCAGAAGAGGTACGCAGAGAAATGCAGATAGCCATAGATACAGGATTTGATAATCCTGATCCGGCCGTGCAGGAAGAATGGAAGAAAATGACACTTAAAGGAGAAAGACCTACACCGGAAGAAGTAATCAATTACGCAGTAAAAAAACTAAAAGGAAAATAAAAATATGAAGAAAAAGATAATTGCAGTAATTTCAGGAACAGCAATCTTGATAATTGCTGCAGGAAGTATTTATGGGAAATTTGAATCCAGTCATAAAGAAGGCGAACCAGATGTAGTAGGAACTTTTTCTGTAAATCGGGATGAAAATCTAACCGTAATCGCTAACCGGGGAAAATATTGAGGATAGAGAAGCGTTTGCAAGAAAGCTTTTGCAGATGTATAAGGATGATTCATTTCATTCGACAAAATTCTCCACAGACAGAGGATATGTGACGAGCATTGATATGAACATCTATTTATGGAAAGAGGATATTGAAGACGGGGAATCGGTAATGACAGCCGAATACAGAACTGTAGAATATGGAAAGGACTATGATGTTGTCAATCATCCTGATAAATTTCAACTATATATAGATGGAAAAGAAGTAGAAGAATAATACAGTGAACTTTTTACACTGAAATATGTACGATTCTAATAATGACATGAACTTATGGGAACGTATTGCGGATACTTTGTGAACTTTATCCTGATACAATGATTATGCTGATGAAAGAAGGCATAGATAACTGAATACAAGAAAGAGACGAAAGCCTCAGTAGTTAAGAAAAAACTACTGGGGCTTTTTTTCGTGCCTGAATTTTTCAGCCAATAACTGCGGGCGTATCCCGGCAGGATAAAGGCGGAGCAGGCATGATTCTAAACAGAGGTCCGCCTTCTGGATTTGAAACGAGCAACAAGATTTCAAATTCAGGAGGAACGGACATGTATATTGAACACCCATATTTTTATGAAGGAAAGTATTACGCAAATATTGATGGAGAAATGATCGAAGTTACAAAAGAAGTTGCGTATGCGATGAACAATTTTTACAGAAGCAGCAAGGCAAAAAAAGTTGAGATCAAGAACGAACTGGGTGAGGTTGTGGATAAGATGCTGAGAGAAGTACCTTACAGCGGTCAGTCCATTGATGGAGAAGGCTTCATGATTGAGGATTTTCCAGATCTGAACTGTGATGTGGAGCACTGTGTACTGACAAAAATGGAACAGCAGGATATTCACAAAGTGATCAATCAGCTGAACTTAGAGGAACGCATGATTATTTATGGTATTTTCTTTGAAAACAAGACACAGACACAGATGGCGGAGATTATGGGGATTTCCAGACAGATGCTGTCATACAAGTTGAAATCCACTCTTAATAAGATGCGTGAAATGTATATGAATAAATTTTTTTTAAAAATTTTTCAAAATCTTTTGCATCTGCCAAAGTCATTTGACTTTAGTAATTAGAGGAAGTTAAAGGACTTCCTAAAATGAACCATGATAACTGAATATCCAATAATAACTGACGTGACATTTCATGCAAAGAGCACGAGGAAGATGCCGCTATAGGATTATAAGACAAAACAAAGATTTTTAGTTCAGTCCGTAATGCTGCGAAAAAGCACTGACCGAAGCCAGCTGGCAGGCTGGTGATGCGATGATATGTATGAGATGCGATACACTTGCAGATCCTGAGAAGTCTGTAACTGGTAAACCTATGAACTGCTGGAGCCTGGAAACGAGAGTTTCCGGGTTGTGGTCCGGAGTATGCATCCGGGCAGGTTATTATTCCCTTCCTGCATATGCGGGAGTAACGATTCGGGGTATCGAGGATAAATAGAATCGAGCGAGCACTGTTTAATAATCAAATTGGCTATAGAGGTTATGCGGCAGAGCTTTCCGTATTGGAAAGGAACTCTGCCGTATTCCTGTGGAGCCAATATAGCGCTATGAATGCTTTACAAATAAAAAAAGATTGGAGAGATGACAAGTGACGATTCGAAGAGGAGATATCTTATGGGCGGATCTCGGTATGTTCCCGACAACTTCGGTTCAGGGTGGAGTAAGACCGGTGATCGTAGTAAGTAACAACAAAGCTAATACATACAGTTCAGTCATAACGGTAGTTCCGCTGACATCAAGAATTTATAAGAAACGGTATTTGCCAACGCATGTATTTATCAGCAAATATGATATGACGGGAATCCGAAAAGGAAGCCTGGCACTGGCTGAACAGGTTATGAGCATTTCTACGAAATGTATTATTGAGAAATGCGGAAGAGTAAATAAGTGGAGCCTGGATCGGGTACTGAAAGCAGTACGGATTCAGATGGGAATGGAAGGAGAAGGGCATGACGGCAGAGGAATATAGAAACTATCTGGAAACGGATTTTGATGATGTAGATCTGAAGGAATTGAAGGACATCCGAAAAATAAGGATTGACCGGAATCAGACGAAAAAAAAAAAGAATAGCTCAATATCTTAGACAAGTGGGAAATCCCTATCTTGTCTGTATAGGAAATGTAAAAGTGAAAATACGGTTTGCAAACAATGGAGTATCTTTTGAAGATGCATTTGAGGAACTTTTGCTTTCTGTATAAAAAAAGTGGTGGTAAAATCTGAAGAGTTATGTTAATATGGAGGCGAGGAATTCAGGACTCCTCATTTCTATTAGGACAAAATCGACTCACCCTCTGGGTTTTACCAATGTTGATGGAAAGGTAAAACTAAGGAGGATGAAGATGAATCAAATTAACAATTCAAAGAAAATCTATCATGCAGCCATTTATGTTCGTTTATCGAAAGAAGATGGCGATGTTGCTACTGCTGGAAAGCGTGAAAGCAACAGTATCTCAAATCAGAAAGATCTGATAAAAAATTTCCTAAAAGATAAAAAGGATATAGTTGTTGTATCAGAACGGGTGGATGACGGTTACAGCGGTTCTAATTTTGAACGTCCTGCATTTCAGATGATGCTGGAAGATATCAAAAAAGGAATTGTGGATTGTGTCGTTGTAAAAGACCTTTCCCGTTTTGGACGTGAGTATATTGATGCCGGAAAATATATCGAAAGATTATTTCCGGCACTGGCGTGCGGTTTATTGCGGTCAATGATCATTATGACAGCCTGGAAGGGAAAAGTCAGGCAGACGAAATCGTGATTCCCTTCAAGAATCTCATTAACGATGCATATTGCCGTGACATTTCTATCAAAATAAGAAGCCACCTGGAAGTAAAGAGAAAAATGGGGAATATATCGGAGCGTTTACACCGTATGGCTACCAGAAAGATTCAGATAATAAAAACAAACTGGTGATAGATGCATATGCGGCAGGTATCGTCAAAGAAATTTACCGCATGAAATTATCAGGTATGAGCCAGACAGCAATTGCCAATGCATTGAACAAACAGGGTGTTCTTTCACCAATGGAATACAAGCACAGTCTTGGAATAAGGATTCAGGATAATTTTAAAACACACGAACAGGCAGAATGGAGCGCCATGTCGGTAAAAAAAAGAATCCTTGAAAATGAAGTATACACTGGAACTCTGGTGCAGGGAAAAAGAACAACACCAAACCATAAAGTAAAAAAAATTGATGAAAAAGCCGGAGACAGATTGGGTTAGAATTGAAAAAAAACCATGAGGCTATCGTATCAGAACGAGAATTTGCACTGGTGCAGAGATTATTAGGGATAGATACAAGGACTTCTCCGAACGAGGAAAAGGTATATCCATTATCTGGACTTGTGGTTTGTGGAGACTGTGGGGCAATGATGATCAAACGGGATGTTCCGGCAGGAGGAAAGGTATACGCTTACTATATCTGTTCCAGACATGCGGCTACGAAAGCGTGTGCAGCACACAGAATACCAATGGGCAAACTAGAAGAAACAGTATTGGAACTGGTAAAAATCCATATTGAAAATATCCTTGATATGAAAAAATCATGGATTTTATCCATGAAGTACCATTTCAAGAATTGGATATAAAAGAACTGGAAATTAGAAAAGAAGCAAAAGAAAAAGAAGCCGTGCGATGCCGGGAGTTAAGAGATTATCTATATGAGGATTTCCGTGAAGGAATTTTCAAAAGAAGATTATAAAGAGCTTCATGACGGGTACACAGAAAAACGGAAAAAAGCCGAGGAAGCAGTCCGAAGCATTGATCAGCAGATCAGTGAAGTCCTGGAATCAAAAAAGTGATAAATATCATTGGCTGGATTATTTTGCCGAGCATCAGAATATACAGGAACTTACAAGAACTGTTGCTGTTGAACTGATTGACCAGATATTAGTATATGACAAAAAACATATTGAAGTCAGATTTAATTTTGATGATTGTTATCAATCTTTGTTACGGCAGATACAGTCGGTGGGATGCGATGTCAGCACAGGTATGGACGGAAGAATAGAAATTCAAAAGAGGGAGGTCGTATAAATGGCTCGAAAATCAAGAAAAGTAGATTATGTGAATGTTGGAAATAAAGAAAATTTGGTTACAGAAGCTGAAAACCAGTGTGAAAAAGTTTCACATGCAGCCCTTTATGCAAGGCTTTCCTATGAGAGTGAAAAGAACAGAGAAAGAAATACGATAGAAACGCAGATGGTTCTGCTTCATAATTTCGTAAAAGAACAGAAAGATATCGTGGTTGCAAAGGAATATTATGATATATCTAAAACCGGAACTAATTTTGAGAGAGATGGTTTTAATGAGATGATGCAGGACATCAAAGAGGGAAATATTGACTGTGTTATTGTTAAAGATCTTTCTAGACTTGGAAGAAATTATGTAGAGGCAGGAAGCTATATTGAAAGAGTGTTCCCATTCTTTAATGTGCGTTTTATTTCGGTGAATGATCATTATGATTCGTTCAGAGATGACATAAGCCTGCTGATCAGCATGTCAAACGTGTATAATGAGTTTTATTCCAGAGATTTGGCAAAGAAAATAAGAAGTTCATACCGGACGAGCTGGGCAAATGGCGAATTTCCTTCCGGTCAGATGGCTTATGGTTATGAAAAAGACAAGGATAATCCTCATCAGCTGATTCCAGATCCGGTAGCGGCACCAGTGGTGAAAAAGATATTTCAGTATTTTATTGATGGAATGACTTATGCAGAGATTGCCCGGAAATTAAATGCGGATGGGTATCTCTGCCCGAAAGCCTACAAGCTGGATAAAGCAGGAAAAGCAAATGAAAAGTCAGCGACATGGACATGGAGTGGAGGAACAGTCCACAAAATCCTTGAGAATCAATATTATGCCGGTGATAGTGTGCATAATCAGTTTACCAATGATTCCTGGGCAGCACAGAGACAGAAAATGAATCAGAAAGAAGAATGGATCATTATCAAAAATACCCATGAGGCACTTGTGAGCAGAAAGGATTTTGATGAGGTACAGGAAAAGATTGGTCATATCGTAAAACGGGTTAATGAAGCTCGTAAATCAAATGGCAATAATGTAAGAGACTTCAACTTTTTCAAGCAGAAAATTGTATGTGCAGACTGTGGAAAAACCATGTATTTATATGGGAAAACAAAAGGCAATCATCGTAGGTTTTACTGTGGAAATAATAAGCTCCACGGGAAGTGTACGCCACATTCTATCACTGATTTGGAAGTGAATGATTATGTACTGCGTGTGATACGTGCACATATCAATGTATATGTTGAAAATGTAGATTTGATTCGGCGGTTGAATCAAAGACAGGAAAGCATTAAAAAATATGATGTGTTTAACAGGGAAATCAAGAAATGCCGGAAAGAACTGGAAAAAGTGGCAGTACACCGGGAAAGATTGTTTGAGGATTATGTGTGCCGTATTATTGATGCAGAGCAGTATGAAACATTTTCAAAGCAGGATGCGGAAACAGAAAAAGAGATCCAGAATAACATGGAAATTTTATTAAAGCATCAGGTTGGATATGAAAAAAATTTTCACACAGAGGAAGAATGGGAAACATTGATCAATAAATACCGCAATACGAGAACGCTGACAAAGGAAATGGTCAATGCTTTTGTAGAAAAAATCGAAATACATGAAAGCGGTTCTATTACGGTACGTTTGGTGTATGATGATATGTTGGAAGAATTAAGAAAATATGCAAAAGAACGGGAGGCTGAGTTATGCCAGTAACAGAATGTATCGCTGTTTATATCAGACTTTCGTCGGAGGATAATGATGTAGATGGCAGTATAAAAGCCGAAAGTAACAGTGTCAGTGCACAGAGAATGCTGATAAACGAATTTATCAAAAAACAGGACGAATTTACTAACTGTCCAGTAGTTGAATATGTAGACGATGGGTACAGTGGTACAAACTTTAATCGTCCTGGCTTTCAGAGGATGGTGGAAGATGCAAAAGCAGGACGTATAAAAAGTATTGTTATAAAGGACTTTTCAAGATTTGGAAGAGATTATCTGGAAGTGGGGAATTATCTGGAAAAAATCCTGCCAGTCCTTGGTATTCGAATTATCTCAATTAACGATGGCTTTGACAGTATCAATTCCTCTGGTTTTACTGGAGGAATGAGTGTAGCGTTAAAAAATATGCTGAATGCAATGTACAGCAGAGATTTGTCCAGAAAAGTTCGTTCTGCTATGAAAACACATGCTAAAAACGGTGAATATATGCCGGCTTTTCCCAAATATGGATATATTAAAGATCCAGAAGATAAGCATCATCTGGTTATAGACCCAGAAGCGGCTGAAATAGTGAAACTGATATTCACAATGGCGGCAGATGGGAAAACAAAAAGGACAGATAGCAAAACATCTGAACGAAACCCATGTGCTTACATGCCGGGAGTATATGTGCAGAAAAGGTATAAAAATGCACAGAGAAAACGAAAAAAAAAGAAACTCTGGTCAGTCACAACAATCTCAGATATGCTCAAAAATGAAGTGTATCTTGGAAAAATTATTTGGAATAAAAAGAGAGTGGCAAGAACAGGAAGCAATAAATTGGTTTCCAATGATAAAGAAGAGTGGATTGTTGTAGAAAATGCACATGAACCAATTATATCCGATGAATTATTCCAGAAAGCAAATGAAAAAGCATTTACTAACCAGAAAAGAGTTCTTACAAAAAAAGAGGAGTAGCCTGCCCTATTTTCTTTTGTCCGACCTGTGGAAGAAGACTTGGTTTTACCAGCAGAGAGACTGGGTATCGCTGTATGCAGGCACATATCAGCGGTCTTAGTGGGTGTGCGGAAAGTAAAATGGACAGGAAAGAAGCAGAAGAAACAGTACTGGATGCAGCCAGAAATATGGCACAACTCATTTCGGAAAATCTTGAGAAAAAAAAGAAAAGTGAAAGGCATAAAACAATTTTGAAAGAAGAAAATATCGCAACACTGGAAAGTGAAAAAAAGCGACTCTCGTCAAGAAAAAATGAAACTGTATTCTGATTATCGTTCAGAAGTGTTGGACAAGGAAGGGTATATGGAAGAACTGGAAAAAACGACTTCCCGTATTTCAGAAATCACTTTGCAGATAGCAGAATTGGAGAATGAGATTGCAGTAGCGAAGAAAAAATGTGATGAAGCAACAGAAAAAGAAATGGAAGTAAATGAGATTGCAGCATTGCAGGATTTTGACAAAATACAGCTGTCAAAGATTATTGAGAAAGTCTTTATTTATGAACCAGGTCGTATGGAGATAAGCTGGAAGATGGATGACATTTTCTACAAAGAAGAAAAAGCATAAACGGAATAAGATTGTTCGCAGGAGCATCACTGGATGAAAACAGTGGTGCTTTTTTGCGAATTAAAAGCAAATTTTTTTAGACTTATATTGACAAAAGCAGAGCTGCTTGCGATTACAAAAGCTGATATCAATTTTGAAAAGAATCAGCTTAGTATCAATAAGACTTATTACCGGACAGGAATGCAGGATATTATCACAGAACCGAAAACAAAACAGTCCTTTCGGACAATCGAAATTCCGGAATTTCTGAAAGAGGAAATTAAGGAATTTGTAGATGGTCATTACGGAATGCCGGATACAGAAAGATTATTTCCGGTTGTTCAGGAAGCGGTACAGCATAAGATGAAACGGCAGATTGAGCTGGAAAATTCGAGTGCATGATATCAGGCACAGCCATGTGGCTTATCTTATTGAGAAAGGTGTGGAACCGTTATTGATTCGGGACAGATTAGGTCATAAAGATATTCGTATCACATTGAACACTTATGGACATCTTTATCCAAATCAGCAGAGAAAGATTGCAAATCTTCTGGATAATGAAAATGGAAATGCTGTTACCGGATTGGGAGAAGAAAGAGATGAATGTTGAAAAGGCAAAAGAAAAAGCCCAGATAAATAATCTGAGCAAGTTCTCTGATAATCAGATTCACTGATATACCATCTTGGCAGATTCAGTATATCACGAATCGGGAAATACGACAATTCCCGAATATCTGTTCATCAGAGACTTGCCCGGAAGGGCAGGAGGAGATGATGGAATGAATATGAATGAAAAAAATAAAATTGAGAATTGTAGAATAGAACCAAAACTGAAACTGATCAATATGGATTCAGTAGAGGTGGAACAGGTAGAATGGCTGCTTTATCCGTTTATTCCTTATGGAAAAGTGACCATTATACAGGGAGATCCAGGAGAAGGCAAGACAACGATGGTACTTCAGATTATTGCAAAACTGACCAGAGGAGAGCCGATTCTTCCTGTTACTGATAAAACGAAAACAAAAGAAAAACGAAGTGATGAAGTTGATAGTGGGAACGATGGTTTAGATGGCGAAGACAATATGCAGGAACAGTCTTCTATGTCACCTGTACATGTGATTTATCAGACAGCAGAAGATGGTCTTGGAGATACTATCAAACCCAGATTACTTGCTGCGGGTGCGGATTGTTCAAAGGTGATGGTGATTGATGACAGTGACCAGCCACTGACAATGGCAGATGTTCGATTGGAAGAAGCAATCGTGTAGACAAAAGCAAAAATGGTTGTCCTTGATCCGATTCAGGGGTTCCTGGGAGCAAACGTAGACATGCACAGGGCAAATGAGATCAGACCACTGATGAAGCGTATCGCAGTGCTGTCAGAAAAATATCACTGTGCAGTTATTTTAATTGGTCATATGAATAAAAACAGCAACGGCAAATCTTCTTATCGTGGACTTGGCTCCATTGATTTTCAGGCTGCTGCAAGAAGTGTTCTGATTGTCGGGCGAGTTAAGGAAGAACCGGAAGTAAGAGTAGTATGTCATACGAAGAGTTCTCTTGCACCGGAAGGAATGTCCATTGCATTCAGGCTGGATAAGAATAATGGATTTGAATGGATTGGAGAATATGATATCAGTGCCGATGAACTTCTTAATGGAGATGGCAGAGGACAGAAAAGCCAGAAGGCAAAAAAGAATTTCTCCTTGAGATACTGGCAAATGGAGGAATGGCTCAGAAGAAAATTGCAGAAGAAGCAGAAGGCAGAGGAATAAAAGGTAAAACGTTGTGGAATGCCAAACGGGAACTTGAGATTGATTCTGTGAAACGTGGAAAGCAATGGTATTGGATGTTGCCAGAATAAAAATGGAAGATGGCAAGGTGACCATATCTTAAGAAAAGGGATCTTGCCACCTTGAAAGGAGAATAGATGCAAAATAAAAGTGTACAGATTCCATACGAGTTATTCTTTCAGCTCTTGCAATATTTTTTTGATGGATAACTACGATGGTGAAGAAATAATACGGTTGGGATTGGAGAAAAAACTGGATGCAATGGTGAATCGTGAAGTATACAGCAAATCCAAAACAGCACCAACGGAAGAAGAAAGAGAAAAGTTCCGGAAGGAATATCTGGACAGACGGGGAATACCGGAGAACTTTCGATGGTAAAGGTTCTTTCTGAACACTTTATTACAGGAGCGTGTCACGCACCTGTAGATAGCAGAACAAGGAGAATGTTGGTAAGGTGTAGTCGGGAGTTGACTGGCGTAGAAGAGAATTTTCAAAAGGGAGCCCTGATTCAGGGCGCCCCTGCGGAAACGGTAGATGAAAGGAGATTGGCACAATGAGAGAAGGAAGATTAGGATATAACAGTTATAACAAAATATGGATTATTATCATCAGATCTATGGATTGATACAGGATTTCACTGTGGAGAATGCCTGGAAGTGTTGCTTGATGATGAATGGGTTCAGACCAGAATGGAAATGAATCCTGCAAGAGAATGGTATCTTGTAGGGACACCGTATTGTGGTGATTTGGAATATATTCGGGCAAGGATACCGGAGTAAAGGTCTCTGTACCCCCGGAGGGCGCAAGGGTACTTTTGATGGACGGTACGGCTGTCGAAAGTGCTTTTGCGTTACTTTTGACAAAAGTAACAAAACCGCCGTATCCGGCGAATATTTCTTTTATACTATAGCTGGCAAAGAGACAAATTTATGTGCCATGTCTGGCACTGGTTTTAGAAAGTGGGGTGACGAACATGACGCTGAAACGAACAATTAGTGGTATGATAGGAACAGGTTCTCTTGCGCATAACAGAAGGGATTTTATTGCAGAAAATGTTGATCCAGACAGAGTGCAATTAAATATTTGTTACCGGAATGAGAATCTGAAAGAAGTCTATAAAGAGCTGTTTGATGAATCGGTAGAACGGTATAATGTCGGGAAAAGAAAATGATAGAAAGATTACGAATTACTATGAATAAGATCCAGCATGGAAAGCAAGAGAAGTTGTTCCACGAAGTAATTTTTCAAATTGGAAATCGAGAAGATATGGCTGTCGGAACAGCAGAAGGAGATCTGGCTGTAAAAATACTGGATGAATATGTAAAAGATTTCCAGAAACGGAATCCGACACTTCGGGTATTTAGTTGCTATCTGCATCAGGATGAAGCTACCCCACATTTACATATTGATTTTATTCCTTATGTGACTGATTGGAAAGGAAAAGGAATGGATACCAGAGTTTCGTTGAAACAGGCATTAAAAAGTCTTGGATTTCAAGGTGGAAATAAGCATGATACGGAACTGAATCAGTGGATAAATCATGAAAAAGAAGTTCTGGCAGAGACTGCAAAGCAGTATGGAATTGAATGGGAACAGAAAGGTACTCATGAGGAACATTTGGATGTTTATAACTTCAAGAAAGAAAGAACGAAAAAAGGAAGTACAGGAGCTGGAGCAGGAGAAAGAGTATCTAACTGCAGAAAATGAAGAACTGACAGCACAGATTGCGGAATCCAGAGCAGATATCCAGAATTTAAAAGACGATAAGGAACAGGCAATCAAGGCGAAGCAAGAAGCAGAACAAAAGGCAGGGAGCGCAGAAAAAAAGAACTAAAAAGCCTGGAAGATCGCAGAGAACAGCTACAACCGATTATGGATAGTGTGAGCAAAGAAATCAAAGAATATGGAACGGTTAAAATGTTACTGCCGGAGGCGGGCACGCTAGAACGGGCAGTAACCTATCGAGATAAAAAAAATTAAACCACTGTTTCTTCAAATAAAGAATAAGGTTGCTGTAATGGCGGCTCAGGTTAAAGAACTTACGAAAGAGGTGGAAGGTTGGAAGAGAAAATATCAAAAGGTGAAACAAAAATATAATGCTATTCAGAGAGAACTGGATGATATACGTAAAGATAATCAGAAATTGTCAGAAGAAAAAGATATATTACAAGGTGTTTCTGATAGGTATGATCGTGTTGTGCGTGTTCTTGGAATAGAAACTGTAGATACAGCAGTACAGCAGGATATTCAAAACGAGAAAGTCCTGGAAGAAAAGCGACGGATGGAACAAATGCCGAAGGGAAATATTCATGAAAGATTGGCATGGGGAATGAAAAAAAGCGAGATGGAGAATCAGCAGCGTAAGAAAACTAAATCAAAAAACAGAGAAATGGAGAGATAAGATTATGGAAACACACATTTATGATGAAAAGAACGGATTAAGCTATACTTTGCATGGAGATTATTATTTGCCGGATTTGGTATTGAATGAAGAAGAACCGATATATGGGAAATATGGAATGCTGAGGAAACAGTTTCTGAAGGAACACAGATTAGCAAAATATCAATATTTGTTGTTGACTGGAAAGCTGACTGATACCGCGTCATTTCATTAGAAGATAAAAAGAAACGGCGGCTTTGGTTTTTCAAAGCTGCTGCGGAAATCAAAGAACGACAAGCAACAGTTCTGATTTTGCTCCAATATGGTTATTGGGGGCACAAATTAAAATCAAAAAAGAGCCGATAACAGCAGTATTTCAAACTGCATATTATCGGCTCTGCGTCTGTGCGTCTGGCTCTTTTAATTAAATTATTTTTGTTGTTTTTTGGCTTTATTATATGTATTAGCTAACTGTCCACAAGCTGCTTTAATCTCTCTACCATGAGAAACTCTCATGGTAACTTCAAGTCCTGTTTGCTCTAATTGATGTTTGAACGCAACCATTTCTTGTTTTTGTGGTGCTCTAATTTTTGAATTACTCGTCGGGTTGTATTGCAGCACGTTAATCATAACATTTTTGCCCTTAAACCATTTTGCAAGTTGCCTTATATCTGAGGAACGGTCATTTATACCTGGTAAAAGTAAATACGCAAATACCACTTTTCGATTATGCCTTTGTGAATAGGACAATGCTTGCTTAACAACATCTTCAATAGCGTACATGTGCATATGAGGAATGATGCAGTTTCTCGCAGCCTGTGTTGCTGCATGTAAAGATATTGTCAACTGAATTTTTAGATGTTCTTCGCGCAATTTTTTTAATTGATTAACTGGACCAACTGTTGATACGGTAATGCCGTCGGTTGGAAAGTTAAGTCCATTTCTATCTCGAAGAATATGGATTGCTGCAATCAAGTTGTCGTAATTGAATAAAGGTTCTCCCATTCCCATAAAAACGATACGATTTACTTTTTGACGTATCAATACAACCTGCTGCACAATTTCAGACGGTGTTAGATTACGAACAAAACCATTGCGTCCGGACTCACAAAAAATACAGCCAACAGAACAACCAACTTGCGTACTTACGCAAACAGTCCCACCATCTCGCCGTTTAATAAAAACCGTTTCAATATACCTGTTATCTTTCAATTCATAAACATACTTTTCAGTATCGCTACTTTTATAGACTTTTTTTGTTGATATTGATAGATTTTCTTTGTGAAATGGCTGTTTATACAATTCCGTATATAAGGCTCTTGCTTTATCCTCTCCAATTACTTCCGACATTTCTTTGTAAGTAAATCCGTATGGGTCATTCAATATTTCCGTAGGTGTACTTTTAGGTAAGTGTTTCATTTAAATATCCTTCCTTTTCAAAATTAAAAAGTTTGTTTTTCAGAGTTTTTGATTATGATTTCTAGTTTTTCAACATCAACGATATGCGTTAATTTACATTTAGGGCAGAAAAGAGGAAAATTTCTTAATACCGTATTATAAAATACTTGAACCCTCGTCTTTCCGTTACAAATTGGACATTTTATCCAATATTTTTCAAGCATAATATTTCTCCTTTTGCGCAAAAAAATACAGGTCAATTCTCAACATGAGCATTGACCTGCATTTATACATATAACACTACAACAAAATTAAGGCATAGTTTTTATACTATGTCTATGACAAAAAGTCATATTACGACTATTGAAAATTGATATGAATGAATTGTTTTCGTTTCATGAAGAATTGACAGAAAAAGAGATTGGACAATTTGTGAATGAACTTTCGGAAGTTTCATTGGACAGCTTTACAGAGGCTTTCGAGATGGCATCTCGTAAAATACAGGAGTATCCTCATTGCGACTTATTAATATATACGATCGCAACCGTTCTGAACGGATCTTTGACTTTGTCAGATCTTAATGACGAAGAACGAATGGAATATAATACAGCTATTATTGAGTGGCTGGAACGAACAGCAGATAGTCAGGATGAAAGAGTGAGAAATTCAAGCGTTTTTATACTTGCAACAAAATATGTCCAAATGGAGAAATATGAAGAAGCAAATGCCCTTTTGAAAAAAATTCCTGATACTGTAATTGATGCAACGATTATGAAAACAAGTGTATTAGCACATCAGGAAGGAACAGATACTGCTGCATTATTCTTAGAAGGGAAATTGCTACAGGCAGTTATCAATATCCAAAGCTACTTGTATAAGTTAATAGAAATGGAAGAAGAGACAGGAAATCATGATAAAGCAGAGAAAATTGCTGAGATTACAGATCACATGATATCATTGTTTGGACTATGGAATTATGGCAACACAGTTCCATATCTGCTGATTGCTGGATATCGAAAAGATGTAGAAAAATGTATCCAGTTAATTAAGCGATTATTAAGTGAATCACAGAAGCCTTGGAATATGACACAATCCCCTTTGTATTACAGGTATGAAGATACTGCACAGGGAAAAGCTTTTTCGGGACTTGGAAAAAATTTTGTTCGTGAATTGTATTCGGAAATTGAAAATAAGAAAGAGTATGAATTCTTGAGGGGGAATAAGGAACTCGAATCAATTTTTGAGGAACACTTGAAATAGGTTGTAAAAATGTATGGAAATAGATGTAGTTGAGAAAGAAGAAAATTTTTGACATTTTCACACATGCGTGCTAATATGATTATAGAAAAAGAGTGCTACCGATAGACGGTTAGTCCACATACTAATTGATTACAAAAATAACCGTTCAGTTTGCAGGCTGGGGCGGTTATTTTTGTGTCTTGTTATTATCTTTGCCGAATGTGTATCCGACACTAAAGCAGGTTAAGCCGAAGCTCACTACTGCTATGAAATCTACAATACTCATTGGCTTAGCCCTCCTTTCCACTGGATTCCTTTACAGGTTTCTATGTAATCAGAGGGTCACAGTCCCTCTGGAGAAGGACTAACCGCCTACCGTTATGGTAGCACCCATGTTTCGATTATAACAGTTAAAAATTACCGGTGCAATATAAAGTTGGTAGAGAAGTATCTAGTATCTACAGAAGAGAATCGGTTTGAGTATTCTCCGGTGCCAAAACGGTGCCAAGAAATCAGGCAAATCAAAATAGGTGGTGCAATTCAGCTGTTTTTCACTGTATTTTGGAGAGAAAACCATAAAAAATATGAGATAAAACGGGATTAAAGGAAGAATGAATACATCGGCGATATGCTGGGCGTACATGACATCCGTGTGGGAGAGACGGGAGAAAACGTGGGATTTGACACGGAAAAGGGAATCATCGTCGGCAACATCCGCATGGGATTCGGACATTACCGCATTTCCATGGCAATCGCATCTGCGGCACATTCCATGGGCTATGTACCATACTGGATGGACTTGAATTCCTACCCGCAGACGACCTGCACAAAGGTCATTGGTGCGCAGAATGATCTGTATTCCCTGGGATCAAGACTTTCCCAGAAGAGCAGACTGTTCAACCGTCTGGTCTGGGAGCCGATGAACTATGAAGGTTTCCGGAAGCTTTCCTACAATGCCGCGGACCAGAAAAACGCGGAACTGATGGCTCCGGTCTATGCGAATGTGCCGAAGGAGATTCCGGTGGTGGCGACACACGTGTGGCCGGCGCAGGCGGCAATCCATGCGGGAATGAAGCATGTGGTCAACGCGATTCCGGACAACTGGCCGATGGCGCTGCATTTATCGGAGGGAAGCATTCACACCGTGCAGACGCATTACGCCTACCAGGGCTACCGCATCTTAAACGGCATGCAGGGAGCTGACGTTCTTCGCCCGATGCCGAAGGAGGATCTGATCTATACGGGACATTACATTGACCATGAGCTGGTGAGCAACATCGAGGCGGACTGTGAGGCGAGACGGGCGCGCAAGAGAGAAAAAGCCGATGCGTTTTTCTTCTCACAATCGGAGGAGCGGGAGCACAGAGAGAGATTTTTGCTTCCATCATCAAACATCTGCTCCCTGCGATTGAAGACGGCAGAGCCGCACTGTATGTGAATGTCGGTGATTACCGCAATGTCTGGGAGGAGCTGCTCGGCGAGATCCCGGGAATGAAGAAGTTTGCAATGGAGCATTTTAATAACTGGAAGGATACTACAGAGTTTGCCGCACAGGCATTTACCGGTGAGGTAAGCGGCATCCACGGCTTCTGGCATGAGAATATTTTCGAGGCAGTCTACTGCACGAACCTTCTGATGAGAAGCTGCGATGTGCTTGTGACAAAGCCGAGCGAGCTGGCATTCTACCCGGTGCCGAAGCTGTTTATCAAGCGTGTCGGCGGGCATGAACAGTGGGGCGCCATCCATTCCGCAGAGATCGGGGACGGTACGTTAGAGTGCAGAGATATTCCGCACACGGTACAGATGCTGGATCTGTTCTTAAACGAGGACGCGCTGCTTAACGATATGTGCGACTGTATCGAGAAGAACAAGGTAGCAGGAATTTACGACGGAGCCTACCGTGTGGTAGAACTTGCAATGGAGAAGAGATAAGGGGAGCGTGAAGGCGCAGAATTGGAGGATCACATGAAACTGACAGGAAAAGAAAAAGTCTCCTACGGACTGGGAGCAGTCGGAAAGGACATGGTGTACATGCGTTCCGCAAGTTACATACTGTATTATTATCAGGATATTCTCGGGGTGAGCGCGTTTGCAATGGGCGTGATCTTACTTGCAGCACGTGTGTTTGACGCGTTCAACGACCCGATCATGGGTGTGGTTGTCGCCAAGACAAGAACAAGATGGGGAAAATTCCGCCCGTGGCTTTTCATTGGAACGATTTTAAATGCCATCATGCTCTACCTGATGTTTTCTGCACCGCCGGCACTCGATGGAGGCGGTCTGGTGGCCTATGCGGCAGTCACCTATGTACTCTGGGGTGTGACGTACACGATGATGGATATCCCTTACTGGTCAATGATTCCGGCGTTTACCGAGGGCGGCAAAGAGCGTGAAGGACTTTCCACGATGGCGCGCTCCTGTGCGGGCGTCGGCTCTGCCATCATCACAATCATCACGATGCTATGTGTATACCGTCTCGGCGGCGGGGATGAGCGCGTAGGATTCAAGTGGTTTGCAATGATTATTGCGATTTTATTTGTGCTCTTTACGACGATCACCTGCGTCAATGTCAAGGAAAAATCCACCGTCAATGTGGATTCCCCGTCCGTAGGACAGATGTTCCGCGCACTGATTCAGAACGATCAGGCGATGACGGTCGTGATCACCATCGTTCTCATCAACTGTGCGGTCTATACAACCTCAAACCTTGTCATCTATTTCTTTAAATACGATTTCGGCGGCGAGGGCTGGTACAACAGCTACACACTGTTTAATATGTTCGGCGGAGCGGTACAGATTCTGTCCATGATGATCTTATTCCCTGCTGCTGCGCAAATTCATGGGAACCATCCAGGTGTTCTACACGGATTTGCCATGGCGATCATCGGTTATGTGGTGCTTTTGGTACTGGCATTTACGAATATGTCCAATGTGGTACTGCTGTTTATCCCGGGCTTCTTCATCTTTGGGGCAAACGGTGTGCTGACGGTGTTGACGACGGTGTTTCTCGCCAATACCGTGGACTATGGACAGCTGAAAAATCACAGACGTGACGAGAGCGTGATCTTTTCCATGCAGACCTTCGTGGTCAAACTGGCGAGTGGCGTGGCGGCACTGATTGCATCCATCTGCTTACAGATCTGCAATCTGAGCAACGATACGACAGATACCGCAGCAGTTGCGACGGCTGCCGCA